>Ga0182024_10007745_pt1 | contig 23066 bp, 18 predicted proteins | sample P32metaG_FD_120480 | JGI IMG/M metagenome (GOLD analysis project Ga0182024, IMG submission 120480) | Permafrost microbial communities from Stordalen Mire, Sweden - P3-2 metaG (Illumina Assembly) | ecosystem: Environmental > Terrestrial > Soil > Wetlands > Permafrost | place: Sweden: Stordalen... | reverse complement strand
GCCTCGCGCGCGCCCCAAGCCTGCGCCCCAGTGATAGACTTCATGGCTGTCTAAAGCTCTGGGAGGAAGGTTTTGGGATGATCCGGACAGGTCAGGGAATGCGCTTCTGCGTCCTTACGGCCGGCGATTGCGCCGCAGGCTTGGCCTTGCTTGCGCGCTACCCCAACGAGTTTCGAACCACCGTGCAGCCCATCAGCTCGGCCGAGGAGGCGTTTGCGCGCTTCGATGAGCTGACCCCCGACTTGTTACTCATCGACGCCGATGCCGAGCCGCCGTCGGGACTCACCCTGTGCCGCATCCTGAAGGAGCATCCCGTGACCATGCTGCTCCCGGTGATCGCCATGAGCCGCTCGCCCAAGCGGCGCATCGAAGCCTTCGCCGCCGGCGCCGACGACTTTGTCGCCCGCACCTCCTCGCCGGAAGCTTTCCGGGCGCGGGTCGAGAGCCTGGTGCGCGCCGGGGCGGGCCGCAGGAAACAGGCCGCGGCGCACTTGGCGGCGGAGTTTGAGCGCGGCGAGCATGTGCGCCGCACCTTTCGCCGCTACCTCTCGCCGCGCATCGCCGACAAGATCCTAAGCGACGGGCAGCTGCGCGACAGCATCCTCGCCGCCGCCGACGTGCGCACCCATGCCACCGTGCTGTTCGCGGATATGCGCGGCTTTACCGGCATCTCCGAACGCTTGACGCCGCAGGAAGTCGTGCCGCTCCTGAATGAGTATTTCTCACTCCTCACGGAAATCACGTTTCAGCACGACGGCACCGTGTTCCACATGGCGGGTGACTGTTTGATGGTGGGCTTTGGCGTGCCGCTCGAGCAGTCCGACGGTCCGGAACGCGCCGTCAGAACCGCACAGGAGATGCTCGTGCGCTTCGGGGGCCTCGCGCAGAGGTGGAAGGCGCGCCATGAGATCGAGACGGGCCTCGGGATCGGCATCAATGAGGGCGACGTCATCGCGGGAAACGTCGGCTCCGCCTTGTACATGAACTACACCATCATCGGCGATACCGTGAACGTCGCCTCGCGTCTTGCGCAGCGCGCGCGCGCGGGCGAGGTGCTCTTTTCGCGCGCCGTGAAGCGCTCGCTCGATGCACGCGGCTTCGATACCGGCGCGCTCGAGCTGCCTCCCATCACCCTGCGCGGCCGCACAACCCCCATCGATATCTACTGCGTGCCGCGCGAAAAGCGCCTGACCCTCTACACCGATATCGGAATGCCGGCGTGACGAGTCACGCCGAGCTCACCAATCTCGCCCTGTTCTGTGACTTTGAGAACATCGCCCTGGGCGTGCGCGATGCGCGCTATGCGCAGTTCGACATCAATCGCGTGCTCGAGCGGCTGCTCCTGAAGGGCTCGATCGTCGTCAAGAAAGCCTACTGCGACTGGGAGCGCTATCGCGAGTTCAAGTCTGGCATGCACCACGCGGGCTTTGAGCTCATCGAGATACCGCATGTCAGTCAGTCGGGAAAGAATTCCGCCGACATCCGCATGGTCGTTGATGCGCTCGATCTGTGCTACACGAAGCCGCATGTGGAGAGCTTTGTCATCATCAGCGGCGACTCCGACTTCTCGCCGCTGGTGAGCAAACTCAGGGAGAACAACAAGGGCGTCATCGGTGTCGGGGTGAAGAACTCCACCTCCGATCTCCTCATGGCCAATTGCGACGAGTTCATCTATTACGACGACCTCGTGCGCGAGCAGAAGGCGCGGCGCACGGTGCGCAGGAAGAGCGTGGCGGCGGAGCCTGCAGCACCCGCTGCAGCGGCAGGCGACGGCAAGGACAAGGAGAAAGACAAGGAAAAGGAAAAAGAGAAGGAAGAGGACAAACAGCAGGAAGCCTTCGACCTGGTGCTTGCCACCATCGATGCACTGATCGCCGAGCGCGGCGAAGATGAAAAAGTGTGGGGTTCGATGGTGAAGCAGGCGCTGAAGCGCCGCCGGCCCGGGTTCAATGAAAGCTACTACGGCTTTCGCTCATTCAACCGCCTGCTCGAAGAGGCGGCGAGCCGGCGCTTGCTTGCGCTCGAGCGCGACGAGAAATCAGGCGGTTACATCATCACGAGCACCGGCGAACCAGGCTGATTCGCGCAGCAGGGCAGCGTGGGCGTAACATAGGAGGGTTCGAATACCTAATAATTGGGAGTACCTGATGATAAAGCCCCTCAGCACGTTGCTTGCTGCCGCCGTACTCACGGTCGCCATGCAGGTCGCATCCGCCGCGGACGAGAAGCCCTACACCTATGGACCCATCGTCAATGTCTCCTATATCAAGACCAAGCCCGGCCAGTTCGACGCCTACATCAAATACGTCGCAACGACGTACAAGCAGTTGATGGAGGAGGAAAAGAAGGCAGGATACGTTCTGAGTTGGTCCGTGTACAGCGCCCAGCCGCACTCGGCCAGCGATGCGGACGTGATACTGACGACGACCTACAAGAACTGGGCCGCTTTGGACGGGATTGGAGATCGCGTCGAAGCCGCCCAGAAAAAAATCTGGGCGACCCGCGCCGGCATTTCGAAGGCCCAGGTGGATCGCGAGGCGCTGCGCGAGGTGCTCGGCAGCGACAACGTACAGCAGCTCATCCTGAAATAGTGCGGCAAGCCTGCAGCCGGCTTGCCGGCGCTCGCGGGGACGCTTACGCGCTCCCGGGCCGCAACCCGCCGCAGGCGACCTCATATACGCTCTTGTTTGATGTCGCCCGGATCGACAGGGTGAATCGCGCTCAATGCATAAAGTGCTGCGTGGCAAGCGTCAGCGACAGGCTGCATACGCCGACCAGGATCGCAACGAGGAATCCTGAGGCGAGCGGCCGCCAGCCGATCCGCCACATCTGCGTGAAGGAGACGCTGAGGCCCACAGCGGTCATGCCACAGATCAGAAAGAGCTCCGAGGCGCTCTGACCGGCCGTCGTCAGCGCATGCCAATCCGGAGCAAGTCCGGAGCCTCGCGTCAGCGCATCACCCGCCGTACGCAACACGACGCAGCACAGGAAGCCGATCACGAATAAGGGGACGAGCTGCACGCGGGCGCGGCTCTCGAGCGGCCCAGCACTCTCATCGGAAGAGAACGCTTGGCTGCGCGCGAACCATGTAGCAGCCGGCACGAGGAGGGCGATCGACAGATTTCGCAAAAGCTTCGCGACGCTCGCCGCGGCGAGCGCCGCCGGCGCCGCGTGCTGCTGCGAATAGATCAGTCCCGCGCCAATCACCTGGGTCGTATCGTGAATGGCCGTGCCGAGAAACACACCGGCATAGATGGGCGCGGCGCTGAAGAACACGGCAGCAAGCGACGGGTAGGTCAGCATCGCGACACAGCCGAAGAGCACCACGCACGTGATCGCGAAAGCCGTCTCGTCGTTGCGCGCCCGAATCGCCGGCGCCACCGCGATGACCGCCGTACAGCCGCACACGGCCGTGCCCACAGCCAGCAGCACCGCAAGTCGCGGCGGCACGCCAAAGAGGCGGCAGATCGCAGCGGCTCCGAGGAGCGCCACGCAAATGCAGGTGACAGCAATAGGCAGCGCGCTCGCGGCGATGGAGGTCGCGCCGCTCAGCGTCAGGCGCAATCCAACAAGTGCGATGCCCGTGCGCAACAGGCCGCGCATGACCCACTCCAGGCCCTCGGTCGCGAAGCGCGGCACACCGAGCGTGTTCCGCCACAGCATCCCGAGTACAACCGCGCACATGACGGGGCTGATGGGAAGCTTCGGCAGACCCGCGATTCCGCCGGCTAGCTCGCTCGCGACGGCTTTGGCCAGGAAGGCGAGAATGGCAGCGACCGCGATGCCCGGCAATGCCAGACGCAGCCACAGGACACTTGGAGATGAAACGCGCAGCAGCGGCTGCACGACTAGGAATTCAGAAGATCGATGCGCAGCGCGGTCGAAGGCGAACCAGCGGGTCGGCGGGCAATGAGTTGCGCGTTGAGCTCGCTCACCGCACGGCTCCCGGTGCGGACAAAGAGAAACGGCAAGAGACCATGCAGCATGCAGGCAATCCCCGCCAGCATCATGCGGCCTCCGAAAGAGGTCGCCGTGGCCAAGTGCTCGCCGTAGCTCTCTCCGACCGTGGCGGGATGAGCCGTGAACCACCTGGAGATGTTCATCCCTCCATGCTAGTCCTAAGGCGCGGCTACCGGGTTGCGTAATTCGGGATGAAACGCCACAATAGCGCAACAATATTGCCTGAATCTTACTTATTAGAGAATTTTGTTTTTTGGACAAGCTCGACAAACGAATTCTTGACCTGCTGCAGCAGGACGGTGCACTGACCGCGGCCGCCATTGCCGACCGGGTCGGCCTGTCGAAAGCCCCCTGCTGGCGGCGCATCAAGCGCCTGCAGGACGATGGGGTCATCAGGCAGACGGTCGCGCTCCTCGATGCGCGCGCGCTCAATCTCGGCACGACGGTTTTCGTCACTTTGAAAACTGCGCATCACAACGCCGCCTGGTTCGAGCAGTTCGTGCGCTCCGTGCGCGAAATCCCCGAGGTGACGGAGATCTACCGGATGAGCGGCGATGTCGACTACCTGATGCGGATTGTGGTCCCGGACATCGACGCCTACGACGTCGTGTACAAGCGCCTCATCGCAACTGTCGCGTTCTTGGATGTGAGCGCAAGCTTCGCGCTCGAGACGATCAAGTGCACGACTGCGCTGCCGCTCACCTATATGAAGCTCGATTAAGAGTGCGCGCCCGCAGTGAGCGCAGAAAATTCAACAGGTCCTGCGCGTCGTTCTGACTCAGGCCGTGGTAGAGCTCAATCACGGCGTCGCCTCCGACCGTGCGTATTTTGAGTCGCCGCGGCTCGCGTGCAGCTCGATCGCAGGCGCCAGATCCTTCGTCTGGCCATCGTGCATGAAGAATAGGCGCTGGCCGAGGCCCCACAGGGGCGCGGTGCGGAATTCATCTCCTTGAGCCTCGCCCTGCTGAATGTCGTCCGCCAGATGCGAGCCCATCTGATGCAGCGCCAGATCCGAATACAAATTCACGTTTTAGTTGCGCAGCGCCGCAACCGTGCTGTCGCCGGTGGTGAAGCTCGGCGTGTGACAGAGCGCACATCCGGTACTTGCAAACACCTCTTTGCCGTGCGCAATTGACGCCGCGCCGCCCGGCGTCATCGCCGAGGGCGCGGGCGGGGCGAGAAAGCAAAACCCGTGCCGAAGCAGTTCACAATTTGCAGGTGGCTGATATTTGAGAATACGCGCCCGCTCGAGCGTCGCGCGTAGCGGCCGGCGTGCTCATCAACTGTCGGATTGCGCAGACGTGTCGTGCCTGCGTTTCTTCAAGTCCTTGATTTCCTGCGCAAGCGCCTGTCGTCGCGTGCGGACAGCCACACGTTCAAATATCGCTCGCGGCACGCGCGCTGCGGCAGCGCTGTATGCGTAGAGTGCTCTATTCGCAGCATAAGCATAGAACGGGCGCATCTTGACTGACTTGTCGGTGTGCGCCGACAAAATGCTACGATTGTGCGCTTCGCCCGCACTTTTCTCGTTATGACCCCGGCGTTATGTGTTCCAAAATGAAATCGGCCTTAACTGCAACCCTCTATATCGTCGCGACAGCCGCGGCTCTTCTCAGCGGCTGCGCCAAGACGCCCGCTCCCATGACCATGCCGCCGCCGCAGGTCGCAGTCGTCACGGCGCACGCGCAGGAAGTCCCGCTCATCCGCGATCTCGTGGGCCGGCTCTCCGCGACACGTCAGGCGGACGTGCGCGCACGCGTGGCGGGCGTGCTCTTGAAACGCGTCTACACCGAAGGCGCGGATGTGAAGCAGGGCGATACGCTCTTCCTCATCGATCCAAACCCGCTGAAGGCCGCGCTCGATGCGGCGCTGGCGAACCTCGCTTCCGCGCAGGCGAGCGCCGCCAACGCAAAAGTGCTCGCCCAACGGGCGATCGATCTCGCACCCGAGCATTTTATTTCCAAGAACGACCTGGATAACGCGCGCGCGAACGATCGTACCGCGGCGGCGGTCGTGCAGCAGAACCAGGCGAATGTGGAGCTTGCCCGCATCAACCTGGGCTACGCCAACGTGACCGCTCCGATCGCCGGGCGCGCCGGTCAGCAGCAGGTCACCGAGGGAGCGCTAGTCGGTCAGGGGGAGGCGACGTTACTGACGACGGTCGAGCAGATCGACCCGATCTACGTCAACTTCAGTCAGGCGGCGACCGACCTCGAGAGACTGCGGCGCGCGCAGGCGAGCGGCCATGTGCAGCTCGTCGAGCCGAACAAGGCACAGGTGGATCTGACATTCTCCGATGGCGCCCACTACGCGCACAGCGGCACGCTCGACTTTTCCGACGCGGCGGTCGACAGCGCCACAGGCTCCGTGACGCTGCGCGCGATCGTGCCGAATCCGGAGCGCACGTTGTTGCCGGGCATGTTCGTCAATGTGCGCGTGACGAGCGGTGCACAGACGGCTTTTAGGATTCCTGCCACGGCCGTGCAGGGTGACGATACCGGCTTCTTCGTTGTGACGGTCGATGCGAAGGACAACGCCGTTGTCAAACACCTCGCGACCGAGCGCCTGGAGGGTGATGTATGGATCGCCACCGGCGGCGTCGCCGAAGGCGACCGCATCATCGTCTCCGGTCTGCAGCAGGTGCGGCCGGGAGGTCCGGTGCAAGCAACGGCGTGGCAGCCGCCCGCCGCAAAAGTTGAGGCACCCGCCGCGCCCGGCCAGTAGCCAAGAGAATCTTCGATGCCGCAATTCTTTATCGAGCGCCCGATATTCGCGTGGGTGATCGCGATCCTCATCACGCTCTCCGGCCTCATCTGCCTGCGCGAGCTGGGGATCGAGTCGTATCCGCAGATCGCGCCGCCGCAGGTCGTCGTGTCGGCAACCTTCGCCGGCGCCAATGCGGACACCGTCGAGAAGACGGTGACCCAGGTGATCGAGCAGCAGCTGAACGGCATCGATCATCTGCTCTACTTCAGCTCCACCTCAAGCTCGAGCGGCGGCTCGACGATCACGCTGACCTTCGACACCGGTACGAATCCCGACATTGCACAGGTGCAGACGCAAAACCGCCTGTCGCTGGCGCTGCCGCGCCTGCCCGTCGAAGTCACCGCGCAGGGCGTGACCGTTGCGAAGGCCAATCCCGGGTTTTTGTCAGTCATCGCATTGAAATCAGACGATGGCTCGCAGGACTCCTACGCGCTCAACAATATCATCGCCTCGCGCCTGCTCGATCCCCTGCAACGTGTGCCCGGCGTCGGCAGCGCAACCCAATTCGGCTCCGAATATGCGATGCGCATCTGGTTGAACCCCGCGAAGCTGCAGGGCTACGGACTCGGACCCTCCGCGGTGTTGAACGCGGTGCGCGCGCAAAACGTGCAGTTTGCTGCCGGCTCGATCGGCTCGGAGCCGCTCGTCGCCGGACAGGGCATGTCGGCGACGGTGCGCGCGGAGGGGCGCTTCACCACGCCCACGCAGTTCGAGGATGTGATCCTGCGCACCAACACCGATGGCACGACGGTGCGCCTGAAGGATGTCGCACGCGTCGACCTGGGAGCGTTCCAGTACGGCCGTGAAACGCAGCTCGACAATGTGCCGGTCGCGGGCGTCGCCATTCAGTTGCTGCCGGGAGCGAACGCACTCGCAGTCGCCGAAGCGGTGAAAGCGCGCATGGCATCGCTGCAGTCGAGCCTGCCGCCGGGCGTTTCCTGGTTCGTGCCCTACGACAGCACGGATTTCATTCACATCTCCATCAACGAGGTCGTGAAGACGCTCATCGAGGCGATGATCCTCGTCTTCATCGTCATGCTGGTGTTTTTGCAGAACCTGCGCGCCACGATGATCCCGATGCTCGTGGTGCCGGTCGCGCTGATGGGCGCTTTCATCGGCATGTACGCCTTCGGCTTCACCATCAATCAACTCACCTTGTTCGGCATGGTGCTCGCCATCGGCATCGTGGTGGACGATGCGATCGTCGTCATCGAGAACGTCGAACGCATTGAGCGCGAGGAAAAACTTGCGCCTAAAGCGGCCACCCGCAAGGCGATGCTGCAGATCACGAGCGCCATCGTCGCGATCACGTCGGTGCTCGCGGCCGTTTTTATCCCGAGCGCCCTGCAGGGCGGCAGCGTCGGTGTGATCTATCGGCAGTTCGCTCTCACGATCGCGGTTTCGACCGCCACGTCCGCGTTCCTCGCGCTCAGCTTCACGCCCGCACTGTGCGCGAGCCTGCTCAAGCCTACGCACGGGCAGAAGAATGCCTTCTTCAGGTGGTTCAACCGCACTTTCGAGTGGACCTTGAAGACCTACACGCGCCAGACCGGCACGGCGGTCGGCCATGCGCCATCGTGGATGATTGGCTTCGCGGTGATCGTCGTCCTCTGCGCCTTCCTCTTTTCGCGCCTGCCCGGCAGCTTCCTTCCCGAGGAGGACCAGGGCTACGCGCTCGCCATCGTGCAGCTGCCGCCGGGGGCCGCAATCGAGCGCACCATTAAGGTGATGTCGCAGGTTGACGCGATCCTGAAGAAGGATCCGGCCGTTCAATACATCTTTCAGGTGAGCGGCTTCAGCTTCGTCGGACAGGGTGACAACGTCGGTCTCGCCTTTATTCGTCTGAAGCCTTGGGACAAACGCAAGACCGACGCCACAGATTTCATCAAGCACGCCAACGGCGCGCTCTTCATGGGTCTTAGGGACGCGCAGGCATTCGTCGTCAATCTGCCTACCGTTCAAGGCTTAAGCCAGTTCGGCGGCTTCGACATGTATCTGCAGGATCGCGCGGGCGCGGGACACGCACAGCTCGTGCAGGCGCAGAACGTGCTCCTCGGCAAGGCGGCAGCGGACACTCATGCGCTCGCGGGCGTGCATCCCAACGGCCTGCAGGATTCGCCGGAGCTGAAACTTATCGTCGACCGCGTGCAGGCGCAGTCGATGGGATTCTCGGCGAGCGACGTCTACACCGCCATCGAGCTGATGCTCGCGCCGGTGTATGTCAATGACTTCTTCTACCAGGGCCGCATCCTCCGCGTCGTGGTCCAGGCCGACGCGCCGTTTCGCATGAATGCCGGTGCCTTCGGGGACATCTACCTGCCGAGCACGCTCGCGGCGGGGCCCTCCACGGCAAGCGGCAGCGGCGCATCGGCGCCGGGCACGGTGCCGATGGTGCCGCTGTCGAGCGTCGTACACCCGAGCTGGGCGATGGGGTCGCCGAGTCTCGTGCGCTTCAATGGCTATTCCGCGATCGAGATCCAGGGACAGCCCGCCCCGAACAGGAGCTCAGGTGAGGCGATGCGGGCGATGGAAAACATCATTCAGCGGGATCTGCCGAAGGGTTTCAGCTTCGACTGGGCGGGCCAATCGCTCCAGGAAATCGTCTCCGGCAATCAGGCGCCGATGTTATTCACCCTGTCGATCCTGGTGGTGTTCCTGTGTCTTGCAGCGCTCTATGAGAGCTGGACGATTCCGGTGGCTGTGCTCTTGATCGTGCCTTTGGGCGTCCTCGGCGCCGTCGTCGCAGCCGACGCGCGCGGCCTGCCGAACGACGTCTACTTCAAAATCGGCTTGATCACCATCATCGGGCTGGCCGCCAAAAACGCAATCCTGATCGTCGAATTCGCGGTCGAACTGCAGCGTCAGGGCAAGTCGCTGCGCGCGGCGGTAGTCGAGGCGGGTCGCCTGCGCATGCGCCCGATTCTGATGACGTCATTTGCATTCATCCTGGGCGTCCTGCCGCTCGCGATTTCGACCGGCGCGGGCGCCAACGCGCGCCATGCGATCGGCACCGGCGTCATCGGCGGGATGCTGTTCGCAACCTTCTTTGGCCTGCTGCTCGTGCCGGTCTTCTATGTCGCGATCCGGCGCGCGCTCGGCGAAAAGCTCGATGCGCCGAGCCGCGACACGCAAGAGACTATTTGACCGTGTAGCCCCGTCCCTCAAGGCACGCGGTCATCGCATGGTCATAGGCCGGGCGTTTGCTCGGGTCGGGGGGCGCGCCGCCGACGCTCTGGGTCGGATCGAAGCCTGACTGGTCCACGGCCCAGCGATGGCATTCGTAGCGGTCCTGCTCCTGCTGTTCGGGGCTCTGGCCGCTCTTCGGGTACGAATAGAGCTCGCCGGCTGCGGCAGGCGGCTCGGTGCTCGCCGCGTCGGTGCCCGGCGGGTCGACCACCTCATACTGACCCTGTGCCGGACTCCACGTGTAATACGTGTCATTCGCGTAGTAGTACGGGTACCCACCCATCCAAAGCGTCGTGTAGTAGGCCGGCAGGAACGGCACGAACACCCCAATCGGCGGACCGACCACGACGAACCGGCCGCCGTAGGGGCGGTACCAGACACCGCCGTGGAAGTAATACGGGTTGTGCGCACGGTCGTACACCGGGACTCGGCCCGAGGGCAGTGCGCCGACGCTCGCGCCGCGCGCGGGGTAGTAGTGGTCCATGTGGTAGCGCGTGTCGTGATACTGCTCCGCAGCGAACACCGCGCCACTCATGAGGCTCAAGGCGGCGAAGGCGCCCAGAACCTTAAGTTTCCGATTCATCGCCGTTCTCCTGCAAAACTTCAGCGCACACTGTACCCGCGGGCCTCGAGACAGGCTCCGGCAGCGCGCTTAAAATCGCCCGCCTTACGCTCGAGCTGCGCGGATTGCTGTCGCTGGACCACAACAGTGTTCGATTGCGCCGCCGCTTGGTCCTGAGCCGACTCCGCCGCTCCACCCAGGACGCCGCCGAGTACTGCGCCCACCAGGGCTCCGGCACCCGCATTGCGCGGCCCCGAGACGATCGCGCCGAGCACGGCACCGGTTACCGCTCCGGTTGCGACACCCGCACCCGGCGGGACGGCGGGCGGTCCGCCGACCACCTGGATGCGCTCATGTGGCGGGACGCTCGGTGAGCTCGGATCAAAGCCCGTCTGCTGAATCGCCCATTGATAGCAATCGTAGCGGTCGCGGTCCTGCTGCTCGGCAGTCTGTCCATTCGTTGGATAGGCATAAATGTTGGTCTGCACCGGCGGTGGCGGAGGCGGCAGCGGCCGGGGCGGCGGGGGTGTCACGCATCCGCACAGCACGGCAGACAGCGTCGCTGCCGCGAAAATCGCCACACGGTGCATTGTACCGTTCGAGCTCTTCATTAAAAGACTCCACTATCAAGGCGCCACAAGGTTAAACGCACGAGACCCCGAACCGGTTGACGCAAACCCGAACGATCCTGACGTATGACGATCGCTTGAGGCCTCACCTTGCTATGACCGCCTCCCCACGTCGGCAGTTCCCCGTGCTCGTGGAACCCGTCCACACTAGAATTGTTGCCCTTGCGAACACTGCACCATACGCGTTGTTCACGGGAAATCGATTGCGCAAAAGAGCCGTCATGAATGACCGAGCTCGATGGATGTACGTCGCTCTCGCGCTGCTGCCTGCTGCCTGCAAGCCTGCTCCGGCATCCCGCAGCGTGTCACAGACCAGCAACTGCAGCAGCAGTATTTACAGTACGCCGGAGCACCCATCGATCATTTCACGTATCTCGGGCCCTACGACAGTTGGAGCTCGCTCAGCGACACTCAAGTGGTCGTATGGACGAACCTCAACGATGCATACCTGCTGAGAGTGCGCGAGCCGTGCATCAATCTGCATTTCACGCAGCGGATCGGCCTCTCGAGCACAGCGGGCACCGTCAGCAACGGGCTTGACTCCGTACTCGTCGATCGTGAGCGCTGTCAGATCACCGAGATTCGGCCAGTCAATTACAAGCAAATGCGAGCTGACCTGCGCAAAAACCAGCCGTGACGAGCGCTTCACATAATCGACGCGCATAAGCTCGTAACGTGGACCTTCTTCACTCTTCTTTGCGTCAAGCGCGCGGGGCGAACTGCAGCCGCGGGGGAACGAACTTGCGCTCAGCGCTGTCCCGATTAAGATGTGTGCCCCGGGCCGGGGCGTTTGGCGTCGTGTCCGCCCTTAAGCTTAGGTTTTGTACTCGAGGTTTCAGCGATGAAGTCCACTCGATCCAGGTGCGGGGCACTCGGTGCCGCCCTACTGATTCAGGCCTTTTCAGTCCCGGTTTTCGCTGGATTGGGCGGCAACTTAAGTTCGGTCGAAGCCGATCAACTCAAAATGAAAGGCACGCTGCGCACGACTGTCGCCGCGGCCTACACCGTGCATGAGATCCAAACTCCCGCAGGCACGGTCGTGCGCGAGTACGTGGCGCCCGCGGGCACAGTCTTCGCCGTCGCCTGGCGCGGTCCCAAGATGCCTGACTTGCGGCAGACGCTCGGCACCTATTTCAAACAGTTCACCGATGCGCCGCGGCCGGCACATCCCAATCATGCGCATTTCGCAGTCACTCAGCCCAACTTCGTGCTGCAGTCGAGCGGGCATATGCGCGCCTATTACGGGCGAGCCTATGATCCACAGCTACTGCCGCAGAATGTGGCCGTCACCGACATCCGATAGTGAGGGCGCTATGCGCAGATTGATCGCATTTCTTTCGGTTTCCGTACTCATGATGCTCGCTGGGTGCGGCGGCGGTAGTTCGGATCTAGGCGGAAGCGGGACATCCCCCTCCCAACCCATAACCACTTCCGGGTCCAACGTAGCAACGCTCACGGTCGATGCGGGTCCTTCGCAAAATAGCGTCAATACGCCGTTTGTCACGGTCACGGTGTGCTCGCCGGGCAGCACCACCAATTGCCAGACCGTCGATCATATTGAAGTGGATACCGGCTCCTACGGACTGCGCATCATTTCGTCGGCCCTCGCCTCCACATTCGTTCTGCCGTTCGAAATGGACGCCAGCAGCAACACCATCGTCGAATGCACAGTGTTCGCGGACGGGGTGAGCTGGGGGCCGGTTGAGACGGCCGACATACAGATCTCGGGCGAGACAGCGTCTAGCGTTCCCGTTCAAATCATCGGCTCTGCCGACTTCGCGACGCCTCCCTCTGACTGTTCAAGCCGCGGTGCGATTGAAGATACGGTAGGATTGTTCGGCGCGAATGGCATCATCGGAGTCGGTGCGTTCGTCCAGGACGACGGTTTCTACTACACCTGCCCGCAAGGCGTTTGCGGGGCGATTGAGCCAACCCTCGCGGAGGAGGTCGCGAACCCGGTGGCCTTCTTCGCGGCGGATAACAACGGCGTCATCGTCGAGCTGCCGAAAGTGCCGGCGGCTGGCTCAGCGTTAGTGACCGGATCGCTGGTATTCGGCATCGGCACCGAGAGCAATAACAATCTCGGCAGTGTCACGATCTACACGTTGGATCCGGATACCGGCACTCTCAGCATCACTTATAACGGCACCGCGTACAGCAGCAGCTTCATTGACAGCGGCTCGAACGCCAACTACTTCATCGACAGCTCGATCCCTACGTGCACGTCCGGCTTCTATTGCCCGGCCTCCACAATTTCTCTCACAGCGACTATTACCGGAATCAATGACGCGAGCAATGGATTCTCCTTCAGTGTCGCCAACGCGGACGATTTATTCACCAGCAATACCTCCGGCGTCGCGTTCAGCAATCTCGCCGCACCGGAGACGGACAGCGATTCTTTCGACTTCGGCCTGCCGTTTTTCTTCGGTCTCAACGTCTACACGGCCATTGCCGACCAGAGCACTCCGGGCGGGACCGGCCCGTATGTCGCGTTCTAGAATTTTCTAGGGCAGCAGCGGATCGGCGATCGCCGTGGGCAGCCCCGCGGCGCGCCAACCCTCCATGCCGTCAGGGAACCAATAGACGTTCCGGTAGCCGTAGCTGATGGCGCGCTTGGCGGCGTTCCAGCTCAGCCAGCAATTCTGATGACAGTAGATCACGAGCCTGTGCGCGAGGTCGTTTCCGGTCCCCAGCGCCAAGCGCTCGCGAAATAATTTGTCGATGGGCGGAGAGATCGCGCCAAGGCCCGCCCCCGGGACCCACACCCCGCCCGGAATGACCGGATGGGGCAATGGCAACCACACGGCGCCCGCCGCCATGTTGGCGGGCCGGCGCGGTGCGTCTGATACGTCGACGACCATCGCGGCGCCCGCCTTCAAGAGCGCCGCAAGCTTGCGCGTGTGGATGACGGTGCCGCCGCTCACGCTCGCCGCGACCGGCCCGTGCGTTGGGCCCATCCAGTAGCCCGCGGGCTCCTGAACGGCAGGCGCCGCGTTAGCGAACCACGGCAGGCAACATGCGAGCGCGGCGCAGATCGGAGGCCGCCGGCCAATAAGGAATCTTCCGATGGCGGACCCCTACTTAGCCTGCGGGGACATCGAAGCTGTGATTGAACGAGGCGTTGTCGCTGTCGCGCACGACGAGTTTCATCGTGCCTTTCTTATCGGGCACGAAACCGAAGGTGATGACCGGATCCGTGCTCAGGGAGATATCCGAATCCAGATGAAAGACCGGAGCGCCGTCGTAGGTCGCATCGATCGTGCGAATGAAGCGCGCCGGGGTAAAGAGGCGCGTGATCTGATCCATCTGCATGCCGTTGAAGTTCGGATGCCGGATCATGAGTTGCGCCTGCAGGGGCTTGCCGGGGCTGAAGGTGCCCAGGAGATGCAGCTTCATGAGCCCCACATCCTTCAGTGCCTGCGCATTGTCAGACCCCACGGGCGCGGAGCAGCCGCCGCTCGTCTTCACGAACTGCTGCGCTACAAAGAGCTTACCGTCCGTGGTCTCAGTGACCGCGTGAATGAACGTATATTGATTCACGCGCACGCGCAGCTTCAAGGTGCGCGGGTCGGCGCTGGGACCAAAAGTGAAGTGGCTCGCAACGGGCGAAGGGTTGTTGTCGATCACGAGGTACAGGCCCTTGATGGGCGTCGCGGACTTCATCGTCAGGGTAATCGGCACGAGCGCCGCATCGAGCGCGTGTTCCGGTGCCTCAATCTGGATCACGCCCGCTCCATCCTGCAGTGAGCGCGCGCCGAAGATCGCATGCTGCAGCTCCTTCCAGCGCGCCGCACGTTCGGCTTCATCCTGAGCGGCGTGCGCGCGCATTACCGCCTGGGAATCATCGGCGTAGGTCGCAGGCGATTGGCCGAGCGCAGCCAGGGTGCTCATGACGAGCGCCAGAAGAAGGGTCCTAGTCACTCCCATTCGAGCTCCTTAAATGCCTGGATGACGTTGTGGCCATTGTAATCGTCGAAAAGAGCCCAGCGAGTGCGCTCCGACAGCCCCACCGTCTTAACCGCCGCATCAATGTCGCGCCCCTTCGCGATGGCCGCGCGGGTCTCGCGCAACAGAACCCCAAGATAGCGCTCGAGATCACGGCAGCCGAGCGGCCAGTCTACGCTCGTCGGGCCATGTCCGGGGACTGCGCGCTTTGCGGCGACGCTCTTCAGAAGGGCGAGCTCTTTCAGCCATCCTTTAAGACTGCCATCAAGCGACGGCACGCGGTGCACGAACAGCAGATCCGATGCGAGCAGGGTGCCGGTTTGGCGGTCGAGGGCGCTCATATCGCTGTCCGTATGGGCGATGCCGTGCGCGGTCAGTTCAAGCACCCTGCCGCCCAGATCAATGTGCGCGTGATCGCGCACCAGCATGGCGGGCATCACCAGCGCACCCACCGTGTCCTTGCCCAATATCGCCTCAGTGCGGGTGCGGTAGTACTCCCAGCGCAAAGACAGGGCCCGCGGCAGACCCGCATGACCTACGTAAATCGGATGATCCGCGCTGAAGGCGCCTGCGCCAAATACATGATCCGGATGGACGTGGGACATCAAAACATAGCGAATGGGAAGCTCGGTCGCCTGGCGGATGCTCGCGCGCAGGCGCCTGCCATCATTCAGGCTGCCGCCCGAATCCGTCACTGCAACCGCTTCGCGGCCGATGACGAAGCCGATATTGGCGATGGCGTCGTCGTTCGATGCGCTCACGTCCTCATCAACGCCGTGCCGGATATGGATACCGGGCGCAACCTCCTCGGTGACCCACGGACGCAGGACCTGTGCCGCGGACGCTCGCCATGCCGGCACACTGCACGCGGCAAATCCCATCACCAGAGCATCCCGACGTGACAGCAGCGCGTACGCGCTCACAGGGGCGAATCCATGGTAATGCGTGCGCGCATGATCATTGCCTTCAAGGACGGGAACACACGAAACGGAATTTTACGCGCCCTGGGGAGGCGAAGACACGGTTCGCGCTCTTAGCGCTAGCAACTCTCAGCGAGGTGACGCTGCTGCTGAGAAAGTAGATGCATCCGCCAACATAAAGCGGCACATAGAGCAGTGCGGCCGTGGCTACTCCCGGTGAATAGCGGCGAGTTCGCAGTACTGCATTTGATTGAACGGTCCGCCTTGATGTGCTCGCCGGGTCACACCCAGTGTGTCGTGGCCGACTGGCCTCAAGACAGGGCGACGTCCTCCGTGCAGAGGGCGCGCGCCCAGGGCCGTTTAATTCTTGAGCTCGTTCGCTTCGGACTTCGCATCCCGCCGCGTCACGTCGGCTTGAGCCTTGACAGCGTCCAAATCCGCCTGCGCGTGGCTCTTGCAGTTGTTGAAGTCTGCGCCCGCAAGTGCGTGGCACTTGGCAACCGCCACATCGTAGTCGCTCTGCGCCTGCGCGAGCGACACCTTGACTTCGGCGTTCGCCGTCTTCTGCAGCGCATTGGCCTGCGCGCTGTCGACTTGATTGACCGCTTTGTCCTCGGCCTTCGTCACATCTTCGCTCGCCTTGATCTCGGCGTTGGCGGCGTCGCGCTTGGCATCCATCACGCGCTCGCTGCCTTTGATGGCCGCGGCGTCGGCCCGTCTTTGGGCATCGGCGACGCTCTCGTGCCGAGAACAGCCTGAGATCGCAATTACGCCGATAGCTCCCAGGGCCGCACATCTCCAAATATTCATAGCCTTCTCCCACCGACCTGAAGAGCTGAAACTATGCAATAAACCCCCGAATCTGTCGAAGGTTCCCGCCGAGGGTCGGCTCCTACCCGCCTTATGGTGAATGCTCTCCCAGCACTACGCGCACGCGATGAGTCTCACCGTCATCGACGAGTGCCAGCCGCGCCAGCCCCGCTTGAACGGCCGCCGACACGACCGCGCCATCGAGTTCCACGCGTGTGACGCCGCGGCTTATGCCGTCAGGGTTCTCGACTGCGATCTCGTAGCGCGCGCGGCGGTACTTGAACACGATCTCGAAGCGCGGCCAGCGTCTGGGGATACACGGCGAGAGGGTGAGAGATGCTCCGCGCACGCGCAGGCCCAGGATCGCCTCCACGCCCGCGCGGTACATCCATCCTGCGGAGCCCGTGTACCACGTCCATCCGCCGCGTCCGGCGTGCGGCGCCACGGAGTAAATATCCGCGGCCACGACATAGGGCTCCACTTTGTAGCGGTGCACCTGCGCGCGCGTGCGTGCGTGATTGATCGGATTCAACATTGAGAAGAGCTGTCCGGCCCGGTCGCCCTGGCCGAGGCTTGCGAAGGCGAAGATCGACCAGGTGGCGGCGTGGGTGTACTGGCCGCCGTTTTCCCGGATGCCCGGAGGATAACCCTTGATATAGCCCGGCTCGAGCGGCGTCTTATCGAAGGGCGGCGTAAAGAGCAGAGCGAGTTTCGACTGCTCGAGGATGAGCTGTTCTGCAACGGCCGCCATCGCACGGGTGGCACGCGCCGGGTCCGCAGCGCCGGAGATGACGCCCCACGACTGCGCGATGCAGTCGATGCGGCACTCGACGCTTCCTGCCGATCCCAGCGGCGTGCCATCGTCAAAATAGCCGCGCCGGTACCAGTCGCCGTCCCAGCCTTGATCTTCGAGAGCGGATTTGAGCGCCGCCGCATGGGCAAGCCAATTCGCGCTGCGGGCGCTGTCCCCGCGAGCGCTTGCGATCGGAATCCATTCCATGAGGGCCGCGTGCAGGATCCACGCAAGCCACACACTCTCGCCCTTGCCGCCCTCCCCGACGCGATTCATGCCGTCGTTCCAGTCGCCCGTGCCCATCAACGGTAACCCATGCTCGCCGACAGCCAGACTCTGATCGAGCGCGCGCGCACAGTGCTCGTAGAGCGAGGCGCGCTCTTCAGCGATATCGGGCAGGAAGTAGGCGTCGTGCTCGCCGGGTTGCAGGGCACGCCCGTCGAGAAACTGGAGATTCTCATCAAGTACCGCGGCATCGCCGGTCGACTCGATGTAGTGCGCGGCGCAGTGTGCGAGCCACGCACGATCATCGGAAATGCGCGTGCGCACTCCTTGGCCGTTGGACGGCAGCCACCAGTGCTGCACGTCGCCCGCCACGAATTGCCGCGCGGCGGCGCGCAGCAGATGCTCGCGCGTCAGCGCCGGATTTGACAGGCACAGCGCCATCGAATCCTGCAGTTGGTCGCGGAAGCCGTAGGCGCCGCTCGCCTGATAGAAAGCCGAGCGCGCCCACATGCGGCAGACGAGGGTCTGATAGAGCATCCAGCGGTTGAGAATAATGTCCATGTCGCGGTCCGGCGTCTTCACCTGCACCGTCGACAGCGCGCCATCCCAATATTCGACGACCGAGCGCAGCACCTGATCGAGATCGACCGCTCGATAGTGCGTAACGAGCGACTGCGCGGCGGCGGCGTTGGCGGCCTGGCCCAAGAAGAACACGACCTCGACCACGGCGTCGGGCTCTATCCTCACCGAGCATTGCAGTGCGGCACAGGGATCCAGTCCCGCCCCGGCGTGTTTGGACAGCGGCTCCTCGGCGGAGAGCCCGGCCGGACGCTCGAGTGCGCCGTGACGGCCGAGAAATTCGAGTCGGTCCGCGGTCCAGCTTGTTTGTCTGCCGCCGAGATCCGCAAACGCCACGCGCGCGCGAAACATCGTGTTCCACGGATTCATGGCGAAGAGCGCGCCGGTGTGTGCGTCGAGCTCGGTCACAATAAATGGCGCGGCAGCGCTACGCGAGGAACTCAGCACCCATTCCGCGTACGCCGTGACGGACAACCTGCGCGTGCGCTTGGAGATGTTGCGGATTTTGAGACGGGAGATCTTGATAGAGTCATCAAGCGGAACATACTGCAGAAGCTCGAGCGCGATGCCGTGCGCCTGCCGTTCGAAGCGGCTGTAGCCTTGGCCATGGCGCACAGTGTATTGGCCACGCTCATCGCTGATGGGCGAGGCCGTCGGCGTCCACAGCTCCCCTGTGTCCTCATCCTGCACATAGATGACTTCGCCCGGGCGGTCGGTGGAGGGGTCATTTGACCATGGCGTCAGCTGGTTCTCGCGGCTGTTGAGCGCCCAGGTGTAACCGCCGCCTTCAACGGCAACCTGAAAGCCGAAGGCGGGATTGGAGATGACGTTGATCCATGGGCAGGGTGTGGACTGGGCGCCGCTCAAAATCGTCACATACTCGCGGCCGTCCGCGCCAAAGCCGCCGAGGCCATTGAAGAACTCGAGGTCGCGCGGCGCCGGCGGCGTTGCGCTGTTGTCGGCGGGGGCGGCCCATGGCCGCGCGGGCAGCGGGCCGCGGGTTGCGGGTTCGACGAGTCGGTCGAGCTGTTCGGCGAGAGTCCCGCGCGCGCCAACCAGCACGACCCGGGCAACCGAGGACAGCAGCGCGCGCGTCTCGACGGCAATGAGGTCCGTGCGCAGCGCGTAGACGGAGCCGCGCGCGCCTTCCACTCCGATCTGCGGCCGCGACTGACTCGTGCGCAACAGAGTCTCCAGAGCAGTCTGCAGATCCTGCGCATACGAAGGCGCGCGCTCGTTCAGGATCACAAGATCAACCGCGAGACGCTTCAGGCGCCAATATTCATGTGCCCGCAGGAGCTGCCGCACGATGCCGAGGTCTGCGACATCGTCGATCCTGACCAAGACGATGGGCAGGTCTCCGGAGATGCCCTGCGTCCATAGCGTCGCCGGACCGCCGCTGCCGCGACGAATGGTGTCGGAGGGCGGGCGCAACGAAGAGTTTGCATAGAGCACCGGACCTGCCAAGCGCTGAAAGAGTCCCGCCTCGTCGGCATTGATGCCCAGATGGCGCAGCTGCACCTGCGCCTGCGTCCATGCCAGGGTTGCTGCGCGCACGTAGGCGTTGCCGTCATGGTGCTTATCGACGAGGTCGAGCACGCCCGCGCGCGACGGCGCGACGAGCGTCCAGTAGGCAATTCGCGCGGTCGCGCCCGCGGCGATCCGCACCCGATAGCGCAGTGCGAATACCGGATCGAGTACCGTGCCGACGGTATTGGAGAGCCGGCGCCCGTCCATCACGGCGATGGGCGTGCGTACACCGCGCCCGCGGCCGAGAAAGCGGACGCGGTCGGTTTCGATCTGCGCATCCCCGATGACCTCGCCCTCCACGACTGCGTAGTGCGCCGCCCAGATATCGGGGTCGTGTGCCGCACGCCGGCGGCGCGTCGCCAAGATCGCGCCCACCTTCGCAACATATTCGGTCTGCACGAATAATTTGGAAAAGGTCTGGTGCGCCGCATCGGCCGCAGGCGGTGCGAGCACGACCTCACTGTAGGATGTGACTTCGATGTCGAGTGCGCGGCCGCCGGTGTTGATAACGGAAACGCGCCGCACCTCGGCATCGTCCTCGGGAGAGACGACAACTTCGAGCGTCGTCGTCAGATTCGCATCGACGCGAATGAACTCCGCACGGTCCTCGGTGAATGTGACTTCGTAGCTATCCGGCTCGACCGCGCTCGGCTGATAGCCTGCCGACCAGACTTCGCCGCTGTCGACATTGCGCAGGAAAACATAGCTGCCCGTATCATCGCGCGTCACATCCTCGCGCCAGCGCGTCACGGCCAGATCCCGCACGGTACTGTAGCCGGAGCCGGCGGCGGTCAGCATCACGGCGTAGCGGCTGTTGGAGAGCAGGTGCACCTGCGGTGTTGCGCTGTGCGGGCTGTGCAGCCGGCGCAGCTCCGGCAGATCCACATCCCTAATCCGTGCCGCCGTCTGAACTTCCTCCGCGCGCGGATGCGCCACCGACACATCGCGCGGCGTGCGCTCCTGCAGCAAGAGCTCGGTCGCCTGCACCTGCGGCTCCGCGTGAAAGCGCTCGCGCATCTTGCTGTCCATGAGCGCGTTCGCGATCGCGACCACCGTCATACCCTGATGGTGCGCCATGAAGGCGCGCACGATGGCGACTTCGGTTCCCTCCGGCAGGCGGCTCGGGGTGTAATCCAAGGCCTCGTAGAAGCCGTAGCGGCCGCGCGCGCCGATCGCCGTCAGGCGCGCGAAATTGCGTGCCGCGGCTTGCGGCTCGATCATGGCGGCAAGCGCGGTCGCGTACGGCGCGATCACCGCGTTTTCGCTGAGGCCGCGTTTGAGGCCCAAACCCGGCACGCCGAAATTTGAGTACTGGTAGGTGAGCTCCAGATCGCGCGCGTTATAGGCCGATTCCGATATGCCCCAGGGCACGCCGAGAGTCGTGCCGTACTCTATCTGCCGGCGGACTATCAGCCGATTCGTCTGCTCCAGAAGGCTCCCGGTTGGCGCCCGCATGACGAGGGATGGCATCAAATACTCAAACATTGAGCCCGCCCAGGAAATGAGCGCAGCGCCGTGTCCGACCGGCGTCACCGCGCGGCCGAGGCGAAACCAGTGACGTGCGGGTACGTCGCTCTTCGCGATGGCGATGAAACTCGCCAGCCGCGCCTCCGACGCCAGGAGGTCGTAGCAGCTGCCGTCATGAGTGCCTTCCGCCGCGCGATAGCCGATCGACAGGAGCCGCCGCTCCGGATCCAGGAGAAAGCCGAACTGCATCGCCTCCGCCATCGCGCGCGCCGTCGACTCGACCGCGGCAAGGCGCTGTTTCAAGGCGCTCACCGCGTCTTCCGTCAGTGTAAGATCAGCGAGCCAGCCGTCGATCGCGCGCTGGGTCGCCTCCGCCCAGAACAGCAAATCGCCATCGGCATCGCCACCCAGATCGTAAGCAATCGTTCGCGCTATATCGACAAGGGTTGTGGTGTGCGGCGAAATGTCGCGCAGTTGCGCCGCGATGTCGGTGCCGGCGTCGGGTTCGGTGTCTGAGGTCGCGCGATCCACCACAGCATCAGCGAGCGCATCGAGGGCATCTTCGAGATGATGCCGCGTAATGGTCTGGGTACGGCGGTTGTCGGGAAGTTCTTCGAGCGCTTCGCGAGTCAAATTCAAGGCGTCCTGGACGCCGACAAACGAGCGCTCGTGCGCGAGTGGCGCCTCGATCCACTCCCGACAGCTATTGGCGAGCGCAATGAGATGCCCGGCGAGGTTGCCGCTGTCAACGGAGGACACGTAACGCGGGTCGAGCGGGCGCAAGTCCCGGGTGTCGTACCAATTGTAGAAATGTCCGCGAAAGCGCTGCAGGCGCGCCATGGTCGCAAGAGTCGCTTCCAGTCGTTGCAGCGTCTCGGCGGTCCCCGCCCATCCGAAGTCGCGCGCGCTCACGGCCGACAGCAGATACAGGCCCATGTTGGTAGGCGAAGTGCGATGCGCGAGGACCGGACTTGGATCCTCCTGAAAATTATCCGGCGGGAGCATGTTGTCGTCAGCGGTGACGAAGGTCTCAAAGAAGCGCCAGGTGCGCCGCGCGACTCTCCTAAGTGCATTCGCGTCCTTAACTGAAATCGACTCGATCCCGCCAAGCAATGGCGAGCGGCTGATCCAACACGCGATAGCCGGGGAGGCGAGCCAGGCGATGACAAAAGGCGCCGCCAGGAACCAAACGTGCCGCGCGAATAGCGCGCTTGTGATCGCCGCCAGGATGCCGATGGCCGCCGCGCCGAGCATGCGGCGATAGAGGCCTGCGATGGAGAGCTCGGAGCTCGCCTTGGCCTGCGCCGCGGGCACCCATTCCAAAAGGTCTCGATGCGTTACGAAGAGCCGATACAGCGTGCGCAGGATCGCATCGGTCATCAAAGCAGCCTGATGCGCGAGGAACACGATGAGAAGCGCGGTCTGCGACGCGGCGAGACCCAGATCCCTGGCGAGTGCGCGCAGATGGCTGCGCAATGTCACGCCGGCGTTGCGCGGCATGATCGCTCCCAGCACCGGCAGGAGCGTGGGTATGGCGATGGTCAGCACAATGAATGCGGTCCACACGGCGGCTGCGCGCAATGGCAGCGTCCATCCCACCAGCAATGCCGCAACGGCCGCCGGCGCCGAGAGGGTGCGGCGCAAGTTGTCCACCATCTTCCACAGGCCGATGAGCGGGACCCGGCTGCTCGAGG
>Ga0182024_10007744_pt1 | contig 23067 bp, 22 predicted proteins | sample P32metaG_FD_120480 | JGI IMG/M metagenome (GOLD analysis project Ga0182024, IMG submission 120480) | Permafrost microbial communities from Stordalen Mire, Sweden - P3-2 metaG (Illumina Assembly) | ecosystem: Environmental > Terrestrial > Soil > Wetlands > Permafrost | place: Sweden: Stordalen... | reverse complement strand
TCGTTTTCAACTTTCATATTGGTAAGCGGAGTTCGAAGTTCATGGCTGGCATCAGAGGCAAAACGTTTTTGGAGATCGTGAGCTTCTTCTATTGGTCTAAGAGTTCGTTCGGCAAACCAGTAACTAAGAGTCCCGCCGACTACTAAGACAACAATGTTAACAAAGAACACATCGAGATCAAGATCATGTCTGGCATGAGCTTCTTGAGCAGCTTCGATGTCCATAACATTATCAACATCTGGGTAGTTATCTACTGGTAATAGCGATGATGGGATAAATAAATGCCGAAATTCAGATCTCTCTGTCGGGTTGCCGCTCTCATAATCGTGTACTGCCAGGACCCTATACCCAATAGAAATCGTCAGGCTAACAAATAAAATTATTGCCAGATAAAATAAAGTAAGCTGCAGCCTTGCTGAGTGAAAAATATTAGTCGGAAACTTTGTAGCCATAACCTCTCACAGTCTGAATGAAGTCGTCTCCCTTACCTATTTTTTTGCGTAGGTTTGCAATAAAGGTTTCTACCGTATTGTGCTGGACTCTGGATTCATCAGCCCAAACGTGATCCAAGAGCTGCTCTTTACTTAAAACCTCTCCTTTATGTATAAGCAAATACTCAAGCAGCTGAAATTCTTTAGCAGTAATATGCAGTTCTTTTCTGTCGCATCTTACTGTTTTAGCAACAGCATCAAGGCTTATCGGACCTACATTTAACTGGTTGCCAACAGTAGTTTTAGGTCTTCTTAGCAGGGCACGGGTCCTCGCCAGCAGTTCGTCAAAAGAAAAAGGCTTAGACAAATAGTCGTCTGCCCCGGAGTCGAGACCACTAACTTTATCGCCAATAGTGGATTTAGCAGTCAGAATTAATACAGGGATTTTAATATCACTTTTACGCCACTGAGAAACAAGTTCTGGTCCATCGTATTGGCCAGGAATCATCCAGTCGACAATTGCGATGTCGTAGCTCCCGCTTCGCACCAGGTTATCGGCTGTATCACTGTCCTCCACGACATCAACTAAATAGCCTTCAGCGCTCAAGCCTTTTTTAAGGCTTTGGCCGATCTTAGCTTCATCTTCGACTACAAGAAGTTTCATATATTATTATCCAATCTGCTAATTTACCTAATAATTGTATTTAATAATGCTGAACTTTCGCTGTATAACAATCTTTCTCTATTAGTAGACTACTGTGAGTCCATTTCAGCCTTTAATCTCTCAATAAGGTCGACCGGGGCGGGATCTAAATTATTAAGCAAGGCTAAATACAAGCTAACGTGATCTCCTAAAGCTATTGTCCAAAGTAGTTGATGTAATACCGAATCACCCTTGGCCTCTATAACTATTGGGCTCGGTCGTAAGCCACTTAATAACTTCTCAGTTACCAAAAAACTCTTTTGAACTCTGGGATGCTCGAGATTACTTCTTAAATCGATTACGCTATATGGTTTATCGACAGGCTGTTTTGTCCAACCTAAAATCTCGTTGTGCTTAAATTCTGGGAATTGATCTAACCAAGCAATGTGTTTAGCGTTTTCGTTAAAACTAATCTTCCATTTATAGGCTGCCGGATATAATACTGGACCGGAATATACAACTATCGATTTACCAATTAGTTCTTGGGCGATTTGCTTGGCTTGATTGTTTACCGTTGGCCTATCTGGTGCCCAACTTGAAACAGCTTCTTTTAGGAAATCAGCAGCTTTTGTCAGCTCATTATTTATTGTTTCTCCATCTATAATTCCAGCTTGAGAAACAATTGTTAACAGGGCCTTTAGGATATATAGGGCTGCGTATCGCGGTTGTCCAACGAGTGGTGTCACTATTAGTGGGTAGTTTTTGGCTTTAGCTATTTCCAGTAATTTCCCACCACTACAAATAATAGCGATTCGGGCTTTTTTAGTTTCAGCTTCAGCTAAAGCACTAAGTGTTTCTTCGGTATTACCAGAATAACTGCAGGCAATAAATAAAGTGTTTTCAGATACGTAGCGAGGTAATGTATAGTTCCGAACTATTTCGAATGGAATATCGTAGCCAGGCCAAGAAGTACTTACTAAAGCAGAGAGTGACGAACCACCCATCCCAGCAAACACAATATTTTCAATCTTGTAGTCTAGTTTTTCAAAAGAGTAGTTTTCCAGTAGCTGTTTCCACTGCTTTTGGGCAATACCAAGAGTATCTTCACTGTCCCGTTCGTGAATAAATTTTAAGTCATCAAGCATCTTATTGAGATTATATCCTTTACCACTTGATTCAAAAAGCCTTTGGTACGAGAATCAAAATAATACCGGAAAACGCTTGTTGTTATTAACAGATTTGTATATTATTTGTTTATAGTTAAAAGGCAAAACACATTTCATTTAAGTACCAGGGGGAACAATGTTTGGGCACCAAGACGATCAGAACGACCAATCCAATGATGCGGGTAGCACAATAGTCACAGGTCCAAGTGACAACAATGATGACAGCGCTACAGCCGCTACTAGTAGCGACACTCCTACAACTTCAACCGATACAGAAGAACCAACCACATCAACTGACACCCCAACTGATATATCGACGGACACACCTTCAACGGACAGTACTGATCAGCCGGCGACTGATGATAGCGCACCAGTTGCGGAGACCACTGATGCAACTCCAGCAGCAGAACCAACTGACGCAGCTGAACCCGCGACGTCGACAGATAGTCCGGATCAACCAACCGAGACCGCCGATGCAGCTCCAGCAGCAGAACCGACGCCAGAGAAAACGTTGCCAGAACCGGTTGAGAGCACTGCCAGCGACACGGTAGTTACAAGCGCTCCAGATATAACCATTGATGAAAACCCGCCAGCCGGAGATGCTGACAGCCCCGCTAAGGATGACGCTAGCACAGATAGTTCAACAGAACCAACACTAAAACTGGATGGCTTAACCGAGTCATCAAATGACGATTTATTAACTATTAAAAAAGATGCTTTGGAAGAGTTGTCGCCGTTAGTTGATCAGCTAGACCAAACCCCAGAAGAAAAATTTCACACCAAGATGATGATGATTCAAGCTTCTGACAACCAAGCACTAATTCAGTCAGCTTATGATGCCGCCAAGCAAATTACAGATGAAAAAATCCACGCTCAGGCTCTACTCGACATAGTCAATGAAATTAACTATTTTACTCAGCACCAACAAGATAAAACTGAAATAGAAGTAACAAGCTAGTTTAAACTAAGCTCTTCTGCTGGAACTGGGATTCAGTACATTCATAAAAAGACATTAAAGAAGCTCAACGTACTCAATAATGCTAGATAATCCATAATTCTTGGATAGCATCCAAGCCTGTGATCAGGCACACATAAACTAATCATAAACTTAGATATTATTAATAGTGGACTCCGTAAGAATAGACGATTAAGAAAGTTAGAAGGTGTGATGAAAATTTCATTAGTTGAGAGCAATGATTGTTGGAATAAGCAACCCATCACTGAGCATGGGAGGGTCTGGGACGCCATAGAGGCTGATGTAGAGAGTAGCACTCCGCACGTTCAGGTTTATTCTGGCCTTATTGCATGTATAGGTTGTGTTGAAGGTGATCAAGGCTTATTTTGCTCGGCAGAGCTGACACCAACCGCGGTAGCTCTGAGAGGACAACCCGTGTCACCAGAACCCGTAGCTTCAATCACAGAGGGGATGATCTCAGGTTTTAGACAATTTGAAAGCGCCGTCTAACCATACAATGAGAGAGATTTGCTTTGTCTATGGCTGGGGCTACCCTTCAGACCGATTTCAGAACTTTTATAACTTGAGGTAGTAGTGTACCTATCGCCTCTTAGATCTTACCGAGATAATGTGATAAATTAACGTAGCTAATACTATTGGCAGCCCAATGAAAACACCAAATAACATTGAAACTATAAACGCCCAGCCCGTATTATTTGATGGCCCTAGTGAAAGTTCTAGTAGGGCAAACCCAACAGGAATAACTATTAAGACAAAAACTTCAAGAATAAATAGTTTTGTGAATGTTTTCATGAACTTATGATATCATCCACTAATTATTTACATGCTTAATGATCTGAGCAAAATGGTTATGCTTACCTGGAGTCGGAATTCAGTACAGATAAAAAACGGTGAGTATTTGCGTAAATCAAAATAGTATTGGATAATAACACTAATGAGTTCCCCAGATTTTGTAAATCCGCAAGTTGAGATAATAAAGGAAAAAGCGTCTGAGTTAGGTGAAAGAGTTGCGGATAGACATGACCCCGACCTCGTCAGTCAATTCGTACAATTCAGTCTTGGAGTATCATCGCTTAACAGATTGTTTGGTGAAACAGTAGATATAACAATGGTAATGCGCTCAGGAGCAAATTTGGCAGCTTCTAACTTATATCCAGATACTCGAGAACAGGTTGCCTCAGTGTTGTTGGGTGATGAAGAATTATGTCAAGAAATATTAGTTACAGAACTAGAGCTAATAGCAAGAGGCGATGGATCTGCGACACCACTCGAATAGGATAAAGTGAAGTATACCGCTTATGGCTGGGGCTAGAGTCGGAACTTAGTACTTTAATCTAAAGAATTAATATACGAATATTAACTTTAGCGATCGCGCTCAACCACAGATCTCATGATCATCCCAGGCTGAAATAATAAACGAACCTCTCTACTCCTGTTGTAGACCCAAATACTTTTGTCTCTATCAGTAGTGGTAACCAAACTACCTGTAAAAATTTCGGTACTACGTTCGGATCTTACTACCTCCCTATAAAGAGGGTTGCTTTCGGCAAGAGAGCGCCAATGATCTAGTTCGGTAAGGAAGTGAGCCACCAACGGCTTTTCTGGTAGAGCAACTACTTCAATTGCTTCACCCATAGGAGCTACGAAATCTTCAGGGCAAAGGGCTTCTATTTGGGCCTCGATTCCTCTTGCCTGTGTTCGCATAGCCGTAGCAACAGTGCCTAAAGCCTGCATTGCCTGAAAACGTTGTAGATGTAAGTCTGAAGTTCCAGCCTCTACCGCTGCCAATTCCGAAGGGTCTATAGCCATAGTGATTATTTTCTAGCATATTCTGGTAAATGCAAGCACAAGCCTATCTATTTAGGTAGGCCCTTTAAGGGATTCGAACCAGACATATCCTTTCTACCTCTAATGATAGATATATAGCAGATTTTATAAATAATTAATCAGAAGTTATCGAGTCCCGATTCTAGTAATCCATGCCCATGCCGCCGGCTTGTGGTGGCATTGATTGTTCTTTAGCCTCTGGAGCTTCAGCAACTAGTGCGCCCATTGTCATTGCTGTTCCGGCTATGCTAACAGCGTTCTGCAAGGCTTCTTTAGTTACACGAGTCGGGTCAATTATTCCACTAGTCAGCAGGTCTACCAGTGCTGAGGGATTATTAACATTTACTCCCCAACCAGCTTTAGCCTTTTTAACTTGTGGAAGCCATTCATCTGCGTTAACGCCGGCATTGGTAAGCAAAATCCTAAATGGCTGTTCAAGTGCGTTCTTAAGGAGTTGAGCTCCGGCTGATATTGAATCTGTACCACTATTTTTTATAATTGCAGCCAGATTGATAAGCGTAACCCCACCTCCCGCTACAATACCTTCATCTAGAGCAGCCTTAACAGATGCTACAGCGTCATCAACTCTAAATTTCTTTTCCTCGATTTCGGTTTCTGTGGCGCCGCCGACCTTGATAACCGCTACTTTGCCCTGCAGAGATGCGCGTCGTTTTTCAAGTTCTTCGCGATCATATTCGCTGGTTGCTGATTTTACCTGAGTATCAATTTGCTTAATGCGGACAGATACTGCATTGGCTTTTCCGCCGCCTTCTATGATTGTAGTTTCGTCTTTAGTGACAATTACTCTGCGGGCGCTGCCGAGCATATCAAGTTCTGCATTTTCAAAACTATAACCCTGCTCTTCAGAAATTACGGTTGCGCCGGTTAGTACAGCAATGTCGTCTAGAATTTCTTTTCGGCGATCACCAAACGCCGGTGCTTTAATAGCAACAGTGTTAAATACGCCTTTTAGGCGGTTTAGAACTAATGTTCCTAGAGCTTCGCCTTCAACGTCTTCAGCAATTAAGACTAGGTCTTTTTTGCCGGTTTGGGCAAGCTTCTCAAGAATAGGCAGAAACTCCTGGATAGAAGTAACTTTTTTATCGGTAATCAGGATTGCTGGTTTATCATAAACTGCCTCCATTCGAGCTGTATCAGTTACCATGTAGGCACTGACAAATCCTCGATCGAAAGTAAAGCCTTCTACGACTTCGCTTTCTAGCGCCAAGCCTTGACCCTCTTCAACAGTTACAACGCCGTCTTTTCCAACCTTCTCAATTACATCAGCAATCAAGTTACCTATTTCCTTGTCGCCCGCAGAAATTGTAGCCACCTCAGCCACTCTGGAGCGTTTTGAAGCAATGTTTTCGCTCATAGTGCCTAATTTAGTCAGTACGTCGTGAGCGGCGTTCTCAAGGCCTTTTCGAAGCAGCATCGGGTCATGACCTGCAGCTATTAATTTATTAGCCTCATATAAAATGTTATAGGTGAGTACGGTAACCGTGGTTGTCCCGTCACCGGCAACATCGTTCATCTTGCTGGCGGCCTGCTTGATTAATTCAGCTCCGACTTTATAGCCCAGCGTTTCATCATCAACATCGGCTAGTTCAATATCTTTTGCAACTGTTACGCCGTCGTGGGTTACGGTTGGGTTGCCATAGCTTTTGCTTATAACTACATTGCGGCCCTTGGGGCCCATAGTAGTTTTAACGGCATCATATAAAATTTTAGCCCCACCTAGTACTCTTCTTCTCGCATCCTCATCATAAAATACTTTTTTAGCCATGAATTACTCCTTTAAATTCTTACTTGACGGTAGCTAAGATGTCTTCTTCTTTTACAATAGTGTAATCTTCACCATCTACCTTAAACTCAGTCGTGCTGTAGGTTTTATAAATAACTCGGTCGCCGACTTTTACACTTTTAACATTTGATCCGACTGCTAAAACTTTAGCGATTTGCGGTTTCTCAGTTGCTTTATCGGGCAGGTAAAACCCGCTGGCTGTTTTTTTACTAGCCTCTTCTGTTTGAGTTACGATATAGTCCGCCAGTGGTTGAATTGGAACGCTCATTAATCATCCTCCATTAATTATCTCTGTCATTAGCACTTTACTGTGTCGAGTGCCAACGTATCAGACTAAACTATATAGAACAGTCAATTTAGATGTCAAGGTGTATTTTTTAAGACAGGGCATTTGGGGTCTACCATTTTGGGCTCAATGCTACAATAATTTATGTGCGATTTGAGCAACTTCGAGTATTAAAATCATGAACAAAAAAATAAATAGCCGAGTATTAATGTCGGGTGCCGATTATTTTCAAGTCGAAGAGTTAAATCCATATTCACATCTAAGTGTCCAGCCGAGCATTGAACGAGCTAAAATCGACCACAGCAATATCCGTCATGCTCTAGAAGCTGTCGGTATAGAAGTTGTTAAAGTTGACGCCCCGCCAGGTTGTCAAGACGGAATTTATACAGCTAACTGGGGAGTTTGTCGTGGCAATAAGGTTGTAATTTCGTCTTTACCAAATCGTCGACAAGCCGAAACACCATTTGCCGAAAAAGCTATGAGAGACTTAGGCAAGGAGATTATTGAACCGCCATATCTATTTAGTGGGCAAGGAGATTGTCTACCGTGCGGCAATCTAATGTTTGTAGGTAGTAAATACCGAACAGATCCGAGGATGCATAAGTTTCTGGCCGACAAGTTGGGATTTGAGGTAATCGGGTTACAGACTGTGCCAGAACTTAATAGCAGTGGTCAGCCGGTAATTAACAAAGTAACGGGGCTACCAAATAGTTTCTTTTATGATCTTGATCTTGGAATTGCAGTATTAACCACAGAATTAATTGCTTGGTGTCCCGAGGCCTTCCTGCCAGAAAGTCAGGAAAAAATTAGATCTTTAAATATAGAAAAAATTGAAGTTTCTTTAGACGAAGCCCAGAAACACTTCGCCTGCAATCTTGTTTCAACCGGTGAGACTGTAGTCTTGAGTCCTAGCGCCGTTGAACTGAAAGCCGCAATTGAAGCCCGGGGGCTAAAGACATTGACTCCAGATATACGCGAGCTATATAAAGGTGGTGGCTATATCCGCTGCACAACACTAACGATCTAAGAACTAAACGCTCACATTGCTTAGCGACTAGAATTTATTTGTAATGTTTATGGCAATAGACTAAGCTTTAACCATATAAGCCTAAAAACAAAAACATGGATAACCAAACCAACCCCATTAATCCATCCCCTGATAAAAAGATAATTCAACCGCCTGGGCAAAACCAAGATAAAAAACTAACTAATGAGACTCCGTCTGGGCTCAAAGTTGAAGGTGAGCAAGAACATATAGCCGGTAAAAAGACAATCAACCCTCTTTTGCAGCCAGTTGATGAAGTAAAAACTACTCCGTCAAAGGCTGCACCACTACAGGGGCCACCTTCACCCCCGCCACCAAAAAAGCACTCTCCCCTGCCTCAGCTGCCACCAACACCGAATGCAAAAGTCAGCAATCAAGTTGTCTCTCCACCCGCACAAGTTGTCGCACACTCTTATGATGACCCAAACGGAAAAGTTGAAGAACCGAAAAAAATTAATCCGGCCTTGCTTATCACAGGCGGGGCAGTATTAATACTTTTGATTATCTTAGCTACTTACTTCCTAGTCCTCCCCAGTACTTGGTCTAGTTCATACACAAAAAGCATTAAACCTGCCTATGATCAACAAGCCGACCAGATGGTAGCCGTGTACCTATCTATCAATCGACCAGTCTTCACAAGCTCTAACTCCTCTCAAGCAACCAATACTCAAGACCTGGCTTATATTAACGGCGTACTTGAAACAGCCGCCTCAAATACAGACAATCTACAGGCAAAAAACAAACTTATCGTTCTTCCAGCGACTACTTGGCTGGGTTCTGTTTCCAAAGCTAATAACGTATACCAGAATATGCAGCAATATCTGTTAGATAGTCAAAACTTTTTAACAGATTACCAAACTCTGACTACGTACGTAACAAAAATTAAAAAAATCGGCGACTCTCTTCTACCGTCTATGCAGCCTGATATCAATAACATCGACTCCAGCGAGAACAATTCTGCCAATGCGATCGTTGCCTGTCAAAAAATGATCAGCGATGTTCAAAAATTTCAAACACAGATTAAGAGTCTGACTCCTTCCCCAGACCTAAAGGAATTTAATTCCAATCTACTTACCGACACCACAGGAATGATAAATGGTTTAACTGGGCTAGTAGTTACCTTCCAAAGCACTCCAAGCATTCAGACTTATGAATCTGTAGCGGAGTTTGATGCATCCGCTTATGGCTTCATCCAGTTACTGCAATCCAATCCTACAGCAAATATCGCAACCAGCTCAGTCCTGTATGGTCAAATTCTTGATCTGCAAAAAGAAAAACCTTTGGGATAGATTAAAGGCAGTTTTCACTTCTTATTAAGCAGTATTTTAAGCGCAGACTTAGCTGTCTCGATTTCATTCCAAGGATGTTCTCCATCAGCTCGCTCAATTGTCTTCTCATGACCTTTGCCTAAGAACAACACCATGTCTTCAGTACTTGTTGCCCTGGTAACTGCAAAATTTATTGCTTCAGTCCGGTTGCCAATAATAAATAAATCGCTGTCAAGTTTTTTGCCTTGTGATTTAACTCCTTCGGCTATTGCATTAAGGATTTCCTGGGGATCAACGTCACGATCATCCTCTTCGGTTATAATTACTTCATCAGCATAGCTGCCGGCTAATTTGCCTTGAATGGCTCGCTTTGCTTCATCTCGCCGACCAGCTGAGCCAAATAATACAATCAATTTTCCTTTAACTATTGGGCGTAAATCTTTAAAAAGTCTCTCAAAGGAATCTGGAGTATGAGCAAAATCAACTACCAAGGTAAAATTTTGTCCTTCATCGATTTTAGTCATCCTGCCTTCAACACCTTCTAATGCAGCAATTCCCTGTTCAATTTGTGATTTAGTCAGTCCCATTGTTCTCCCGACAGTTAGGGCCGCTAGAGAGTTATAGACATTAAAACTACCCGGAATATGGCACTTTATTTGGTAACTGTCACCCTCAACACTTGCTCGATATGAAACACCGTTTGGCCTGAGTTTTACGTCATGCGCTCTAACTACCCCACTCTTTATTCCATAAGTTACAGGGTGAGCAATTGATTTAGCAAACTTAGAGGCTGATGGATCATCGGCATTGATTACTCCCGTTCTATACCCCTGAAGGTTGTGGTTTGTTTGGGTAAATAACCGCCGCTTAGCTGCCAAATAGCGTTCAAAAGTTCCGTGGTAATCTAGATGCTCGTGAGTAATATTGGTAAAAACTGCTATCGAATATGGAATACTCCAGACTCTATGCTGCGCCAGAGCATGAGATGTTGTTTCTAGTACCAGCCATTCAACCCCTTGAGCCTTTAGCTCTTTTATACGATCTAAAAATGCTGGGACCGGCATATTTGTCATGTGCTCAATCTGCGGCTTTATGTCCATGCCTGCCCCATAGCCAACGGTTGTCATAAGACCAACCTTATAGCCAGCGTCATGCAGCATTCGATGAATTAAAAAACAAGTCGTGGTTTTACCGTTTGTCCCAGTAACACCGATAACTTTAAGATTATGAGCCGGAAAACGGTTAATTGTTTGAAATAAAACAGCTTCAGCTAAGTGGCCGGTTGGCTCAATTCGCTGGAAGACATTTTTTGGAATAATTTTTTTTACAGATCGGCGCAAACCCATAGGATACAGTATACTATCTCTCATTAATGAGAATATTGGGTATTGAAACAAGCTGCGACGAAACGGCAGCAGCAGTTGTTGATGATGGCTCTAAGCTACTTAGCAACGTAGTAGCCAGCTCGGTCCCTCTTCATGCCACTTATGGGGGAGTTGTACCGGAAATTGCCGCTCGCTCTCATATTGAGGTAATAATTCCAGTAATTGATCAGGCACTAGTAAGCGCAAAGTGCTCTTGGGATTCAATCGATGGAATTGCTGTAACTTACGGCGCCGGACTAAGCGGCAGTCTGCTTATCGGAGTCTTAACAGCAAGAACTCTGGCAGTTGCCAATCGGCTTCCTCTATTCGCTATAAATCACGTTGAAGGACATGTGTATGCTAATTTTTTGACAACTACTTCCCTGCCCGGCTACGTTCTTCCAAGCCATCAGCCAAAATTCCCTTTGCTGGCAGTCATAGTTTCCGGCGGGCATACCCAGCTAGTACTCTTTAGAGATCACTTTAATTACCGTATGCTCGGGCAAACCAGTGATGACGCAATTGGCGAAGCCTTCGACAAAGTTGCTAAAATCCTTGGGCTGGAATATCCCGGAGGACCAAGTATCAGCAAAAAAGCCCTGAAAGGCGATCCCATGACATACAAACTGCCTATATCGCGCCTGCCGGGTAAATATGACTTTAGTTTTTCAGGTATTAAAACTGCCGTATTAAGGCTTGCTCAAAAAGAAGTTGGTAAATCATTCGACTTCCCGTCTTATATGCTGCCAGAGGCGCTAAATGAAGCCCAAAAAGCCAATATTGCAGCCAGTTTCCAGTTCATTGCAATCAAAACGGTTGTTGATAAAGTCAAGCTTGCTTACCAGGAATTTAGACCGGCCGGCGTGGTAATTGCTGGCGGGGTAGGTGCCAGCAATGAATTGAGACGCCAGCTGTCCGAACTAAATGAGTTCGAGATCGAATATACCGATCCCAGACTTTGTACCGACAACGGAGCCATGATTGCCGCACTGGGATGTTTCGCCGCCGAGCATAAGAAAATGCTTGCCGACCCCTTAAAATTAGACATAGCTCCGAACTTGAGCATGTAATAAAAAAATATGTTATGCAACACGTGAAACTTTTGTCAATAGCAAAGACCGGTTTTGATCTGGTATGCTTGAGTGGTAATGAAGCTAGAAAAAGCCTATAAACCAGCTGAACATGAACCGGGCATTTATAAATTATGGCTTGATAGCGGAGCTTTTAAAGCTGACCCTGAGCGGCAAGCTGAGCGCTATTCAATCGCTATGCCGCCACCTAACGCCACCGGGGCGTTGCACCTGGGACACGTAGTCGGGATAGCAGTTCAAGATATCTTAGTTCGTTACCAGAGAATGCAGGGCAAGGATGTGCTTTGGCTGCCGGGAACTGATCATGCTGCAATTGCCACCAACGCCATAATGGAAAAGCGACTAGCGGATGAGGGAACCAACAAACACGAGATCGGGCGCGATGAATTCATTAAGCGACTCAAGCAGTTTGTAGAAGACAGCCGAGGTCAAATCCGCAATCAAATCATGGCAATGGGCGCCAGCTGTGACTGGAGTAGGGAACGCTACACATTGGATGATTCCCTGAATCGATGTGTTAATGAAATGTTCGTCAATATGTACAATGACGGCCTGATTTACAGGGGTTATCGCATCGTAAACTGGGATCCAAACCTCGAGACGACAATCTCCGATGACGAGATTGAAAGGCAAGAAGAAAAAGCCAAATTTTATACGTTTAAATACGGTCCGTTTAAAATAAGTACCGCGCGACCTGAAACAAAGTTCGGCGATAAATACGTTGTAATGCACCCAGATGACAAGCGTTACGCCAGGTATAAAGAAGGCGACACATTTAGCGCTGAGTGGATCAACGGACCAGTTAAAGCTATGGTCATAAAAGACAAGGCAGTTGACCCAAAATTTGGCACGGGAGTTATGACCATAACACCTTGGCACGATCATACCGATTTCGATATTGCCGAGCGCCATAATCTGGATAAAGAACAGATAATTGATTTTCACGGTAAGCTCTTACCAATTGCCGGCGAATTTAAGGGAATGCCGATAGCTGAAGCCCGTCCACTGATCATTAAAAAACTTGAGGAAAAGGGCTTGTTAGTAAGTATTGACGAAGACTATATCCACTCAATTGCTCTCAACAGCCGCGGAAAGGGAATTATTGAGCCGCAAATTAAGTTGCAATGGTTTGTCGATGTCAATAAAAAGGTAGTTATTTGGAAGGGGCGTCACTTAAGTTTGAAAGAAATTATGCAGGACGTAATCAGGGAAGGCGACATTGAGATAGTACCCGAGAGGTTCTCTAAGCTGTACTTTCACTGGATAGATAACCTGCGCGATTGGTGTATAAGTCGGCAGATTTGGTGGGGGCACCGCATCCCGGCTTGGTACCGGATGGTTGACGATAAGGAAGAGATTTATGTAGGCATACAGCCGCCTAGCGACAGCGAGAGTCAGGGCTGGCATCAGTGGGAGCAAGATCCAGACACTCTTGACACTTGGTTTAGCTCGGCGCTTTGGACATGGAGTACGCTAATTGATCCAAAGCTGGCAACTGATTATTCACTGTCCCTTGAGCAGGTTATGGCAGCCAGTATTGATTATCAGACGTACCGTCCGACAAGCCTTATGGAAACTGGCTGGGATATCTTATTCTTCTGGGTTGCCAGGATGATTCTAGCGACAACTTATATGACCGGGGACGTGCCGTTTAAAACTGTATATCTCCACGGTTTGGTTAGAAACGACGAAGGTCAAAAGATGAGCAAGTCGAAGCCTGAAAGTATGATTGACCCGCTAGACGTTATTCCAAAATACGGTACCGATGCCTTGCGTCTAGCTTTGATAAAGGGAACTAGTCCAGGGAATGATCAGCGGCTAGGAACAGATAAGATTGCCGACCAACGCAACTTCTGCAACAAACTCTGGAATATCGCACGTTTTATTGAGTCTACTATCGATCCGAAAACAGCTCTGGCGGAAAAAATTGAGCCGAAATCTGCCGCTGACGCATGGATTTTATATAACTTGTCAGAAACCTCAAAAGCTATAGGAAAAGATCTGGAAAATTATCGTTTCTCTGAAGCCTACGATCGGCTTTACCACTTTATTTGGGATGATTTTGCCGATTGGTATATTGAAGTATCGAAATTTGAAACTAATCCGGCGATATTAGTTTTAAGTCTCGAGACAATTCTAAAGCTGGCACATCCTTTTGCTCCCTTTGTAACTGAAGCCATCTGGCAGCAGCTTGGCTGGCGAGATAAAGAGTTATTAATATCCCAAAAGTGGCCAAAGTTAGAATATAAATCTTCAACCGAAGCTAAAGAATTTGAAGTTGTTAAAAACTTTGCTGTATCACTCAGATACTTCGTAAAAGAGTTGGATCTGAATAAGCCGCTTCTAATCAACAGTGATAAAAAACTTGCTGGATATGATAACTTCTTTAAACGACTGGCTAGGGTAGGTGAGGTTTCTAGCGTAAAAACACCTAGCGATAGTGCAATTAATTTAACATATAACGACTTTTTCGTATGGCTGGAAGCAGATAAATCAAAAGTAAAAACTTACGCAGTTAAGCTGAAAGACAGGGAAGATCAGCAGAGCAGGGTGGTGAAACAGCTCAAAGAGCGACTGGCAAACAAAAATTATATAAAGAATGCGCCCGAGGAAATAATTCAACAAACTAAACTTCAGCTAAACTCAGCGATTGAAGTATTAGAAAACTTAAAAAATGAACAAAATCGATTTAAAAACTAGATAGGCAAAAGCTAATCTGTTTTAGCTAAGCTAATTGCTGGCTGTAGAGTCTTTTTTATCCGAGCAATTGATTCCTGGCTGTTATAGTCATCAAACCACAGAACGTGCCAGCCTAGTTTTTCGGCGGCCATCAGATTAGTGCGTGAATCATCGATTAGCAATATCTCCGAGGGCGGACAATTAGCCTGATCTTGAGCAATTTTATAGATCTGCGGCTCTGGTTTAATTGCCCCAACAACCGAAGAATCAACAATTGAATCGTAGTGTACATCTGGGACCATGCCACGGCTCTTTAAACCATCTAAAAATCCCGGCATTATATTTGTCAAAAGCCCCAATCGATAATTTCTACTGACCCATTTCACGAAACTTTTTATATCCGGCACCGGATCAACTGCAGAGTAGTAGTACTCACCCCAGTCTAATTTATCAGTGTGTAGGTGCTCAGCTAGGATCTTGTTAAACTCCTTGAGATCCATTTCACCCCTGCAAACCTGGTCATTATAGTGCCAAAATACTGTTTCAATGACATCTGCTGGTTGACCAGTTATATCAGCTACTTTTGCAAATGCTCGATGGAAGAAACGAACTAAACATCCGTTAACATCGAAGTATATGAAGCTAACTCCGCTTTGAGACTTCATGGTCCCGCTGGTTTTGTTTAGCTTTGGATGTACTTCGCCAATTAGTTCATCCAAAGTTATGTTTAGTGCAATTGCAATACTTTGAATAGTAAATATCGAGGGTGACTTAATGGCTCCCCGTTCAATCTTAGCTAGGGTAGAATAACTTAAGCCCGCGCGCTGACAAAGCATCTGCTGAGTCATGCCAGATTCTCTACGCGCAGTCTGAAGGCGCTTACCCAACCCCTTTTCGTCCATCGCCATATTGTACTACAAATACAGGTCGGCAAAAAGTTTTGACAGGGATAATATGGCTAGGAATGAAACAGATGAGAAATAGCTAGATAAAACAGGCCACCGGCAAATACTCCAATTATTCCAGCAACAATATAGCTGGACTTGTAATTTCCTCCAGTGGAGTGCATAACCTTGGTGTACACCCAGGTTCCAACTCCGATTCCAAAAAGTATTGAGGTTATGCTGTCAGTCATATACGAAAATTATAGACTATATTTTTAATATTTTTGATTGCTCTTCTAAGGCTTTAAAATCTATGGGTTGGCTTTCATCGGGGATATTCCTGAATTCTTCTGCAGAATCGATTGGAAAGACCTTTACGTGGGCGTGAGGCACATCTAAACCCTCGACTATGGCAGCTATCCGCTTTTTGGTGGGGTAAACTTCACGCATCTTGTTTGCAACTCTTTTTACTGTAGACCATAGGGCGTGATAGTCATCATCTGGTAGTTCCATGAAATCTTCTACGGGGTTCTTCGGTATAACTAGAACCATTCCAGGCTGAATAGGGTGAACATCCATGAATGCCAAGGTTGTATCATCTTCATAGACCTTATAAGAGGGGATTTCACCTTTTATGATTTTAGTAAAAATAGTATCCTTGCTCATAAGAATATTATAGCTTGTTTAACGATTGGCGGAACACTCGGGTCTGGAACTTTCCACGAGTTCTAGCCGATTTCAGAAAATGGGACACTTTGGCTGGACATGTCCCATTTCTGAAGGCATTATATCTGAAAAATGGCACAAATGGCACAGTCGCCGCCTTAAAAGGGCGTGTACCATTTTTTTCGGGTATTGACCACCAAGCAAAACTTGACTTACTGCTGGCTCTGCGTCATGTCAGCTGATCTTTTTGGGAATCTTCGCTGCCTTCCCTCGCTCCAGCGACAAAGCAAGGATAGCCTCTGTAATATGCCGGATGTTTATAGGATCGTGCCAGTGAACCTTGGTAATACTAACATGATGATCGCGAGGAGCCCGAAACACGTTTCCGTGGTAAACAGGGTTGTCATCAATCTCAATCTTGCTAAATAGGGCTAGGCAGAAATGACGTTTAATACCTGACTTCCTCATTTTAGAGTGTTGGATTTCAGCACAGTCAACAGGGGTGTTACTTCGCTCGGTATAGCAGCCTCTGCCGGATACTTCTTGCCATCTATGAGCACAGTTCCACTTCGTATAGGCCTCAGAGTTTTAACTAACTTTTTTATGCTCAGGCTTGTTTTTCTCTCAATAATTCTGCCCATAGCCAGTGCTGCCATAACTACAGTTAAGTGTGCTTCAATAGCATCTTTCTCGTGATGAAAGATCGGTCTGGCGTGTAAGTCATGCTTACTCATCCGAAAGGATTGCTCGACCCGCCACAGTTGATGGTAGTAGGCAACGACTCGCGCGTTGCCGGCTTCGGAGGTTGGTAGGTTGGTCACATAGCCTTTAATGCCAGCTAGAGCTTTAGCTTTGTCGATGAGTTCCTGGTTGAGCACTTTATTCTTCGTGGTTACGCTCAGGAACTTGGCCTTTTTAGCTGTCGTCTTACCTTTTACGATCTTCTCAGCTTTCTCAATCTGCTTGTCAATATTGCGGAGGTCCAAGGCTGCTCGTTTAGCCCGGTATTGGTAGATAATGCGTTGTCCCTCTACACTAGTTTTTGAAGTAATGATCTGGTTGTCACTGAGCTCACGGGTTTTCTGGTACTCGGCTATGTCGTAGGGTATCTTATACATCTTACTGCCCACAATGTAGGTGTAGTCAGCTTCGGCCAGTGCTGTCAGGTTGTCGGCGCTCAACATCCCAGCATCAGCGACAATCGTAATACCCACGAGGCCATGACGCTGCCTGAACTCCTCGACGACGGGCAGTATTGTCTTGGTCTCAGCTTTGTTGCCCTCAAAGCTATGTAGTTCTAGCGGAAAGCCGTTCTGGTCAACCAGCAGCCCTACGACAATTTGTGGCTCTAACCGACGCTCTTTGCTCATACCCGGTTTACGGGAGTCATCTTCTTTCTGTACTTCAAAGTACAGAGTGGTGACATCGTACAGTACCAAGGTAATACCGGCACCTTTGGAGGCATGGGCAAAACACAGTTTGGCTAGTTTATCCCTGTAGTTGCTGGCAATGACTCGTTTGAGACAGCGATACAGGCGATCTTCACTGCCGCCGTTAATGCCAAGATCAGCTAGTACTCGGATACTGTCGAGCTTGCTCGTTGGCTCCACCAGGCGCGCAATACACAGCCGGCGAAAGTCTTCGTCACTGAGCGTGTCAAAACCAAGCTGGTCGTACAGATTACTTAGAGTGTCGTAGAGGAGCTGTGAAACTGAATGAACAAGGCGTATGGGTTCTGGTTGGTTGGCGGGAAGCAAGGATTGCTGACTACTCTCGGGTAACTTTTGCCGAGCTAGGGATTCAAGCAGTGTAAGCTCTTCTAGATTGTGAGCACTACCAATATGCTCAATCCGGATAACCTTACCGTACGCAGTATGAGCAATTTGCACCGCGGTTGCACCGCTTTTGGTGGGAACTTTACGAATGTAGGCCATCACCGAACAGTATATACGGTTAGTGTGTTGGATTTGGGCTAGCTCAATCTGTTGGCGTACGAAATATTGGGTTATGTGAGGAAGTCAGGTAGTACGAGTTATTTTTTTACGACCAGGCAATTCTTCACTCTTTTTAAGCTTTGTAACATCTCGTGTTGGCCTTCTAATGATATTTACAAAACCTAGACCATACACTTCGTTAAATTTCTCTTCGTAGACTTGTCTTAACTTTTCGTCTTTACGAAGTTCATCCCTTTTTTCCTTAATCAAACCGGCATCTGATAGGAGATACCAAAACAGTTTATTATTGGAAAACGGTATACCTCGGTTATATGACCCAAAATGGGGATTAATGCCCACGAAAAGTATCTTCGGTTTCTTGTGTAGATAGTGGATCATATTTTAGGCTCGGGATAAACAAGTACCCCTTTACTGACTTTCAAAAATGGTGTTAAACGATGCTTTATGGCAGACGTACGGCTCATAATATCTGAGACCAGCCAGCCGTTCTTAGTAAGTGCATCACCTATGAGTGAACGATGGCAACGCCATGGTACTGCCTCAGCACACATAATTGCGGTTCCTCTCATGCTCGCGATCTTCATGAGTGCTTCCAACCCTTCCGAAAATTCCGACGTAGCCATGTAGTCCGCGAACCCCCTAAATGAAGTATTGTGCCAACCGAGATTTATTGAGTCTTTTTTTGAGTGACGCAGACCACCTAACTTTTTCAGCTGCTTATACCTAATATTATTTTGTTCTAAGGAATGTTTTAACACATCCTCGTTAAACTGAGGATTATGACGCGACATGGGTATGCTTCTAACATCGACAACTTCTTTTACCCCATAGGTCTGCAAGAGTTCTACAAATTCTTCAATTGACCTAGTGGAATGACCAATGGTAAAGATATTCTGTTTCTCCATACCCTAATCATACAACTGTTTCAGTAAAGCAAAGCGTATGCCTTTATGGGGCTTGGAGAAAATCTAACAAGCTCAGATACTAGACTACCCATTGCAACTAACAAATACGAATACAAGGGAGTTTTGGGTTGTTTATTGTTGGGTTCGTGCCAGCCAACTTGAGCTAAATAAGATAGAGCCTACCCCTAGTTCGTTATATCTCACGCGCTATGCTATTTAAATCTCAAAATAACGTTGAGAGAACCACTTAGCTAGTTCTTCTAATTGCATCCATCCTAAAGCCCAGCCCCATACTATAGCTGCTTGCCAGATAGTAATGCCGGTAAACAGGATGCCCGCTACTGAAATAATAGTAGCTGTCAATTGTGTCAAGGTTGTTGCCCAGATAACCTGCTTGCTTGGTAGCCATTTCCACCATCTCTTCTTTGTATGAGCTACGTATATGAGCAAATGCCCTGATACTGTCAATTTAAGGAAGAACATCGTTTGTATTACGGCAGTATGAAAATGCCAGATATCCTTCATGAGATAAAACAGCGTAAGACTTTCAGCAATACCTACTAACCCGTAAATACTGGCTAAGCTGAAACGCTGCCGCACATGAATGGCTGCTGGCTTTGCGACTGCCGTAACTCGGTCATAAGCTAACGATATAATTGGTAAATCGTTGAGTAGTGCTAGTAAAATTATCTGAACCGGTGTAAGCGGAAATGTACCGTATATAATACTCAAAATTGCTATTGTAAGTATTAGCCGAAAACTCTCAGATATACGATACACAGAGTAGTAATAAGTACGGGTAAAAATCTTACGGGCTTCAATGATAGCGTCTCGTATAACTCCAATACCGTTGGTAGTAAGTACTATGTCAGCAGCGCTTTTTAGTGCGTCTACCGCATTGTTAACTGCAATGCCTACACTAGCTTGCTTAAGTGCCGGTAAATCATTTACACCGTCTCCGGTAGCAGCAACTACGAACTTATGGGAAGCAAACTGCACAAGCCTGAACTTATCATCAGGAAGAACCTCCGAGAAGACGCTTGGCGCAGCTACCGTATTGGTATTCAGGTGTTCAGTTTTACCGGCAGCCCGAATCACTTGACCATTTAATCCTAAGGTGTTAGCCACACGAGCAGCAATCGCATGATTATCGCCAGTCATGATTTTAACGTCTATACCGTTTTCCTGGAGAAACTTTATAACTCGTTCTGCATCCGGACGTAAAATGTCACTCAGTAACATCACGCCTATTAAGTGAAGATGCTTTTCTTGTTTACCATTGCCCACTGCTAGGGCTAAGCTTCTAAAGCCTTGTTTGGCAGCTTGTTCTATGTCGGCTTTAAATTTTGTTCGTGTCTTATCATCAATATCGCATAGTGATTCGATAATTTGAGCAGCTCCCAGACTAACCGTCCATTCACTGTGGTCAATAGTTACTGTGGCCTTACTTCGTTTTCTCAGTGAATCAGCCGGTATAAATTCCAGCTGCTTATAGCCGTTAATTTTCAAATCTCGGGCACAGTTGACGATAGCCTCGTTAATTGCGTCCAGCTTGCTATCGGTAGTTGCAGATACAGCGTATCTTACGACTGCGTCTTTACTAGCATTGTCATAAGTAATAATATCTTCGACAACGATTTCATTTTTGGTTAGCGTCCCTGTTTTATCACTTAGAAGTAGGTTGACGTTAGCTAAGTCTTCGAGAGAACTTAAGCGCCTGACAATAACGTGTTTTCGAGTCAGTTGTACAACGCCCAAGCTTATTATTAAGCTCATGACTGTTGGCATAGCGACTGGTATGCCGGCAATTAGGATACTTAAATCAAGCGTTAAAAGATCTGCCAATTTCTGATGATGCAGTGATAGATATACCGTTATAACAATTGCTGCAACTATGCTAACAATGGTTAAGAACTTTGAGATAGTCAGTATGTCTTGCTCTAGCACGCTATGCTTTGGCTTACTGTCTACCATCGTAACTGTTTCACCGAACTTGGTGTTTTTGCCGGTTTGGGTAATAGTACCGGTTAAACTGCCGGTTGTAATAAACGAGCCAGTGTAGGCCGTGTCGTTAACATCTTTGTCCTGAGGCAACGATTCTCCGGTTAGAGCTGCTTCGTTAATACTTAAGTTTTTACATTCAGTAATCGTAAGGTCGGCTGGAATAATATTACCTACCCCAAGACGTACAACGTCTCCCGGTACAATCTGATCAGAAGTTATGGATGCCCAAGTGTTATCCCGTAAAGTTTGAACGGTAACGGTAAGTTTCTCCTGCAAAGTTTCAATGGCTTGGTCAGCTTTCGATTCATGCCATTGGGCTATAAGAAAATTACCGACAAATAGTACTAATATGAACCAGCCGTCAAAATCTTCACCGATATAAAAAGACAGAATAGAAGCAGCCAGTAGCAATATAGACATTGGAGATATAAGCCAGTGGAAAATCTTCTTCACAAAAGACGGCTTATCAGCCTTAATGACGTTCAGCCCAACTTCTGCTATACGTTTTCGGGCTTCACTTGTACTTAAACCTGTTGTATTTGTTTCAGACATATTTTAATACCCTTACTATTTATCTTAGCACTCGTAAAAACTATACCCATAGGCTGTAATTATGGTAATGCTTCAAGTAAAACGGATTTATGGGGTATCTGAAGCTAAGGATAGTTACAGAGTGCTAGTTGACCGTCTCTGGCCAAGAGGAATCAGCAAAGAAAAAGCTCAAAACACTATACGATACAGAGCTAGATAATAACCCTGCTTTAGGACAACTTGAAACTATTATTGACCACCATGACAGGATTACATTACTGTATGCTGCCCACGACCCAAAAGTTAATCATACCCAGGTTTTACTTACTTATTTAAGAGAACACGCTACCTAAGATATTTAGAAACTACACTCTCACCTTAGATTTATCATCACGCTGAAACAGTACATACAACCACACTAAAGGTGGCAGGACTAGTGCCGTACCAATACAAGCACTAATGAAAGTTGCGATAAGTACCGCATGAGTCGCCGCTGCCTGACTAATGCTCAGGCTATGAGGTAACATATATGGGTATTGGGCTACTGCCCAGCCCCACAATATCGCAGCTACTGCAAGAGCTGCTGTCACTCGAGCCACTGCAAAGTGTTCGTTATATAACAAAATGAGTGTTATAAGCCCAGCTAGTCCAGAGATAATGACCAGCAATAGAGCACGGTGAGTTAAACCATGTGCTAGTAGTGGGACATCCTGATGAAGGAAGACGATACCACTTATTGCAACTATTCCCGCTACAATACCAGCTCCCAAGGCTCTAGCACGAAAACTTGATACTAGCTGGCTGTCTCCACTACGACGAGCGTCAGCCGTTAAATAGACCGCAGCAAGATAAGCACAGACTGTTACCGCCAATATACCCGTCATTATAGCTACAGGATTTAACCAACTGCTTAATGGATTTCCAAGCCCTACGCCGACTGGTATATGACCCGATGCGACCGCACCAGCAATCGCTCCGAAAAAGAAGGGGGTTACAATTGATGAAATGGCAAAAGCTGCGCCGAATAGTCTGCGCTGCCATGTTTTGACAACTATTTTACGAAATGCAAAGGCTGAACCCCGCGCAATAATACCAAAAGCAGCCAGCATAAAAGGAATCCAGAGGGTGGAAGTTACTGAACCGAAAAGTACTGGGAAGCATGTCCACATAACCACCAGTACAAATATTAGCCAAACATGATTGGCTTCCCAGACAGGGCCGATAGAGCGTTCAATTAGCTTCCGCTGTTTAGCGCCATTTTTCGCATTGCCTGCTGTCAAATCCCAAAACCCGGCTCCGAAGTCTGCTCCGCCAAATAAGGCATAAAAAGTAATAGCTAACAACATGATCCCAGCCATAATATTTGGTAAATTCATTACTGCTTTCTCACTTCAGTATTACTACTAGGTGTAGTTACGGGTTCATCTAGACCAGCCGGTAATGGCTGACGACCCAAATAACGCAATACGCTTATTAAGACGACTGTCAGCACTGCGTAAATGGTAAGAAGTGCATAATATCCGTACTGTATGCCGTGTTCGG
>Ga0182024_10007743_pt1 | contig 23067 bp, 16 predicted proteins | sample P32metaG_FD_120480 | JGI IMG/M metagenome (GOLD analysis project Ga0182024, IMG submission 120480) | Permafrost microbial communities from Stordalen Mire, Sweden - P3-2 metaG (Illumina Assembly) | ecosystem: Environmental > Terrestrial > Soil > Wetlands > Permafrost | place: Sweden: Stordalen... | reverse complement strand
TACCGCTATGCTTCGATCCACAATGGAACCCATCTTTCATGCGTACCAGAACCAGCCACGGCTGCCAAGAACCCCTTTGGTGGCGGTTTTCCCGGGCTGTCGAGGTATGTTGCGGAATCGCTGCCGCCAGGAGCAACTGTTTGAAGTAGCGATTCGGGGATGTTATTCTGGAACGCTCCCGTGTCTACCAGAAATGGCACTGCCACCTTGTCGTCCAGTTTTCCATTTACAGTCGGAGCGCCCTCAAACTTTCCCAATTCTAATACCACTGCCTGCGGTGGCACTACCACCTTGTCCGGATCAGCAAGAATGAGTTTATGGTTGAAGTAATCAATAGTGACGAGGAAGCGGCTGAGGATGTCGCTTCCAAGGCACCCATCCAGACGCATCTCGCCGCTGCTGCGCCGCATGGTCTCCATACCGGCTACACCCATGGTGACATTATTGATCACAACATCGCCTAGCTGCACTTTATTGAGCACTACCGAGCCCTGCTTGACCGAGCCCCCCGGTGCATCCATTTGTAAACCGCTCCCCACCGGTCCGAACTGGCGCGCCACCAGGTTACGCAAGGTCGACACCGAATAGCCCGTATCGACCATGAGGTTGCAGTCTTTGCTGTCATTGACGCGCACCTGGACATATACAAGATGCTTGAGAATCTGAACGGGAATCACGACCGGCCCATGCTCGAGTGCAGCGATCTGATGCTTGGGTGGCGGCTCGAAGTAGCTGTCGGTGACAGTGTCGTCGCGAACTATGCTGATATTTGTCTGTTCGTAATACTTCTTTCCGTTATGATAATCAATCAGTTTAAAAGGCCGGATAAAACCGAAAACAGGCCGGTAGTCCAGATAGTCTGAGGTTTCCCGAACCGACTTTGCGCCTGCTGTTTTGCTTTCATATTCACTGCGCAGAATTAAATGACTGTGTGGATCGATGTAGATGCAGGTCGGCTCCATGCTTGCAGCTCGTATGACCAAACCCTGACACATTTTGCCATCCACTTCCTGGTCAGCGGCGGAAACAATCTGAGTGGATGGTTTCGTACAGGCAATTAAAATCTGCTCGAGAGAATGCGGATCAGCAGCACTCTTGGCCTGCTTATTAGCGCGACTTTTGCCGTCAGGCTGCTGCGCCAGATCTAGGACTCTGATATCGTCTCCTCGTTGAATCCAACCCACTGTACCGTTGAAGCCAACAATCTGCTCTTGATTCATCACTGACGTGTTGAAGCGCACTTTGTCGCCTTTGCGCACCATTTCGGCATCGAATTCGTTTTCAGCCTGACTGACAGAGCTGTATTTGTGAACGTGCCCTCGCGCCCTCACCGCATATGGCTGCTCTTCGATCTCGCGTATGCCGTGTGCACCTCCATATGCCTTCACGAGCTGCGAGATAAGGGGGCGAATGTCTGCATCGGTAGATGCATACGCAGGCTTCAGTTCGCCGGCCACAGTGATCAAGGCAAGCAAAGCAACAGACGGAACAAACTGCAGAATTGTCGGCCGCAACTGCTTGGATAGCTTGGACGTGATCATCTAGTCCTATTCATTTGATTCGTTACCTAAAGCTCTGCCATTATCTCAGACTGGTGCCAAATCACTGAAGAAAACTCCAGATTACACACCATAGTGGCGCCGTGACTCGCTGCTAATCCAAACCCAGACAGCAAGGTCGCCTTACCCGTCGATCCTGCTGTTTTGGCAGGATATGAAAAGCAGTGGCGATAGTCTGTTAGTTCACGAAGTGGGAAGTTTCGAAGTTCATACCATTGCTCATGGACTCGTCGAGGGGCGACAACTCGCTCTGGTGCTTGATGATAGCGAATTGGAGGATGTCGCTTCCGACTCAACTGCTTAATAGTCTGAGATTATTCGATAATTTTGTTTGTTCTGGCTCATTTCAAGCGCGATTACATTGGTTGCAGTGCCATACCAGACCGTTTGATCTTTTCAGCACCACCGGTAATGCCTGTTAAGCACAAGGCGCTGATCGCAAATTTGTCCCTATCTGTGGAATTTCCACAAAGAATGTCTACAGGAGATCCGACATGCAACGACTCTCAAACACCACCAATGGTGGCAACCTCACACTGGTCCGCTTGCACAATCTCTAGATTTGTTTGCGGACGAGCATCACCAACCAGGGTCTGGAGCAGAGGGTAATGCCTTTGCCAATCTTAAATCCCATCTTCCTACGTAATTTCCCCACTTACGCCGGGGATGCCAAGAGGTAATATCTAGCTGGCCCACTCAGCCAGTCCTTACCATACAACGTTTTAGATGCAGGCAGGGCGCCTGCGCTCCCGGAAAATCCAATCGTTGGCGCAGATGCCCGAGCCCTCCAAGGGCGCAAAATGATTACCAGTACTCCATTTCGGGTATCTAAATAAGGTGAGAACGGCAACGTGGATTTTAATGCCATTGTAAGAACCACAGTCTAGATTCGACTTGGCAGACGCAGGGGAAGGCCGCTTTTACAGACCAGCCAGGTTACAGCAGAGGAATTTGTGGGACAAGAGTTCGTCAAAGACAGCCAACACAAAGATTCGGGCATCGGCACGATTGCTTGCGATTTCGGGCAGTCTTTGTTCCACTCGGCGGTCGAATCGCCTATTAACGGCGTCACCCAGCTAGTTAACGAAGTTACGGGCACAACCATTAAGCCACTGGAAATCTTGGGAGCGCCTGCGCAAGCGACATCGACAGCAGATGGCTACGCGCAAAAAATTGGCGGCGCCATCGGCATGGTTGTGCCATATTTCCTTCTCTCCAAAGGCGTCGGCAAAGCGGCAGACGGGTTGGCGGGCACGTCATTGGCGAAAAGTCTGTCGATGGCGCCATTTCTTGAATCGTCCGTCGCTAGAGCCGGTCTTTCCGGAGCCCTTTACGGTGGAGTCTTCAACCCTGTTTCGCCCGATGAGAAAACACCCGCCTGGGCACGCCTGCGCAATGCCACTGTAGACGGTGCAACATTTGCCACCATGACTGTGACATCAGAACAGTTAGCCAAACTGGGAATCTTCAAACCAGGGCCAAGCGCTCTGGCAAACACAGTTAAAGATGTCGGTGCGACAATGATTGCAGGCGTTCCTGCAGGCTTTGTCAGCGCTGAGGGTCAGTCTTTGCTCGGACAGGGGCGCTGGGCCACCGGCAGCGAGTTGAAACAATCGGCGCTGGATTTCGTCACCATTGGCGGTGCACTGGCGGCATTAACACATGGAGTAACAGCAACACAGGGAGCCTTGCAATCGTATCGAGGCGGCGGTGATGCTTTAGTCAGACCTATATCCGACATTGGTGGAACCTTCCAACGCACAACCGCCGAAGCGCAACGAGTCAATGCCGGCGAGCTGCGTCCGCTCATGGAGTATCAGGTGCGACCAGGTCAAGCCGATGTGGTGGCAACTCCCGAAGCGATCAGTCAATCAAATGCTTATAAAGAAACTGGTCAGGTGCGGGGCAAATTGCAGGAAGGATTTCAATTCGTCTCCGGAGAGACCAGAGTTGGGAAAGACGGCAACTGGAGCGATCCAAATCGCCCCGGCATCGTCTACGATCCGGCTCAAGATGTAGTGTTGCAGGCTACTAAGGCGGAAGCTCATGCCAGGCTCGATCAGTTTAGAAACGATCCTAAGAAGCTGGCAGACGAGCTGGCAGCATTTTCAAAAGAGAAAATGGTACCAGAGGGATGGACAAACAAACATGTTGACGATGCTGATGCTCAGTTCCGCAGCGAAAATGGCAATAAGCGCGTTCTTCTAGGCGACTACATCCAACGCGCTGCTCTGGGTGAAGGCGCAGGAGCCTGCCAGCCACAAGCGATGCTGATGAAAGTACTGGGTGATGACTTTGGGCTGGATATCTCGATGAGCACAGGCTTCCTGGGCAAAGTGCCAGAGGGCGGATTGCCAGCCGGGTTCTCTCCCAACCACGCCTTCACTGAACTGCATCTCAACGGCGACAATTTAGTATACGACCCGAGAAACAACATCCTTGGCACTGCCATCGATCAGCTGCCCAATCTGACGCCTGCAAGAGAGTTCGGCACGGGCGACGCGGCAATTGCTAAGCCTGAGCAGTTCAACCTTAAGCAAGGCGATTCCATTTTACATAACGACGTGTTCTGGCGCTTGACAGGTGAAACGTCGTCTCAGTCAGGAAATCTTGTCATTGCCCGCGATGGTATTACCGCCATGACTCCTCATCAATTGACGCAGGCCAATCCCGGTCACCCGGTGAAAATCGGTGAGGAGTACAAAGTTCTGGTTGGTAATGGCGCTCAAACGGATGGCGGTTGGATCGCCCAGGGCACCACTGCTGATGGCGCGATTCGTTTGTCAAAAGTGAACGGCGTCAAGTTGGAAGTGACACCAAGCCAGCTGGCAGCTGAAAACCCACAGATAGCCCGGGCTCTGGGTCGAGATAACGAAGTTCTGGGCGGCGACGTCAATAACCTGAACGCCGTCAAGCCTCAACTTGACACTATAGAGCGCAAACTAAGGTCTCACTTCTCTGCACAGGATCGAGGCGAGTTCATGGACTCGCTAAAAGCAGAGCTTAGAGTGACTGATCCACGCGAGTTTCAGAATCTGGCAAGAAAAATCGCCGGCGCTCGTCTAGATATAATCGCCCCCGAGTTGAAACAATTGCTCGATCTGAGAGCCACCAATCCCGGTATCAATCTAGACTTTGCTCTTAGACCCGACCTGTATCCAGCAGACGTGCAACGCTATTCGCAGCTTGCTTCTCAACTCCAGAAAGTAAGCGAAGTGCCGTCCGATTATCGAGCTGATATGCAGCGAGCCCTTTCAGATAGACTCGATATCTACAACATCAAGGCCAAGGCTACTCCGGATGAAATAGCCTTGATGAGAACACAGACAGACAACGTTTCTGACGCTGTGAAGGGATTCAAGGACAATCCAAAAATCGGCTACTCAATCGGCAAGAACGTAATCAAGCTGCTCGATATGGGAGCAGACGGCGATGTTCGCATTGCCTTCTCCCAGATCATGGCGCCTGGTGCCGATGCCAGCGCCGTCAAACTGTACACCGATCTGACTCGACATTCCCTGCAGATCGATATGCCCGCCAGTCAAAAAGGCGGTCACATAGATGAGTTTAGAGCTGGAAAGCAAGTTCGCGATCTGGCTGCCTACGGAAGATTAGACGAGGGCTGGGTCTTTGTGCCATCTGCAAACGCGTCAGCAGCAGACTCGGCAGGGATAGACGGAGCCTTCATCAACGTCAAGACGAAGACATGGGTGCCGGTAGATTTTGCTAAGGATACAAGCACAGTGGAGGCCAAGATAAGGGACGGCAAAGGCAACTGGGCCCTGGCAGTAAACAGAACAGATGCAGAGCTGGAAATGTCAATAAACAGATTCCTGGAACCGGGAAGCACCAGAGCACCGAAGCTTGATCTGACACTACTGGAGCGGCCGTACGGCTCAGGCAACATGCCTTTCCCGTCGTTCAGAAGAGTGCTTACAGCAGCCGAAGCCGACAGCCTCTCGGCTGATGAAGGAAGACCAGTATTGACCACGGCAAATGAACTCGATCACTTCGATCAGCAGGCCTATAGAAATATCCGCGGGCTGCGTGAACCGGATCAGTCGTTCTACAATGAAGTGAGAAATCGCGCCCACAAAGCTCTGACAGCGCGCAAAATGGAGCATGCGCTCGCTCAAGACGTATTGCCAAGCATGGCTGCAGCCGTCGATGTTCGTGTCAATCCTGAAGCACCAAATATGACACCAGTACAAATGATCAGAGGTTTCTCCAATTACGGTGATCCCTATGTCGAGTTTCCGCGCAATGTTCCAAACTCCAACATAACAGCGGTTCGCGTTTACGGCGACGGGCATCTGGTAGGCATTAGACCGGCGGACCCAGCCGATCCAACCTCCTTTGAGCGGGAAGTCAGTCTGGGCTCGTTGAAGAGCAACATGGACAGAGCAACGTCACTTTATGCAGAATCAGATCCAAGAGCCTTGCGAAGAATCGGTAGCACTCCAATTCACTTCAGATTTGGTGGCAAAACTGACGAACAAGTTTTCAGCGAATATCCGGCCATTCGTGTGCTTGGTGATGCCATCGAAAATGGCGGCATCGTAAAAGCCGCAGCAACAGACAGTGTGGCTCTGGGCAAGGCGCGGTTGGACTTAGACGCTGCGGCAAAAACTGACGCGACGCTTTCTGGTTTGACTGAAACGCAGAAAATGGATCTAGCCAAAAATACCGTGAAACTGAGGGCGGAGCTGAATCAGCCAGACTTGGCACCGTCTATGGCGCGCTCGCTTTTGTCAGTGAAAGGAAACTTACCCGAAGGTGCCACCTGGGGTGATATCATCGCCGCCGAGAAAAATGTGCGAGAACTGGGCATGGATGCCTCAGAGGCACCGCAAGCGCTCATAGCTTCCAAGCTGCGCTCTTTCGCTCCCTCAATGGATCTTCAAACAGCAAAAGAGTTGGCGACATGGACCTCGGAATATCCTGTTGCAGATGAATACATGCCGGCACTTGCTAAGATGTATGCATCAAAATCAGCGAGCGCAGTGCTTGATGACTTCGACCGCGTTCACGAGTTCTTCCAATATGCACAATCCAAGGCTATAAAATTGAGTCCCGATATGGCAGTGGCGAAATTCAAGGAAGTGGAAAAATTCCACGGCTACGGTTATCATGGCGGGAACATTTCGACAATCGCAGGGGAAGTTCTGGGCGTTAAGTAATGAACGAAATTAAGCCCTATGAGACAGTTCCGTCTTTTGAGTTTGTAGCCGGTCCAGCCAGAATTTATCACTCTCCAGATGGTCTGCACCAGGTCGTTATCGCAGATTCTCAGGCGGCTCAATGGGATCAACTGAAACATTTCCACGAGTTAGACAAAAAACGCTTTGCACCAGATGCGGTGCCACCACGAGCTGATAATATCTGGCCGGAAGATGTCTTTGCTGCCATTAAAAACCTGCCAAATCCTGAACTGGTGACGCAAGTAGTGCTACAAAATTATTGGCTGGCCGATCCCGGGAGCGCAGGCGTCGCGCCTGCTTCGTTCGATTTGCCAAAAGCTGCAGCACAAGCATTTTCCACAGGCAGAATCGTCTTCTCGTTTGGTCTGAGCCGAAACTTGTTGGAAAACACCCTGCTTCTGGCCTGGACGCGCCTGCTCTGGTTCAAGTATGAGGTGCTCACCCATTTCTTCCGTTACGCAGCCTTTTTGGAAAGGCATGGCTATTTCATCGATCAGACTGCCGGCAAGACTGATGTTGAGAATTGGGCAGTTCATCTTGTTGGCGGTTTACTTTTAGCCGATGAAGACAAGTTCGCATCGTTCATTGCCCAGGCACCACTGCGCGCAGTTATTCTGGCCAGCGCTCTGCAACGCACGCTGGATGAAAGCAGTAAGGATGAAGCAAGCGATGAAGCAAGCAGTAAAAAGCATACAAACCTGGAAAAACGCCTGCAGGTTGTGACAGAACAAACCCTTTTGCAAGCTCAAGAAAAACTCCTCTGCATGGTCAAGCAGACTTTCCCGGCATCAGATTCAGACGATGACCATGCCTTCAGGTTGCTTTTACTTCTGGGCACAGAGCCTCAACTGGCAAGTTTGCCAATCAAAGTTGCCAATCTTGCCAATGAGCCACACACAAACGCGGTGCTGGCAAAGCTGGGCGCCATCAAAACGCTGATGGAGTTAAACCTGAGCCAAACCCTAATTAGCCGAGAGGGCACGGGCTTTCTGGCTGATTTGACCAATCTACAAAAGCTCGACCTATCCGACACCAAAGTAATGAGTTCCTCGCTGACGCCGCTGCGGGCTTTGAGCAGCCTGGAAGAGCTTAACCTTTCCGGCACTCAAATCAATGAGTCGGCGCTGCCCAGTCTTCGCCATTTGAACGGACTGAAAAAGCTCAATATCGAGGACACTGCTCTGGTTGCTTCCAAAGATGCGCTGCAGGAGCTTTTGCCTAACTGCCAACTGATCGCAGGCGGCTAGGTTTTCCCAGTCCGCTTAGCTTGGCAGGTGACTTTGCTCGGTTTGCTCGGATTTTTGTGGACCTGGGGACCCACCCAAAGAGGCACTTGTTGGGGTTACCAAATATGGTAACCATCAACATTAAACGGATTTTCTTGCCACCGTCTAAAAGGCAGTGCCTGTCTTGCGTACAGGGTTTTGCGATTCTTCACCATCAATTGTCAAGGTTACCAAATTTGGTAACCCGACCTCAAATTCTCAAAAGTCCCAATAGAGGGCTCCGCCCCCAGGCGCCCAAACACCAGCCGATGCGGGATACCGCCCCCCATGGTGACTTCCCCATTGATAACGACCTGGCCCAGCAATAAACTCGGGCAGAAGCCGTATAGAACAGACCGGCACCAAAATCAGAGGCATTGTGGGACAAGAGTTTGCTATCAAAGACACCCCGCGCAAGGATTCCGTCCTTGGCACAGTTGCTGACTTCGGGCAGTCTTTGTTCCACCAGGCGATTGAGTCTCCCATCAACGGCGCCACTCAGCTGGTCAACGAAGTTACGGGCACAAACATTAAACCTCTGGCGATACTGGGAGCGCCCGCCGAACCCACCTCAACAGCAGACAGCTACGCTCAAAAGATTGGTGGCGCTATCGGCATGGTCGTCCCTTATTTCCTCGTCGCCAAAGGTGTCGGCAAAGTCGCAGGCGGCTTGGCCGAAAGCTCGCTGGCGAAAAGCCTCTCCATGACGCCATTTCTTGAGTCATCCGTCGCCAGAGCTGGTCTCTCTGGAGCGGTGTACGGTGGAGTCTTCAGTCCGGTTTCGGCGGATGAAAAAAACGCCGGCTGGGCTCGCTTGCGCAATGCCACCGTAGATGGTGCAACATTCGCCACTTTGACAGGAACCTCCGAAGCGCTAGCCAAACAAGGTATCTTCAAACCAGGCACAAGCGCTCTGGCAAACACCTTCAAAGACATGGGAGCAACCATGATTGCCGGTGTTCCAGCCGGCTTCGTCAGCGCTGAAGGTCAGTCGATGCTCGGTCGAGGACGGTTTGCCACAGGCTCAGAGATCAAACAATCAGCGATGGATTTCGTCACCGTCGGCGGTGCACTGGCGGCATTGACACATGGAGTCTCAGCAACACAAGGCGCCTGGCGTTCGTATCGAAGCGTAGAACCAGTGGTCTTCAAACCGGCAAGCGTCGACAGAGTCGCTGCCACCGCCGACAGAGCCGCCACCGCCGACAGAGCCGGCACCGTCGATAGAGCCGCTGCCACCGATGCCGTCAAACCAAGAGAAGCAGCATTAGATCTGATCACACGCCCCAGCACCCTTTCTGAACTGGGTAACCGCCTGACTGGATATGAGACCACAACAGAAGCGATTCCCGTGGCCAAACCCGGTGCAGTTGCCAACTTCGACTCACTCCAGCAGTTCAGGAAGAGCGCCCTGGAACATCAAGACAGACCAGTGAGAGTTTATTCGGTCGAAGGACATTCCACCCAGATAGTGGTGCCTGAGGAGTATGCCCAACAGTTGGACGCGGTGCGTCAATATAGATTGGGGCTGGAAGGAAAGGGCACAACAGTCAGCGCCGGCAAAGAGCCACTCAATCCAGATCTGCTCAATCGAGCATTGCCTGAAGACTTCATCGCCCACCTTGATACTCTGCCTAATAAAGGACTGATCCAGAAGCTATACCTCTTGAATGAATCCAACCCGATGGACCCCTTCCATCAATTATCAGTTGCAAAGGATACTGCGCTAACTTCCGGTGGCGACCATCAATTACACAGCTCCGATCCGCACTTCGAATCGCAAGCGCAGTCTCTGGATAACGGCACCGTCACCTTCTTCAAGAAAAATGTGGATGCCTCTCTGGGTGACGAAATGCGCCATGAGTGGTCGCACCAGGCGCTCTGGAAAAACCCAACGGAAGCCTCCGGAATTGATCTGGCCTCTCAATATGCGGGAAACAAGTATCAACCGCGTGCGCGTGCCAACGACGGCGCTGAAGAGCGTGGCGCAGTGCTGTTGGGCGAGAAGTTCATTAATCCCAGTGCTTCGGAGTTTCTGCAACTGACACAAAATGCGCCGTTGGAGAGCGTTTTTATTGCTGATGCACTGCGCAAGACTTTGCAGCCCGGCCACGTCTCGGATGTTGATGCAAGGGCGCTGCAAGCACGCATCGATCACGTCGAAAACATGGTCAAACCCGAGGTTGCGCAGCAGCTGCTGGCTGATATCCGATCATCCAACGATGCCGGCAGAACCAACGATGCGGCTCGGCTTTTGATTCGCATGGGTGAAGGACAGCTGCTCAATCAGGCACCTGAGCTGACCTCGCTGGATCTGACAAAAGAGCCAGTCGGATCTGCAAAGTTGAATGCCCTGGCAAATAATCGCAACATCACCGATATTACCCTGGACGGCACTCATGTGGGAGCAGGTGGCGAAGGATTAGGATTCCTGGAGGCAATGCCGCTGCGCTCGGTGTCGCTCTCCGGCACCAAAATTACCGGCTCAGTTTTATCATCGCTGGAGCGCATCCCGACCCTGGAAGACGTAAACCTGAGCGATACAAACGTAGGACCGGACTCTGGTTTGGGAAGTTTGACGAGAATCAAGGGTCTGAAAAAAGTCGATGTCACAGGCACCAGATTTACGCCAGAGGGCGTCCTTTGGCTCAAGAAACAGCTGCCAAAGCTTGAGATTGTCTATTAGCGCACCGCATCAGGCCAAGACGCAGGAGCCGAGACCCGCCGAGACCCGGGAGCACAGGCGTTTCGCCTGCATCTAATCCTCTAAAATTGTGCTCGAAATGCTCAGCCTGTTGACGATTTGGCCGGATTTGGGCAAATACAACGTATAAAGGATATTACTAGGCGTTAACGCCATTATTTACCCCCATACGACGTATAATAGGAATCATTGAGGGTATGGACACAAGCATTGGAAAAGCAATGAGCAAATATGTTCGGTTCAATTTGGCGTTCATGAGGGCTGCGCGCGGGAACCTCACGCAGCGCGAAGTTTCGCTTGGTACAGGACTGAGCCAGAAGACTTTGAGCGCACTTGAAACGGGAACCAGCAAAGGTGTGGAGTTTGCCACTGTCGCTCGCCTTTGCCAATTTTTGAAATGCACTCCAAATGATCTGTTGGTGTTGGAGGACGAAATTGTCGATGTCAAACCATCGGAAGAATCTTTGAAAAAAGCTGACGACATCATTGCCAGAGGACTTCGCAGAGCGATGGACGCTCCAGAGCAGACTCCAGAAGAAATCTGGAGTGCGTTTGACGCGCTTCGCGAAAAGATTCAGGGACAGGTTCAAGATGCCGGTCAACGGCAAGGTCCTATAAAACAGCGTGGCTAGGGTAGTCCTTGACACCAATGTATTTGTAGCCGGATATCTCAGTAAAGCCAAACAGGGGTATGCGTCTCAGGTTCTGTCCATGTGGCGTGCGGGCGCGTTCACGCTGGTGATGTCGCCACAAATTCTGCCAGAATTGGTCGCCAAGCTCCTAGAAAAGGGAGTTGACCAAGACTCGCTAGAAGAACTGGTCTTTACTGTCGGCCAAATTGCTCTATACATTCCCGGGGCTTACCAAACCAGTAAGCTCAACCATATAGATCCTGACGACAACAAATTTTTGGCAGCCGGCTTGGAAAGCCACGCCGATTACATCGTCTCCTACGATGCTAAAAGCATGCTGCCATTGAAGCACTTTCACGGAACACAAATTCTCATCCCAGAGCTGTTTGTGCGGCAAATGATGGGATAGGATCATTCACTGCACTCGGCGGAGCGTTTAATTGGTCAATCAAGAACTCAGTTGGATTGGATTGGACTTAGGCGATTACAAAATCGACCTGAGGTTGGGTGGAGGAATTTTCTCCACCGTCTATCGAGGAGTGCACATAAAATCCGCTCAAGCGAAGGCGTTCAAAGTTGCTAAACCGCAAGACTTGGTGCGCAATCCGCCACGAGAAGATTGCCTGAGCACAAGAGCGATAGCACTAACCACGGGCAGTACCATGGTTGTGCTACCTGATGCAGCTAAGCTGCTTGCGCGGCAACACGCTATGTTGAGCACAACAAGTCACGCTGATTGGATCAAGGTTGACAGCTTAGTTGAGCAGCCGGCTCTGACGTACTACGAGATGGATTTTGTCGACGGCGAAACACTGCGGCAAGCAATGACGAGGAAGCCAATCAGTTTAGAGAAAACAATCGAAATTGCCAGATGCCTGGCGGCGGGGAGCATTCTTCCCGGGAGCGCAGGCGGCTCGCCCGCATCGAATTCTCTCGCGCACGCACCGCGCGCTTATCATGGCGACATCAAGCCTGAAAATATCCTTATCACCAAATCCGGTATCACGATGATCGATCCCGGTCACTTCGGAAGACTGGATCTGGCCAACGGAAGCGATCTTCCCAACTGCGCCGTCACCACTGTGGCCTACTACCCCACGCTTGAGCCGGATGATCTGTTGGCATTCGGATTGATGCTCTTTGAAATGGTGCTGGGTTTTCTACCGACAGCAAAAGCCGGCGATTCGCAAGAAAGCGATCTGTCAAGGATCGGACCAAACTTATTAGAGATGGTGCGCTTGCAAGAGATGGTCGGCAAATATTTCTCGTCTGGAATTTTGGATGTGCCTTTGCCGTCATCGGTGCATCCGGAGATTTCTGCAGATGTGGAGAAGCTGCTGCTCAAGTGTATTCGCCTCAATGTCGATCCTTCAGGCAAGCTTGAACTGGATTCTGGCTTTGGCAGCTTCGGCGCAATCGCAGACGCGCTTGCTGCGTTGCCGCTGCCCGGCACGGGGGAGTTTTTGCTTAAGCATATGCCAGGCTAAACAGACTGATAAATGGGTATCTCATTTCTGATCACCTCAGCAAGTATAAGAGAGATAAACGGCGAATGAATGAGTCTGACCGAGAGTTAGGGAACATAGACTATTCATTTTCCCCCAATGCCCCGCCAAGATTGGTTGAAGCAGAAGCTGCAGCGGAAGACAAATCGGCATCAGAGAAAAGCGCTGAAAAGGGTGAGTCTGCGAAGCTTCGACAGGAAGTGCAGGGGATTCATGATTGTGTAGAGCGATTGCTAATAGGCACCTGCGAAGCGGTAGGCTTGGAGCACGATAAGGCTGTGGGATTCGATGATTTGGATGTGGATGTGGATGTGGATGTGGATGTGGCCCCTCGCATCGAAACCTTGCGCCGATCAGATTTGGATGTGAGTCCTCGCATCGAAACCTTGCAGCGACCTGATAAGCGGCTATTCGTGTTCACTCTTATTCTGGCGTCAATTCTTCCGCTCGTATTCTTAGGCAGCATTGCCGTCATATTCGCGCACATGCAGCCAGAAAACCTCATTTTGTCATGGACATTGCCCAACAACCAAGCGTTGTTTATTTTTAGCGCGCTTAGCGGTGCCGCCCTGGCGTTCTCGCTCCTGCTCCGCCGTGCCCTGAATTGGCGCGAGAAAGCAAGTGTGTTCGGAGTGACACCAAAGGACATTCTTGCAGTTGCACTCATTTGGGTTCTCGTTACACCGGCGCTGTGCTTAGTCTTGGTTAACTTCATTCCCTGGGATTGGCGCTGGCCATGGATGATCAACCCAGGCAATCCATAATCCTTCTAGTGTCAGTAGAAACTCTCCGGCTGCTGCAAGTTCGCTCTGTTTAAGCATCTTTCGCCGACGGGTACAACCAAACAAAGAAGGTGGTTGTTGGAGGGCGTGTTATGGCAAAGGTTGTTTCGACAGACTCGTTAAGCAATTTTCTGCAAGATGCTGAACAGCTTTTGCAACACAAGTGCTATCAGGAACTGCATTCTGCATGCACACAGTTCCTTTCGTCAACGCCGGAGTCTTTTCTTGTCTTGTTCTTTAAAGCAGAGGCGCTGGTCGGTTTGGGCAAATTGGAGCAGGCGCTACCCATGTATGAGCAGGCAGCCAGGCTATCTGAGGTGGAAAACAATGCCGAATTCAAGGCAACATATGCCAAGCTGCTAGAGGCAAAGAAAAATACGAAAGCGACTGAGCAGTCCAGCAAGCAAGCCATTTCAATTGAGCCCGCCTCCTATCAGGCGCTCGTCAATCGAGCGACCGCGCATTTAGCAGCTGAAAGAGCAGAAGAGGCACTGGAAGACTTAGAGAGAGCCCTCTCGATAGACAATACGCAACTCTATGCGCATCTGAAGCGTTTTGAAGTATTGGTGCGCCTGGATCGACCGAAGCAAATGTTGGCTGCCGCTAATGATTTGGTGCTTCTGACACCTAATCAATCGATAGGGTATTTCTATCTCGGAATTGCATTATTTAGGCTTGGAGAGGATGAAGAATCTTCGTCCGCTTATACGAAAGCGCTCAAACTGGCACCGCGTGATGTAGCTTCGTACATCAACCGCAGCGCTACATATGCATCTCAGGGACATATGGAGAATGCTCTTGCCGATTGCGAGAATGCTTTATCAATTAAGCCTAAACATCTTTCGGCTCTAGTCAACAAAGCATTGTGCCTGAGGACGACAGGGCAGCCTGAGAAGGCGATCAAAGTCTGCAACGAAGCGATTTCCGTCGAACCGGATTGCGCGCTTGCGTACTGCAATCGCGCAATGGCAAATTTCATTTTGAATAGAACCAAACAGGCGTTAGATGATGTTGAACTTTCCATAAGATTCGCGAAGCAACCAATGTACGTAGCTAAATGCAAAGCCATCAAAGCGAAATTCCTGGGCGATGGAGGCGGCGGCGGCGGAGGTGGCACCAGCGGCGGTGACGGAGGTGCTGGAGGCGGCGGACATGAAAGAGGTGGCAGAGGGAATAGCGACGTAGGCGGAAGAGACAGACTAGCTGAAGCGCGACAGCTCTGCGATAGCGCAGTTCGAATGGCGCCAGAAAATTCTCATCCGTGGCGATACGCATGGTCAACCAGCGCGCTCATCTCCGGCTTGATGGGCGATTTCGAGGCAGCCAACAGCAATGTTCAGTTGGTGCTCGATCGATCCAAAGGTTTCATCTACGGCATAAACATCAAGGCGCAGCTCCTTCTCATGCAAGACCGCACGGATGACGCTCTGCTCGCAGTCAATTCAGCATTGGCTCTTAATCCGAAGGATCCTGAGTCTAACTACATTTGTTATCTGATCAGAACCAAGCAGGCCGATCCTAGAGCGAGCGACGATTTGACCAAAGCACGTCAGCTCGGTTATCTTCGCGACGACGCATAGGATTTTTGGGAGAACTGGCAGCACCGCCTGTGGTGAAATTTCTCCCGTGAACTCGGCTCCCTCGTGTAGCGGCGCCTTCCCTTTCAAACATCCCGGAACGGTTGGACGAATCATCGTGCCAAATTGGGTTAATTTAGCCATTTCAGGTATAAATAATAGCCAGTAATTAGCCAAACAGCGTATACTCTTATAGGGAGGTGAGTTTGATGAGTGCAAAAAAAACTATGACGCTGAATCTGACCGACCAGGAGATGGAGGTGCTGGAAGAGCTGGCCCAAAAAAAGGATATTAGCAAGACGGCAATTATTCGACAGGCGCTGCGGTTGTACCAATTGATTGATGTCCGAATATCGGAGGGCGAGAAGTTGTACTTCGAAGACAGCAAGAAGAAAGAGAAGTCAGCATTGATGCTTTTATGAGCGACCGTAGCAATGTCTACCTTAAAGACCTTGCGACTGGACTGCCCGTGGAAGCCGTTCTCATAGATGGCGTCAGTATCAGACAAGTAGAACTCGCTGAAGTTAGCTGGAAGCCGCACATTCATGCAGCACAGAAGCAGCTAGTTCACGACAAGGTTCCGCAGGAACTGTGGCCGCAGCATTTGCACTGGGACTGGAGGCGCAAACATAAAAAGACTGCGAGACTACTTGCATGTCGGTGGTTAGGAATTGAGTGCGACCAGCTCATGCAAGGTCTGACGCTACTTGATACCGCCACCACAGGGCGCATCCCGGAGCAGTCTGGTAAGCCTTTGGCCTATGTTCATTATGTGGCAACTGCTCCCTGGAATTCCCCAGAGCTAACGAATTCCCCAAAGTATGGCTGGATTGGAAGAGTTTTTATTGCCGCAGCTGTCAGCTCAGGCTACCAAATTCTCAAAGTAAGGAGCAGTTATGAAGTTCAACATATCAAAAAAATGGCTTCTAAAAGCTGACAACAAAGAGGACAAGCTCCCGATTTCAGCTGGAGCATTTAATTTCGATATGGTTGCCGAGGACGCGCCAAAAAAGTATGTGGTGGCAGAAGAACAATCTGCGTATTTGTCTCACATGTCGAGCGAAGAATACCTCGCCCGCGAGGAGAACGCCTCTGTGCGCCACGAATATGTTGATGGGCTGCTCTTCGCCATGACGGGTACGACCCGCAAACACAACCTCATTTCCATAAACATCTGTACAAGGCTGCGCGAGCATCTTCGCCGTAGCCGATGCCGAGTCTATATGTCTGACGTCAAGGCGCGCGTCGAATTCACAAACAGCTTTTACTATCCTGACGTCATGGTGGCATGCGACAAGTTCGACAAGAAGTCAGTCTTTACTGCTTCTCCTGTGCTGATAGTCGAGGTGCTCTCGCGCAAGACCGCAACCACAGATCGCCGCGAAAAGGCGTACGCTTATAAGCAAATCGAATCTTTGCAGGAATATTTGATCGTTCATCAGAGCAGAAAGAGAGCCGAGTTGCATCGCAGAAATAAGCAAGGTAACTGGGACATTTTCGAGTTTGGCACAGGTGCTGAGCTGACCTTAGAGTCGATACCTGTGGGAACTTTGAAACTTTCTATGGACGAGATTTATGAAGATGTTGACTCGGAGCCTGGTCATTTAGAAGTGGGGGAAAATGCCGAAGCCGAGTGGGATGAGGAAGAAAAGGAAGGCGACGAGGAAGCGGATGACCTCGATTGGTAGGGGTCTGCGATATGTCTCTAACTCAGTGGCAGTCAAATCCAGGTAGGTATCGAGATCACTGCGCAACTGGGGATCTCCCTGAGCCTTAACCCTCACATTCCATATACACTGGGCTCTCACACATTGATAGAGTATCCTTGTGTTTCACACGGATATTTACCATGACTAAAACAATTCGCTCGCTGACGATGGCGGTGATTCTTGCCTGTTCTTGTCGTACTGCCGCCATGGCTGAGCCTGCCCAGCCGCTGGCCCTTTTGGCGCGGATGCCTGTCAAAGAGGTGACCGTGTTCAAAGACGGTCACGCTTTCCTTTTACACGAGGGCGAGATGCCTGTTGATGATGCCGGCAATGTAGTCATGGATTATCTGCCGACGCCGGTTTTGGGAACGTTCTGGCCATTCTCCGTGGAGAAGACGGCCAAATTGACGGCGGTCGTAGCCAGCAAACGCAAGGCACTGGTACCCAGAACCTCAATCACGATTGCTGATCTGATAGCAGCCAACACCGGTGCCGATGTGCACATTGAAGAGTTGATGGGCTCGGGGTGGGATGAGAAAATCGTGGCCCTGGACGGGAAGCTGCAAGGGGTTCTCACCAGGTCTTCTGAGGAGCTAGAGGAGACCAGCCCACCTAATAGTGGCGAGATGCTGCCGCAAAGGAGCAATCTTGCCTTGATCAAGACCGCAAGCGGTGTTCAAGTCGTGCCTGTGGAACGCATTCATGGTCTGTCTTTTAAGGGCGAGTACCACTCCAAACTGGCCGAGACGGAGTTTAGAAATCTGCTCAATCTCAAGCTCAAATGGGCAGGCAAACCCGGCAAGACCGCTGATGTCGGCATGATCTACCTGCAGCGAGGGTTGCGTTGGATACCCAACTATAAAGTCAATCTGCACGCAGATGGAACAGCGGACGTCAAGTTGCAAGCGACCCTGATTAACGATCTGACCGATTTGAGCGATGTGACGACCCATCTGGTTATCGGGGTGCCCAGTTTCCAGTTCGCCGGAGAGACCGATCCGATCGCCCTGGATCAGGTATTGACGCAGGTTTCAGCCCAGATGGGCGGAAGTTACCAGAGGCAGATGTTGAGCAACGCCATTATGGCCCAGGCACCATCGCTGCAGGGTGCAACCAATGGCACGATCGGGCCTGATGACGAGGCGAGCAGCGCTGCCGGTCCTGAGGTGACTGACTCGAGCAAGAGTGAAGATCTCTTTGTATACACAGCTAAGCACGTCACGCTCCGGAAAGGGCAACGTATGGTTTTGCCTGTGGCAGAGTTCACTTTGAAATACAAAGATGTCTATACGCTTGAAATTCCTTTTGTGCCACCACCGGAGGTGCGAATGACATATCGTGCCCCCGACTCTGAGTTGGCGAAAATTCTATCCGAGCCGAAGGTCATGCACAGCGTGCGCTTGAGCAACCAATCCGCCTATCCGCTCACCACGGCTCCGGCGCTTTTGCTCAAGGATGACCAGCTAATCTCTCAGGCGATGATGCCGTACACTGGCATCAACGGGCAGAGCGATCTCAAGTTGACGACAGCGGTCGATATCACTGTGAAGAGAACCGAGTCGGAGACAAAGCGCACACCAGATGCGGTGCACATGCAGGACGACACATTCGGACGGGTCGATCTGACCGGCTCGATCAAGTTGACAAACCTGAAGACAAAGGCGGTTGAGGTGGAGGTAAAACGCCTGGTGCTTGGAAAGATTGCCAGCGCCGACCATGACGGTAAAACAGTGTTGATTAATGCTTTTGAAGACTCCAGAGCCGCTCAGTCGCGGCCCGCCTGGTGGAGCTGGTATGACTGGCCCTCCTGGTGGCACAGGGTTAACAGCATCGGGCAGGCGACCTGGACCGTCACACTTGCCCCGGAAAAGCCGGTCGAGTTGCACTACGGATGGTATTACTTCTGGCGCTGACGAAGGCAGGCGTAAGGGCGCACTCTATTTTTCTTGCTTGTACAAGGAATCGACCGTATGCATAATCTTTTCGGACTCATCGCCCCTCCCCTGATCGGCGAGAGTTGCTGCTAAGCTCACCATAACCTCCAGCCGGTTCCTGACTCCGGGCACGGAAAGAGCTTCCCTCAGCAGTTCTTCCGAACGCCTGAGGCTCCCTTCGTCGTGGCGAAAGAAATAATAATCAGACCAGGTAATCCAGCCCCGGCCCCAGGCGGGATCGTTATTCAGCCAAACTCTCAAGTGCGCTTCGGCCTTCTCCGGCTGGCCGCAAGCAAGATACCATTTTGCCAGAGCTTTACGCCTTCTCTCTGTGGAGTCGTCAGGTAGCCGGCTTGGAGGGAACCTGCTCAGGACCGCTTCATAGAAAATTGCTACCATCTCTTGGTCTGTTGCTTGGTCAAATTTGTAGGAGCTGAATTTTAACTCGTCTTCTAAATTTTCGATCCACTCGGAGATAGGCTTAGAACCACGAAAGCGCCGATCAAATTCGTCAACAGAACTGATTTTCAGCTTGTCGCATAACTCGAGAAATTGCTTCCAAGCCCGCAGCCACATCCGACATTTCTTGAGCGGTCTCAGCCTATAACCTGCATGTATCTGGCTGTGCAAAGCCTCTACAGAGGGAATTTCCGGGAGCCATCTCGCCCAGAGCGTGGTAAGACAGAACCAGAGGACGTCGACTTCCTCGGCCCGAAACAATTTGCCAGCAGGAAGCTTACGCTCGAACGAGCCGACAATCTCTTTGGCTGTGACAAACTTCCTGCATAGTTCTGTCATTGATTCTCGATCTATAGTGACGCCAAGCTCATGCAAGTACTCAACCAGATCACCATCTGAAAATGCTGATGGATCTAGAAAATATCGAGTCCCAGATGGCAAAGTTAAGACGTCTGGAATATCAAAGTTCAAAAATGATGCGGCGCTATGCACTGCGATTCTCACTTGTGTGTAACGTCCAAAATTTAGGAAGAGCGCTTTGTCGTTTGCCGCTTCACTGATGCCTTCTTATCTGCCCGGTAACAAATGATGGCGGATGGCGGCGAACAGGACTGGATTGGATATGAAAAAGCAAATTCTTTATAGTGCATTGAGTGTGGTGGCAGCGGTCAATTGATAAGTCCGTTTTTTGGGGGCAAATCTACACTTCCCTGGACTCCTGGTCCAACCGTTCCAAGAGCCAAGCCCTGGCCAGTGTCGACGGCGGTATGTGCTTTTTCTGCGCGTACTGCGTGAACCGAACAAGTTGATCGGCGGGAAGTGCCAAGTTAAGTTGTGCTCTATTCTGTCGGGCTTCAATCCGCTTTCTGGCCTCGGCAGAGACTTCCCCGACCCAGGCTGTTTCCTCTTCAGTAAGCGGTTTCATGTGCCCGGCCTTTTCAATCTGTGCCCAAGAATACTTGGAGAAATATGTGTCGATTTCATCGCATGAGGCATCAGGACCAGGCGGCGGCGGTACAGCGGCTGCCCGTTTTGTTGGTGCTCCTTTCTTGCTGCTTTTCTTGACTGGCATAGTTATTTTGCTCGTGTTTTGTATTGTCGGCGTTGATATGATTTTGCGTCCATGGCATGAAAGATGAAGGCGCTATCTTCAGGCTCTTTTACAAATCCTATTTCCAAGAATCGACCAGCGAACGTTTTTGCTATTAGCCAGTGGACTCCTGCTGAACCTCTTAGAATCTTCCGGGAATCATCAAAGCACTCCTCGACTTCCTCAGGCGAAACGTTGTGTTTTTCAAGGTTGCCATAATGGAATCTAAGGTTCACTCTAGTATTTTATAGAAAACCTAGAAATACTGCAAATTATTTGCTCAGCCTCCTAGCCCGGAATCAAATTGTTTGTCATCCACGTCAAAGCACTGAATCAAGACAAGCTAAACAACCAAATATAATCACGCACTCGGCTCCTGCTGCTTATCATCGGCAGGAGCTGTTTGCGAGAAGGGCGTTCGAGTCGTAGGCTCATAACCATCAAAAGCATCTTGGACAACGGACTCGAAATTCCTGACCTCATCGTCTGTAAGCTTATAAAACTCCTTGCGACGCTTCTTGGGTAATATTCCGCCATTGCGCTGAGCGTAAAGAACAAATTGCTCTGCCATCTGATTCGGCACGTCAACCATATCCATTATTCGACGAAGAGCCTCATCTCTGCGTTTAAGGTAGTCAATTTCCCGAGGCAAATCTTTCTCAACCGTTCTTTCGACACACCTATACAGGAACTCGGCCGCTACCGTGCAGTCAAAGTAGCGGTATAGATCAACCGTTTCATTAGTCACCTCAACATTCCCTTGAACGGTCGGCGTCCATTCGATGTATGGCATCAGTGGCTGCGAGTGCGCCTGCAGCATTTTCTGATACTCGTCTATCCAATCGAGCATTGCAGCCGATACGGGGAATAGGACGCCCGGCGGCGTAAACTGACGTTCGCTGAGAACTTGATGAATCAAGCAGCGGTGCAACCTTCCATTTCCATCACCGAACGGATGAACGTAAACAAAACCGAATGCGGTGGCAGCTGCCTGGATCACTGGGTCTAGACCAACATCCTTCATGCGCGAGTTTGCCAATATGAGATCAGACAACAAACCATTTAAGTCGTCCGCCCTCGCCCCGATAAACTCTGGAACCGGCTCGCCATCCGCCGTGTGATCGCCCAGAAAAACTCCGTACTTTCGAAGTTCTCCTCCTGAAAATCGCGGGTCATCGATCAAGATTCCGTGTAGTCGAAGAATTTCGTCAAGAGTGAGTGGGTGTTTGCCAACCTGCATAACAGCACGTCCCCATTTCTCTATTCGAGATCTGGGCGGACGCTCTTTCTCGATTTCGAAGCTAGCTTTGCTATCCGCTAGCAGCAAGAAACTGGCAGCTCGCGCCACAACGCTTGCGCTGACTCGTCCGACAGTTTCTTTGGCTTTCTTGGAAAGATCCTTTTTTGCATAGGCTTCTAATTCGGGTGTTCGCCTGATTGTCGGACAAAAGCCCCGCACTCCTAACAAGTTATCTTTCACTCGATGCCGTCGAGAGAGAGTGCCTTTTGTCGTGAAGTATTGTTTGCTGTCCAAGGCTTCGATTGCAGTCAGCGATTTCGAAGCATCTGGAATATCGACTGTTTTTTGCGTGAGATGCTCATACAGAAACCACGCTCGGCGCTGCGGTATTCCGGTGGGTGCTTGATTCACGAAGCTAGCAATTTCACCTGCGGGAATTGCGTCGAACACTCGCTTTAAAACCAGGAGATCGAACACTTCGTGACGCATTGCGAATCCCAAATGTCCCTGGACCGTATCCTCGGGATCAAACCGGCTTTCGTAAATCTTCCAAGCGCCGCTCTCCCTAACGTGCCCACGTATGAGCTGGTCGGATACCACGCTGCGCTTGCGTAAGGGTGCTTGAACGTTGAAAGCTGCAACCAGGGCCGCGAGTCCCACCAGTTTGGTGTTTGATGGCACGGCCTCGTGTTGAAATAGCATTGGACGCTGTTGATCTATATGCATTTTGTCCCATTTTGTTTGCGGCCGCACCAACGCACTAGATTATATCAGTCTATGCACCGATTGGAGTGAAATTTAAGGTAGTTGCACGAAACTTTGTGTGCACCTAAACGCAAGAGAGGTGTCCCAAAAGACCAGATTCTACGTCCTCGTGCACCAACCAGGGGCTGTAAGTCCGTCATGGTTTGCTGTTAAGGCGGTCATACAAGAACCGCACTAAGTCAACACAAGCAAAATTGCACATTACTCTGTGCCGCACCAAGGTTGTTGAGTTTGTCCAACGCCCGCTTTCTTATTTGAGCGGGCATTACGACTGAAGGGAGCGTGGCAATTCTTACTGCAATGACGACACCGTACGTGGTGCCTGTAAAAGATGGATCAGCTTCCATGCGCGATCAAAATCTTGCATAATAGTGAAAAAAGGAAGCACAGTACTGAAACGCGGAATTGGAATATTCGACACAGTTCGGAGAAAATATTGCAAGTGGATTGAAAATGTCGCAGATACTGATTGAGGAAGTTAGCGAGCCATTCCCAATGAAGCGACGGACTCCGTTGTCACGAGCTCATTGGGATATTGCTCAATATTGGTGTTATGAAAAGAACTGCGGCTTTGGCCCGGAAGATTTCAGTTATGGATCAACTGTAAAAGCCTGGTGGTATTGTGTTTTTGATAAGCAGCATGTG
>Ga0182024_10007742_pt1 | contig 23067 bp, 22 predicted proteins | sample P32metaG_FD_120480 | JGI IMG/M metagenome (GOLD analysis project Ga0182024, IMG submission 120480) | Permafrost microbial communities from Stordalen Mire, Sweden - P3-2 metaG (Illumina Assembly) | ecosystem: Environmental > Terrestrial > Soil > Wetlands > Permafrost | place: Sweden: Stordalen... | reverse complement strand
CTTTCGAACTTGGCGATAGTAATTAGCCGATAATCGTGACATGAATAGTTCACGGATAATCATTCCCTTTTATATCGAATAGCGATATATCAAGCTTGCTCAGGATCTGGATGAGTCAGGCGGCCTGCCGCCGGTGCATGCAGCGCTGCGCCGACACCAGGCGCACGGGTCCCGGCGGTCAAGCCTGACGAAGGCACGCGCAGCGCTTGGGCTTGACGCAGGGGTGCGCCTGGTAGGCTGATCTCCAGCGCAGCAACCAAAGGCAGGCGCGTTGGTCCATCGCGTCCGACCCTGCCAATTCTGGTTCGTCATGCCGCGACAATGAACGATCAAGCGCATGCGCGAAGGTGGCGGCGGTAACTCACAAGCGGAAGCCGAGGCGAAGAATCTCATCCCAGAAGGCGAACCACATGGAGAAAAATAATTCCAATACACGCTTTGTCTTCGCCCATACCTGGCGGACGACGCCCGGCGCGGCCGTCGAATTGGTGGCTTCGGGTTGCGGTTTTTCGCTGCTGCTGGTCATGGCCGAGTCACCGAAGGTTGAAGACTGATACCAGGCTATCATCAGTTGGACCGGGCGCGATAGGAGGTGGGGTGGGAAGATAGGAAGAAATGTCCGATCATGACCGGTTAGAGATGCATTCGAAAAAGACACTGGTAATTGCCGCCCTAAGCCTGCTAATGCTTAGCAGCTGCACGGAAAAGCGTGACCAATCTGGCCAGGCATACCGACTAGCGCAAGATAACGTGTGGAAACTTTGCCAGAGCGTAAAGATGGCGAATCTCGAACAAGCCGAATCAATCGAGAGGGCGCAAGACAGATCAGTTCGATTTACCAATCTCCGTACGGTCGCAGACGCCTATGAGACTGCAGGCGATTACGGTCGAGCAGAAAGATCGTACCAGGAAGCTGTCAACACGGACGCCCCGTTTGAAATCCAAGTCTGCGCGAACGAGAGTTTAGGCAGTTTCTACTGTAAGCAAAAACGTTACGCGGATGCTGAGGCGCAGTTCAAGAGATGTATCGCGATTTGCGAAAAGGAAGAACAACGCGCTTCCTCTCGCGAGCCAAAAGAAAGACTATGGAACATGATCACTCATTCAAAGGCCCCGACCGAGCGCGAGCGCGAAGACGCGAGGCGGAAAGGTACAGTTGCGCTCAGTTATCTGGCAGATTGCTACGAACAATGGGGAAAGCCGGCGGAGGCCGATCGAGTCTTTGCGAAACAGCTCAGGTATCCAGGAATGGCGTTCGGACTCTTCCCGCGCGCCAGGCAAGAAAAAGATCACAAGCTAGCTGCACGATTATTCGAAAGGGACGCAGTCACTCGTGGGCAGGTGCTCGGAGCTGATGATCCGAGTGTGGCCTGCTCGACGATGTACGCGGCCAAAGCGTGGTCGGACTCTAAGCAACCGGACAGAGCCGATGCCGCATATAGGAAGGCGATTGCGATCTGGCAACGCAATCAGATCTGGCGAAGAAACCCAAAAACGTGGAACTTGTTCACCTCAGGCGGCTGTACGTATCGCGAAGGCTACGGGGACTCACTGACATGGTACGCGGAGTTTCTCAATAATCATGGACGGAAGCTTGAGGCTGCAAGATATGAGAACCTTGACCGGGAGCTGGAACAGAAATTTGCATCGGCAGCGACGAATGGTGGCTGATGCAGCGGACGATGATCTGATACACGCGCGAATGTGGCGAAAGAACAGCGCAGGCGTCAGCAATCTGGTCGCTGTGAAAGGGGACATGGTGCGCTACCTCCTTGTGGGTCACCGATCGAGCCTCTGCAAATAGAAGACGCGGGTATGTGCAATTGCACAGGGTCGAGGTGTGGGTGGGTGTTGGCGTGTAGAATTTAGTTTGGTGATTTGTGTCGGCAGGCATCAGCTAGATTAACGACGAGAGAAGAAATGCGGGATGAACGATAAGTAACATGGGAGGATCACTACGGCCAATGTGAGGTTATTGTCTGGTGAGCACGCAATTGGACACGAAAGCTATCAAAGAAAAAATTGATTTTTTGCGAACGCTGTACAGCCAGGAACAGCACAGGGAATTGTTCGGTGCGTCCACTCATACGTCCACTCATAAGTTCTTGCTACATCCATGCATCACAGAAAAGCAGGTCCGGCAGTTCGAAGCCAGGCACGCGATCCATTTACCTGAAGACTACCGAAATTTCTTACTGGAAGTCGGGTCCGGTGGCGCGGGACCGCTCTATGGGTTGTTCAGCTTCGGCCATTTTGGTGAGCGCGGTCTACCAGAGTTGGCGCTACCCTTTCCCCATTCGGAACATTGGAATCCGCAGTTCAAAGAAGGGGACACACCTGTCCTTAGTGAGTTTGAAGACTGGTATTTCGACACCAAACATATTTTTGGCAGTATGCCTATTTGTCACGAGGGTTGTGGATACTATGACTTACTCGTGGTGACTGGTCCCGAGCACGGGAATGTGTGGGTCGACGCGCGCGTGAGCGATGGTGGAATATGCCCGCTTGGCGTATCGTTTGGCCCCTGGTACAGCAAGTGGCTCGATGAATGTATTGAGAAACTGAACTGAACCCCTTGCGCACCGTGTTGACCGCGGGCTCCTCATTAGTCGATCCTCATCGGCCTTAGCGCGAGGCAAGATTTCAAGACTTGGGTCGGTGAATAAGTGATCCGCTCAGCATTTCTTCAACTTCTGATTGATAGCATAAATTGAACTTTTTGCTTTGCCCGAACGTCTTAAGTAGAGGACGATGTAGATTGCGTGTCTTTCCCAGATCGGCTTTTAAGTCAGTGTGACTATCCCAGTACAGCGAGGCAATTTTTCGAGATGAAGGAACCGCCGGAAGAATCGAAGACATCGTCAATCAGGGGAATCGTGCAATGCTTTCAGACCAACGTCTGTTCAACTCTGATCCCGAAAGGACCGATGAAATCGCTCCTGCACTTATGAATACAGGTCGTCACAGTTAACGACCGTCGGGCGCTCTCCTTTGTTTCTGGAGGGCATAGAACATCCCACCGCGGGGTGCGTCGTCATTCTCAATCCCAGGGCAGACTTGGATATGTATGACTTGGTCGTCCAAACGGACTACTGAGCTTGGTATGCGAGTAGCTCTTGCTCGCCAATATTGGACCCGCAAAGTATTATCCGATGGCCAATCTAAGTCGACGCCGTAAGCGAAGGTGTTGCGAACGGCACCATAAAGAAAGCCAACAAAGACTTTCTTTGTGAATGGCTGGCCTGGAGACTGCACGTAAATATTATATTCAAAACTTGTCGTTGCACCGCCATTGAGTTCCTCAAGCAAGGCAACGTACCGCCGTGTGGGCGACTCCTTCCTCAAAACCACATAGCGGTCGGGCGGGTACAGCCAATTCAGAACCATAGAGCCCATATCGGTTATTAATGCGCCTAATCCGATAACAAGGCAGAGCTTACGAACTCGGTGTCTGGTTGCGATCTTCATTTTGTTCAATGCTCGTTTGCAGTTACCTTCGAATTGCGCTACTAGACACCATTCGTAAATCGGTACCAAGTTGATTAAGTCATACCAGAATGCATCTCAGTCTGTAAGCCGCCCCGCTCAACTTTCATCGCAGATCCCGTTAACACAGGCAACAGGTCGGTCACGTCAGGATCAGTGCTCTTTACAATAATGCTCCGCGATCGCAGCGGCAGTCAAAGTACCTCGCGGGCGTCAGCAATCTTGAATGAGCGAAAAATCTCGGGCTCCTGATCCAAAAGCTGATCAAAGGAGGCAGATGCAATTCGCCCTCGACCAGCTTAGTCGCGAGGTGAGGGAGTTTCGGAAGCCTGATCCGCTTGGCTCTGTTTCGGCACTGTCGACTCGACAGGATGCCGCTTATTACGTAACGGAAAATCACCCACTACTGGTTGCTCAAGACCCAGCTCCTTTGCGAACTTCGCTGCACCGGCATAGTCCTTTGCCTTAACAAGCTTATTCATGAGCACTGCCCTAAATTGCGTGTTGGATGGCTCCAATAGAGCAGCCTTGCGCAAATGTTCCATACCCTCGTGAATCCTGATACCACCGTCAATGAGGAAAATTCCAAAATTGTAGTGACGTAAAGCATCATCAGGTGTATTCTTCAGCCGTTCACGATACGCCTTTGCAGAACGGAGGGGCTCTTCTTTGCTATCCGGAGATTGCAAGACATTCCGCGCAGTAGCGCTGGTTGTATCATCGGATGACAAAGCCGGAGCTAGAGTGGCTGCCGAATTGATGAGAGCCAGCATGAAAGCCGCGCGGATGTATTTGCCAAACATGCTCTCACTATAGTCTAAAATCGCCACTCAGAAAGATTGAGAACTTGGTGAAGAAATTGATCATTCCTTGTGGGTCGCCCGCATATCACTATGCGATCACATGCATCACAAAATGAGTTCCATAAAGTAGCAGCATGGCGGTAATCACGATTCCCTGGATGGGCGCCGACCTGTATGCTGTTAAGTATGAGGCCGAATTCGTCTATTGTCCGTTATATTCTCGCGGTCGCCGCAGCAGCCGGCAGTGCTTATCCTGTGTCTGCTCAGAGCGGTGACATCCAGAATGGTAACGCAACTTCCTATCGCGAAAGGGCAGTCTGCCGGTACGAGCGCGGGGACAAAGCCGGTGCAGTAGGTGACCTGAATCGCGCTGTGGGAATCGACCCGAAGGATCCGGCGCCCTATGCAACTCGAGCATTCATCCGAGCGGCCGAGGGCGATCAGAAAGCGGCGATCGCTGATTACAGCTCTGCACTAGAGTTTTCGAGAAACTATGCCAATGGTTACTTCGGCCGTGGACGAGCGCGCCATCGTCTGCGCGACTATCAAGGTGCACTGGCTGATTTAGACCAGGCTATCCGACTTAACCCGAATTGCTCGTGGGCTTATCAAGAGCGAGCGGGCGTACGTTTAGATCTGAGACAGACAAGCGCTGCAATACGGGACTACACTGAAACGATCCGCTTAAATCCCAAAGGATCTTCAGCGTACTTCGGTCGTGCACAAGCCGTTGGAAATTCGAAGCAAGCTTTAGACGATTATGCAACCACGATCAGTTTGGCGCCGAAATGTGCGGCCGCATATTATAGTCGTGCACACGTTCGACAATCTTGCGGAGACAATGGGGGCGCGATTGCGGACTTCAGCCAAGCAATAAAACTGCGCGGGGACGTTGAGGATTATCACGATCTAGGAAGTTTGCGCTCGGACCTTGGAGACCATCGCGGCGCAATCCGAGATTTCAACGAGGCGACCCGGCATTACCCAAACTTCGGGCCCTCTTACTTCATTCGAGGACTTGACCAATGCGCGCTCGGAGACAATCGAGCTGCGATTGAAAGCTTCGACCGCGTGATCGAATTGAACCCTGAATGGCTAGAGGCGTACGAACATCGCGGACACCTGCGACTAGAACTTGGCGACAGAGCTGGCTCAATCAGCGACTTCCGTGAGGCTGCGGAGTGCTATTACTTGCGTGGACGCGCATCAGCGATAGTGATGCTACAGTGCGCGTACGCCAGGCAGTACGCGCTGAGGGACTATACTCAGGCCATCGAACTGAATCCAAACCATGCAGGCGCCTATTGCGAACGAGGTTACACTTTGCTGTACATGGGAGACACCAAGCGAGGCTTCGAGGACATTGGTCGGGCTGTAATGCTTGATGCAAAATCTTCATTGATCGCTCTGACCGATCTGGTGTTGCATATGGTGCCATGGCGCAGTACGTAAAAGATGCTGAGATAGGAGCCACAGGACTGGATTAGAACACTGTCTCTGCGTAATAAACGACCTGCGAACGCAGCGGCGGTGAAAGTACCTCGCAGGCGTCAGCGATCTTGAATGAGCGAAAGATCACGGGCTCCTGATCCAAAAAACATTCCGCACTTGCGGGCGCGGCGCTTTCGCAGATCGGCGCTTCTCCACAGGCGGGGGAGTCTTCGCCGACGCCGGCGCGCTCGCAGAAGAAGACACTCAGAGTTTCTACAGATTTAGCTCAGGATTTCTCCAGCCGCTGGCCCTTAGCCTGCCTTATAGGCGAGCGGGATTAACAGCAAATGGGCGATGTAGCGACACCTGTAGCAGCACCAAAAGAGGTCTCGGACCGCTCGGCTGCGGCGACCTCCGGCAATCAGAGCTGGAACGGCAATGCGGCGCGAGAGTGCTGGGGGCGTCCTCCTGTTAGCGGGCAGAGAGCTGATGCGAGTCCGACAGCTGCGGCCGGGTCGAGAGACTCGGCGGGGGAAGTGGGGCAGAAGCCGGGGGCGCAGGGTGAGCAGGCTGCGGCTTCGAAGGGCACGAGCGACCAGTCCGTCGCCAGCAATCAGTCCGCGGCAGGAGATCAAGCATCGGCAGCGAAGGGCGATCAATCCGCGACCAAAAATCAAACCGCAGCGCCAAGCGATTCAGCACCGGCAAAGAGCGATCAGTCAGCGGCGAAGCCGGATCAAACGACGGCTCCCAGCGAATCGCCGAAGGCGGCAGCGGCGACCGATTCGAAACAAGCTAACTCGGACCGATCGACTGCGCAGAGAGACCAGACATCGGTCAATCGCGATCAAACTGCAACCGTCAACGACCAATCGGCAACAAATAAAGACCAGCCGGTTCTGAAGGCCGAGCAGCCGGTGGCTGCAAGCGAGTCGACAGCAGCGACCACCGATCAATCAGCAGCTAATTCCGACCGATCGGCGACGACCAAAGGCGATCAATCCACCGTCAACGACGACCGGGCCGCGCCGCCACAACAGCCACAACAAGAGCAGCTCCGCGACGATAGCCAAAAGACGCAGACGACAGAATTTCAATTATCCGCGGTGGAGAGTTACTATCCGCGCCTGTCGCAGGAAGGGCAACACCAGGTTTGGCAAGCCGCAGCAGGATCATTGAGCCACAGTTTCTCAGAGATCAACGCCGGTGTCGGCGACGGGGCGACCCGCTTCACTACAAGCCTGGCCACCACAGCCATCGATCTATCTCTTCGGGCCGCGGGAGTAGACAACGCGCTGACGATGGCCAAGACAGTGATGAATCCGATCGGAGAGATTGAAGACATCCGCAACCGGACAATGAACTTCGTCAACGGTGTGCAAAAAACAGGCGATTACCTGGTCAGCCTGCCCGGCGACCCGCTGCGACCGTTCAGCGACATCGGTAATGCCTCAGTCAATGCATATGGTGCGGCGCAAAAAGCAGCGGATGACTGGATGAACGAAGGACCGAGAAAACAAACCTCCGACGGTGTTGTGGCGGAGCTGAATGTTGCTCCGTTTTTCATCGGCGGCGAAGCTCTGGGCCTGGCTAAAACTGGAGACTCCGCAGTAGGGGGCTCAGAAATCGCCGGGGCAACCAAGACCGACGCCACCATCGGCGTGGCTGCGACTGAAACAACGATGGGCGCAAAATTCAAATCGAACATGGAAGATTTGTACGCAAAGATGAAGGCAACTGCTGCCAAATATGGTGTAGGTGCTGACGCCACAGAAACAAGTGACGCAGCCTCGGCCACAAAAAGGATTGATGACCTTTCGCAGTCTGATGAAGCAAAAGGAAACAGATTCGATAAAATCACTGAAGCGCAGAGAAATGAACAGCTGGCCCGAGCACGAGAAATCCGCGCGAGAGATAATGTGCCAGTTTCGCAAGAATTTACCAATCGCGTGGGAGAGGCAGAACAAGGACTGACAGATGCTCAACGGCAATTCTTGGCAGACTATAATGTCTCAGTGAACGCTGTACGGCACATCGCCGATGTCCCTCAATGTGAGACAAATCTAGACTGGATCGGTGCCACCGTGCGTGATAAGGGCAAGGTCGGAATTAACCTCGCTGAAACGGTTTGGCATAATAGAGAATGGGCCGACAATCCAGATCTCACTTTTTCGATCCGACACGAACTCGGACATGCGATAAATATGTTATCCAAGACAGATCTGATTTCGAACGAATCGTGGTTTGCCAGATCTGTCGGCGCTGAAGTTAGGTCATTGAGCGATACACAGCTACTTGAGATGGGGATAAGTAAGACCGAGTTTCTAACTGACCCCACGTACGCGGAAGATATTCGCGATGAGATCTTTTCGGATCTCTATGCACATATGACACCGAATTTAGAGTCAAACAATCCCTTTTCACTCAAAGTGAAAGATGCTTTTTCCGACACGTTGAAAAAGATGCAACAGCACACGGAGATCATTCGATGACGACATTCGACCAAGATCCACCCGAATTAGGTATTTATCGAAAGGCAGTCAGAATGCACCGAGCCGGTAAGAGTCTTTACGAACTCGCGCGCCTGGATGCAGATGGATCGATATTTTTGAAAACAGATTACGTAGACGAATCGGGAATTAATCAGCACTCGAGGACTACTATCCTTCCCGACGATTTCGACTACGACCGCATTTGTCGAGAGCACGCGCTGATAAAAACTGGCGACGCGAGTCTCAATCAAAAGAAGGTGGTGAATGGAGAATGGCTGATACTGAGTAAGCCGCCAGTGTATCGATGGGCAATGTTAATGGAGACCGGAGAAGTTCTGATGAAAATGGACCCGGACAGCGAACAGCGATTCGCCGCAGGTACAGCCGAGCATACGGATCTTTGCCAGCAACATAATCTGATCAAGCCCGGCGATAATTCGGTGGTCGAAGTTGAATAATGTTGACTGTGTGATTGATTGACGGAGGCGACGAATGAACGACGATGACTTTTATGATCCGGACCCGACCGAGGAGCAACTGGCGGAGATTCAGAAAAGTAGGGAGATGCATAAGGCGGCAGGGCTGGCCATGATCGGCCGTTGCTGCCAGAGCGCCGTCATCTTGGAAAACGGTTCCCTGATGATGTCATCGCGTAGCGCATTGGACGACGGGCAGCTAACGAATGCTCACTGGGATATTGCTCCAAACGACGCAACGTATGGCTGACTTGCAAGAGATTCGGTGTGGAGAAGCCGGGAGATATAGGCGCAAAAGAGTATCGCTGGGTTGATGACCACTGGGTGAACGCGTTTACCGGCGAACCTGAAGAGATATTATGATGCAGGAATTGGCGGTGAGTAGAGGACGCTACGAGTCGCCTGGTCTTCCCAGAGATCGGCCGTTCGGCAAGTGTCATCAGAGCGCCGTCAAGTCGGAGAACAGTTGATGCTTCGATCCCGCTCCAAATCCCGCCTGGTACCCTACCTCAATCCTGCAAACGCGCCCGGAGATCATTCGATGACAGAGTTCGAACAATACCCACCAGAAGTTGCGATCTACAACAAGGCGATCAGGATGTTCCTGGCGGGCATCAGTCAATCTGAATTCGCCAGGCTAGATCCTGACGGATCAGTCTGGCTGAAGCTCCACGATGTAGATAAGTGGGGAAGTTATCAGCATTCCACCGACACGGTACGTCCTGGAGAGGCAGGATATGAGCGCATCAGCCGCGAGCATGCGCTTACCAACCCCGGGGACAATAACGTCATTGAAAGAAGGCTGATCGACGGGGAATGGCGCACTCTAACCGTGAGCCCGAAGTATCGTTGGGCAATGTTGAGGGAAAACGGAGAGTTGCTCGTCAAGCTCGATGCTGATAGTGAGCAACGATTCGCTGCGGGGACAGCCGAGCATGCGGATCTTTGCCAACAACATAATCTGAGTAAGTCCGGAGATAACTCGGTGGTGGAACTTGAATGAAGTTAACGATCAGTCTGGTGCAGAGGAAACTGTTGACGAAGGCGAAGGATGAAAGAAGACGATGACGATGACGACAAACCAACAGAGAAGGAAATGGCCAGGTATCGAGAAAATCTGGCGAGACATCAAGCAATTGCGCAGACAATGATCGGGCGCAGAATCGATAGCGCTATCATGCTGGAGAACGGAACCCTGATGATGTCTTCGCAGGGCGCACTGGATGACGGGCAAATGACAAGCGCCAACTGGGACATTCTGCCTTGTGACCCCGATTATGCAAAAACGTGCAAATGCTTCGGACTGGAGAAGCCGGGCGACAGTAATGCAAAAGGCTATCGATGGATTGATGGAAATTGGGTGGACGATACGGAAGTTGAGCAGTGAATAGTGATGGCAGAAATCCTCAGGATTCCTTCAACTTTTGATTGATAGTATGTAAATTGAACTTTTTGCTTTGCCCGAACGTCTTCTGTAGAGGACGATGTCGACTGCGCGTCTTTCCCATAGATCGGCCTTTTCAGGGAGTGTGATTATCTTCTTCAGTTCGTTCACTTCCGCCGGTAGCTGGGTCCAAGGGGTTTCGTGAATCAGGGGAATGACGAGCAGCTCACTTTCGAAAATGTCAGATCGTCGGTAAGACGATCGCGTATCAGTCGTACACAATGAGGATAGAAAAATGAGCCATGAACTTTCGCCGGCGACTCAGAATAAAAGTCCAACGATGGCACCACCGGTGAATACCACGGGCGTTTTCAATGCCGCCATGCGACGTGCCACCAGTGAAATACTGTCGACGTGTGTGTTATGCCTTTGCATTTAATGCCCTCAGTCGTTTGCGCAACTGATTGCCAGCGAGTTCGCGCTCGCGCGCGCGGCCGTCTCGAATGGCGTCAACAAGGGCCAGCATTTGATAAAGAGCGCTGTCCAGCTTGGCTGCTTTGGGTGCTGAATCGTACAGCGGTGTCAACTTATACCCGCGCACCGTCCCTGACGGGTCATCCCAGACCGGGGGATTTTCGTCGGAGGCGATGATGGCGTTCAACGGCGGCGCCGCATAAGCGGTCGGCGTGCCACGAGTGAGCGCGCCACGTTCAGCCGGAAATGCATATTTGATGCCGTGGAGAAGAAACTCTTCCAGCGCTAGCATGCGCGGCTGTCTTCGCTCAGGGTCATAAAGATGGGCGCGCGCCGCCCGATCGAGGGCGTTATGCACCTCGCCGATGCTCATGAACAGTTCATGGCAAGCGAGCGATAAGACCAGTCCTCGTTGAGAACAGACAGTTTTAAGAGCACTAAGATGTCCTGTGGTTTGAGTTGCACGAGCAAAGTTCCGTTCAGTGTTCACGGTTCATGAACACTGAACATTATACTATCAAGTGCTTTAGGCAAGTGTGATCGGACTCGACACCCTGCCGCCGGGGTGGCTTTTGGGTTTGGTGGGCGGCGGCGAATAGTCCACTAATTTGAGTTTGACCAGTCAGGCGGGCATGGCAAACATCCGACGTTCCCGCCAGCTAGTCAAACTCAGCATCGGCTAGACTTGCCATATATACACCATATACGCTATACTATTTGCATGAATTTTCAATGAGCTTTCAAGCACAATGCAACCACAATCAAACGCCACAAAGCCAACCGCCGTCGCCGCCCTATCGCGACGGCTGCGAGCCGGCGGGGTCTACCGGCGTGAGGATCTGGCGCCGGCTTCGAACGCGGTCGACCGCCATTTGAAACAGCTGCAAGAAGCTGGCAGACTGACGAAATTGTCGCAAGGACTCTATTATGTGCCCCGTCAATCGGTTTATGGCAGTTTGCCCCCAGACGACACCGCACTCGTTGCCGCGTTTCTCAGAGACAACAATTTCTTGCTGCTCTCCCCAGCCAGTTACAACACTCTTGAGCTAGGCGGGACCCAACTCTACAACCGCACCGTCGTCTACAACCACAAGAGACATGGGCGGTTCACATTTGGGAAGCGCACTTTCGACTTTCGCATGAAGCCGCGATTTCCGCGCAGACTGTCACCGGAATTTCTCTTCGTTGACTTGCTCAACAACCTTGACGAGCTGGCAGAGGAACGAGAAGAACTTTTGGGCAATGCTCGATGCAAGGCTGAGAAGTTCAACCGCCGTAAGCTGACACTAGCCGCGTCAAACTTTGGCACCGTGGCGACAAAAAAAATGATCAAGGAGTGGCTCGATGCCTGATTTTTTGCACAGGCGATCTGACTTCGGCGATCTCTTGAATCTTGTCGCGAGCAACGAAGGCATCACGCCTACCCTGGTCGAAAAAGATTACTGGATCATGCACTGCCTGTGGGGACTGAAGAAACAGGGATTTCAGTTTGAATTAAAAGGCGGTACGTCGCTGTCCAAGGGTTTCGGCATCATCAAGCGTTTTTCAGAAGATATTGACATTCGCTTTGAGCCGCCCGTCGAGATGGCTGTGAAGACAGGAAAGAATCACGACAAAGGTATACACATCGAATCTCGCAAAACATTTTACGCGTGGCTGGCCGCAGAGATAAACATTGCCGATGTTACTGCAACCCGTGCCACCGAATATGATGATGCGCACTTGCGTAATGCTGGTATTCGTCTAAGTTATGAGACCCAGACCGCTGAACTCCAGGGCGTCAAGCCCGGGGTTCTTTTGGAAGTTGGCTTTGACGACACGACACCGAACACGCCGGCAAATATTTCATCCTGGGCATTCGAAACCGCGCATGCTAACAAGGTCGAGATCATGGATAATCGTGCCGCTGCAATACCTTGCTATAACCCAGAATACACCTTCGTAGAAAAGCTGCAAACGATCTCGACCAAGTATCGACAGTTTCGGGGATCTGGCAAAATGCCTGCGAATTTTCTGAGACATTACAACGATGTCTATTGCTTGCTTGATGTTGATGCGGTCAAGAAGTTCATCGGCACCCAGAAGTATGAGCAGCGAAAAAGACAGCGATTTCCCGCCGCCGACGAGTTATGCATCGCCAAGAACAGCGCATTCTTGTTTGACAACATCGTGGAGTATGCTGCTTTTGAGAAGGAATATCAGAACACGGCAGCACTCTATTACGCCGGACAGCCGTCATTGTCCGAGATAGCTGCAAGGATCAAAAAACACATTCACGAACTGTAGCAACAATTCAGCTTGCTGTCGCTGAATTCGAACATTGCCTGCCTGCCGCCGGGGCATGCAGCGCTGCGCCGACACCGGGCGCACGGGGTCCCGGCGTCAAGCCTGCCGAAGGCACGCGCAGCGCTTGGGCTTGACGCAGGGTGCGGCTGGTAGGCTGATCTCCAGCGCAGCAACTGGCGGCAGGTGAATTTCTTGACGGTTAAGGTGGTCTGGCTGTAAGCACGTATATCAAGAGCAACAGGCAATTTAGTGCTTTTAAAAAGTACGCGATGCAAATGCAAGTTTCCTCTTCATTCATGTATTGTTTCATGGCAGTAAGGCTCCTGCGCAAGCCAGTTTTTTCACCGTGTCGAGTTGAGATGCCACCAGTCGCCAGCTTTGGTATCGGCCTGTGTGGGGGAACAATGGGAACGCAGCTACGTTTGAGCGTGGAAAAGTCACCATTCAGTTTGAAGTTGTGCTCAAGCCCGTTTAGGTCTCCGCTTTGGGCAGCACCGGAACAACTCCTGTATTCAGCTCAATTAAGCTGGAAGTCCGCTGACTCGACTTTACCTTCCGGTTCCTGAAAAATTCCTGAGTGGCTACGGGAGGTCGTAAATATGAAGAACATCGGTCACGAGATGCACCATTCTCGTTCCCCGCGTAGAAGCAGTCAATGAATGAGCTCGCGACAGCAGTAGGTGGACCTGAGTCGGACGGTGAATCATATTTGCGGAAACCGGTAAACCCTACTGTTAGCGCAAAGTTGGCTGTGGGTTAAGACAATGAGCAGGCGCACGCGCGAATGTGGGGGCAGTGAAAGTACATCGGGCGCGTCAGCAATCTTGAATGAGCGAATAATTTCGGACTCCTGAGCAAAAAGAAAATATCGAACGAAGACGCTGGTTAACGCGAACGTGCTGGCAGCGCCGCGGGCACCATAGATAGTGTCGCTGCACAAGGTGGTGTGATTCTCGGCGTTGGAATAGTAAAAGCAGTTTGGCGTGAATCACAAAGATGGTTGCAAAATCGGGGCGGTGAGCAAGTTTTTGACAAATCCCTGTTGCGCGAGCGAAAGGACGAAGAGTTGATGGTCCGGCTGGCTGACCAGCTGTTCGATGAAGATGCTTCGAAACGATGCGCCGGCAGTTGACGGAGCGCTTGTCTGGTCGCGCGATCGAGAACGGCATAATCATCTCTTATCCTGACGGCGCAATGAATGCACCAGGCGTAGGGATTGCGGTTTCCGGTTGGCAGTTCGGCGAGCTTATATAGATGCGCTGTGCGGACGCGATCTTGCACAGAGAAGGCGGGACAGCACATGGGAATTTTCAGCACCGTGGTGGTGACAAGGTAGCCGGGGCAGTGCTGGCATTTGTATAGCTGGGCAGCTTTTGCGAGCGCGTACTGGCGATCTACTTCAGCGCGCCCATGACTGGCATGTGTGTAGACAATTTTGCCTGTGCAGTCTTTTGTGCGGCGGGCGCTGGGCCAATGTGTAGCTCCCTGGTTCGGTTCTGCCCTGTTGTATTTATGATAGGGGAAGTAGTGTCAAGAAGGGGGCGGTTGGTAGACTGTGTTTTGATAGATATAAGTGTGCGGGCTAGGTCAGGAGTGCGGATGTTCGAAAGGTTTACAGCGGCGGCGATAAAGGTGATCATGCTAGCCCAGGAAGAGGCGCGGTTGATCGGTCATAATTTTGTCGGCACAGAGATGATATTGCTGGGATTGATCGGCGAAGGTGAAGGGGCGGCGGCGCTGACGCTAAAACATCAAGGTGTGACGTTGAAGGCTGCGCGTCAGGAGGTGGAGAAAATTATTGGTCGCGGCAGCGGTCGGGTTGCCGTTGAAATCCCGTTCACGCCGCGTGCTAAAAGATTGCTGGAGTTGAGTTGGGATCAGTCGCGTCAGATGGGAGATAACTTTATCAGCACTGAGCATTTATTCATGGGGTTGGTTGAAGAGGGCGGCGGCGTCGCCATGAGAGTGCTGGAAAATCTGGGCGTGCAGTTGGCGCAGATACACAATCAGATTGAATATCTGCGGAAAGAGACGGCGGTGCCGTTGCGGGAACCGTTTTTGATGCGCACTTTCGCAAGACTGGTGGGACGGAATTCTCCTGCGGATGTTCTGTCGAAGCCGGCGGTTGAAGCGTTGCAGTTCGCGCAAAACCACAGCAGAGAGATCGGGCATCAGGTGGTTGGATCGGAGCAGCTGTTGTTGGCGATCCTGCATGATACAAGCAGCCTGTCGGCGCGCATCTTAGCCGAACACGGCGTCTCGTTCGAGTCTGCAAGCAGCAAAGTAAATGAAATCGTGCAACCAGGTCCAGGAGATCTGGGGCTGCCGTTAAACAACACTCCTCGCACGCAGCGTATCGTAGCCTTGGCGCATAGCCAAGCTGATCGCTTGAAAGATCAAGAGACCGGTGTGGAGCATCTGTTGGTTGGAATGTTGAGAGAAAATCGAGGCTGGGGCAGGGAAGTCTTGAACCGGTCAGGAGTTGATTGCCACAGGTTGATGGTCGGTTTGTTGGAGAAGATGAGCGAGAGGGGTTAGTGGGACGAGGGTGGTGCGTGAGTTGAGCGCTGTGCGTTGACCGAATCTGATTCACCGGGTTTGATGAAAACAGGGGGCGAGGGTATCAGGAACAAAGTCGCAGTTGTAATTCTCACTGTCGCAATGCTGTTATTGCACAGCGGCGCGCCGTGCAGCGCTCTGCAAAAGTACGGCGTGATCGACTCGAAGGGCAGATGGATTATTCCGCCGACGCACCAGTACATCGCATGGCTCGGGGACGGGCTTTATATTGCAACAGAATTTGAATACGGCTCGGTCATTTATCCGATGCGAGCGGCAGTCCTGGACTATCAGGGAAGACCGGTGAGCATTCCGCTTCCTGATGGATATCACGTGCGTGGAATTCTGTCGAACATGAACAAGCCTGTCCAATCTCGGTCGGACATTTTGTTGGTGATTCGCAATGGGCAGAAGGAGGGCGTATGCGATATCGCCGGCAAAATAATTATTGCGCCGATCTATGAATCTATCAAGACATACAGCGAGGGTTATTTCACAGCGATCGACGATCAAAAAACAGTGTTTCTCAATCGAGAGGGGCAGGTCCTGGGCAGTGTATCGACATGGGATTTTGACTTCACTGCCAATGATTTTCACGAAGGAGTAATAGTGGGGCAATCGCGCAATCGCGTGAACTGTGGTTGTAAGTTCTTTCGACCTGATGGTTCGCAGCTGGATTTGCCGTTTCCGTTGCTGTCTTCAGCCTCACAATTTTCAGAAGGTTATGCCGGTGTGATCGTCGGTATATTTGGTAATGGATCGTTTGCAACATTGATCAACAAAAAAGGTGAACTGCTGGCGAACAAAAAATTCGAATGTGTCCAGAGTTTCCAGTCAGGACAGGCGATCGCCGTAGTCGCAACCGGACCACACCACCAGCGGAAGTTCGGCGTGGTCGATCACTCGGGTAACTTTGTCATTCCTGCAATATACGACGGGTTAATGGTCAATGACGATCAGACTTACATCGCGACTTTGTCATCAAAAGGCGATTTCTTGATCGATCGAGCTGGACGTGCTGTGTGTGAATACCACGAGAAGTTGGAGCTGTTTCGTTCAGATACTCCGCTGCTTATGTGCGTAATCCGCGACCGGGCTGCGCTGCCCACTTATACCGGATACATGGCCTATGCAGACCGCCATGGACACATCTTCGACGTCACGCAATGGCCGGTGGCTAATGTGGTGGCGCCTGCATGGACGGTCGAATCCGGCACAGCCTGGGAGGGTTTGCGCTCAAGAAAGAGCTGGGTGACGCCGACCAGGTTTCGATGTTTCCAACAACTTCCTGAGGACAGGTGGATTGCAATATACAGTTCCAAGATATCCGATCGGCATGATTGGGAGATGAATCTCGACAGGATGGATTTATTTCAAAATTTGCTGGCCAGCCAAAACTTGATCGGCATGCCGCGCAGTCGTCTGACAGAACTACTGGGCACTGACGAATCCGGTCCGGATTGGATCAGATTTAAGTGTGGCTCCGGCTGTAGTCATGGTGCAACAGGCATCCTCATACAGTTTGCAGGCGAGCGGGTGAGGCGATGGAGGGTGTCCGATGTAATAAGCGCAACGGCATCTGAATTATCCGACCAGCGTGATTGGTTTTCAAAAGACGTCGTCTTTGTGGATAACAGATACGTGCAGAAGGTGCAGGCGGTCAGGCATAGGAATAAACGGCAGGGACGATGAGCGGCTGTCGCTGGTCAATTTCTGTCGCCTTCGGGGTTAGGGCGGTTAGCGAGAATGTGGGGGCGGTGAAAGTACCTCGGGCGCCTCAGCAATCCCGAATGAGCGAATGATCTCGTGCTCCTGAGCAAAGAAAAAGATAGGAGAAGAGGGCGAAGCGATCTTGCTGGCGCAGTCAATGATCTTGCCGGAACAGCCTGTGTGAACTGGCAGGAGATTGTGCAAAGGCTCTGCGACGGGAACGAGACGATTATGGTTCCAGACGCCGTATCGCACCATCGTCGGGCGACTGACGGAAGTTGAATGTGTATTCGAACCGCTCAACGTCGTTGGCACCCGGCGGTAGCGGACGGAAGGGGGTAGCGCTGCGGATCGCCGCGAGGGCGGCAAGCTTTGCCTCTTCGGAGTTCGATAAACAGAGGAGTGGCGGATCATCTAACAGCGTACCGGACTTATTGATGACAAAGATCACCTGGACCGGCTCATGCCGGAACTCTTCAGCCGGAAACCAGGCGCGCCTGACGCGCCGCTCGACATCTGCCATATAAGGGCCGAAGTCGATCTTCTTGTTCGCATCGGCTGTCATCTTCGAATCGACCGGTTCAGGTGCGGCTGCTGTCTTCGGCACCGGCGGCGGTGCGGCGGCAATACGCGGCTGATCAGCGAGCGCGTCGGCTTTCGCCTTGGCCTCAGCGGCTCTGCGATGGTCGCCCAGTTTTTCCCAGAGCTTAGCGATCAACGGCAGGTGGGCACGCTTTTTTTTGGTATCGTCCGGGTCCACATCGATCAACTGCTGCGCCATCTCAATATGGTCGAAGGCTTCTGTATTGAGACCGGCATCGATCTCCAGCTCGGCGTACTGGCAAGCACAAAAAAGGGTGAGCTCGCCGGACAGGATCGCCAGGTCGGCCTTTTTGGCAGCGGTGATCGATGCAATCGCCTGATCGATCCTGTTGGTTGTTAAATAGATCCGGGCCAGGGCGAGCAGGCATTCTTTCTTCTGGCCGGGAAACCCGAGGGCGCCGTCCGCAAACATGTCGAGCAGCTGTTTGTAGGTCTGTTCGGACTGCTCGAAATGAAGGTGGCGCAGATGAAACTCAGCCAGATTCTTCAGCGATCGCAGCGCCGCTGATCCGTACGGCATCTCGACTCTGGCCGCGGCATACGCTTGTTGAAGAAGCTGCTGCGCCCGGTCGATCTGCTTGAGCCGTTCGCATTCATGCACTTGCCGTCCCAGTTGGCCGAAGGTGACTTCGTCGCCGGGCTCTGACGGCTCCGGCGCAAGCGTGGTCAGACGATCGGCATCGTCGGCGCGTCCGAGCGCTCGCAAAACATCGGCGTACAGGCCCAGGCAGTGCCCGATCGCGCGATGCCTGCCCCAGTGAACTTTCATAATCGCCAGCGCTTCGCCAAGAACCGGCTCGGCCAGAGCGAACTCGCCTGCGTTTTTGTGCAGCGTACCGAGAGCGATCAGGGTATGAGCAGTCTGAATGTTGTTGGCGGGCAGCTTCTGACGCTGAATCTCGAGGATGCGGGTGGTGATATCAAGAGCGGTGGCACGATCGCCTGCCTGGGACAGGCGTTCGCAGGTCTCCTGCAGTCGCCTGATCGCCGCGTGCCAGTGAGAGTTGGTGAAAAGCGGCGGTTGAGCTTCGTGATCAGCGTAGATGCGAAGTATGCGGTCGACGCCGGCAGTCAAGTGCTCTTTTTCCCCGATGGTGGCACAAAAGTCAACCAGTTCGGCCAGAGCGATCGCCTGCTCAACGCTGCCGTCGCCAAAACGCGAGGTGGTGGCATCGACCGCTAGTTTGAGCAGACGCCCCGCGTCGTGCCCGCGCCCCAACAAGCAGAGAGTGCGGACAATGGAGTTGTTGCTGTGCGGCAGTGGGGGAGAGAAACCGGTTCTCCGAAGGGCAAATTTTTGGAAAAGCGAGAGCGCATGCTCGATATGCACGATCGCCAAATCCGTTCGATTTGTCGCCAACTCTTCCTGAGCCATTGTCAGCCATGAATGACAAGCGGATGAGGGAATAACCCGCTCGGCAGCTTGCGCGGCAAGCAGCAGCGCCTGGAGTCGCTCAGTGGTTTTGTCCTTTTGTCCGGCATACATGTGTGAAATTGTGGCGGCGATCTCGGCGGACTGTTTGTTGTCGGCGGGCAAAAGATCCAGGGCACGCTGATACAAAACGATCGCTGCTTGTCGGTCTGCGTTTTGCAGAGACTGGGCAAGAGCTTTGATCACGCAGACGGTTTCGTCGACGGTGAGCCGCTCATCACGATCGTCGGGCGACTGCTGCGCCAGATGAATAGCATGCATCGCCTTTTTCAGCACGGTCTCTTTGATGTCTTGAAAGATCATGTTAGCGATCGGGCTGTTGCCGATGCGCCTGCCTGTCTGGAGGAAAAAGCGCGCCGCTCGATCATACTGACCGAGCGCCAGGGCGATCTCAGCACAGAGCATGGACAAAGAGATCGGCGGCCCGGTACGCTCGTACTGCTTGAAGGCGGCGGCGGCGATCTGTTCAGCTTGCTGGTGTTGTTCGTGCCTGAACAGCAATCCGGCCAGCTTCCACTGGTAGAAGCCTGGTACGACACTATGATCGCGCCCAGCTGTTGCCGCCGGGTAGACTCCCTTGACGATGGCGCGTTCGAGCAGATCTCGTGCCTCTGCCGTTTGACCGAGACGCTCGTAGGTGTCGGCTAGCTGCACCAGCTTTCTGCCAGTTTGCGCGCCGATGTTGCGGTCGCCCTGAAGAACAGCGTCGATGCTGGTTTTGGCGCGCCGAAACTGGCCCAGGTTGAGATCGACCAGGGCGATGTCGGCAAGCAGCAACGGCGTGAGTACGGCTGTTGAATGCCGACCGGGAGGCAGCGATGCGGATGGGGCCATCCGGGCCCGGGCAAGAATGGCTGCGGCACGCACATAGTCACCGCTGTGCGAGTAAGCCAGCGACCAGCGGCGCAGCTTCTCGGAAGGAGGAAAATCGGGCATGCCGGTGGTGCCGCGCGTGGTGGCATCTTCGCGGTCGGGCGGAACCTGAAAGGCGAGGGCGGTCTCAAGCTCGCCCCAGCAGTTTTGCGGCGAGAGCTGCAACCGCTTCGCAAAGATCGCTCTTTCGGTCAAGACGGAAAGCAGTTTTGACGGGTGCTCACCGGACAGTTGAGCCGCCTCCAGCAGGCGTTGCAACAGCTGTCCCGCGTGGCGAAACTGCTGTCGATCGATCAACAACTGCGGCCAATATGTCAGGCAGCTCCATAGATCGTTCTTTTTGAATTCGTTTTCGGCTGAGTCGTCGCGTGACTTTGTTAAGTACAGGGTGAACAGGAAGTCGATTGCACCAACTGCAGTATCATAGTTCTGACTCTGGATGGACAGATAAATCTGTACAGTTTTATCGTAGATCATGGCCTCATCTTCTTGATCGGATGCGGCAGATTCGTCAGAAGCAGGCGGTTCAATGCTGTCCGCGCGTCGCCTTGTCTGTTCGCTGCCCAGCTCGTCGTCCATGGCTGCATACGTCACAGCAAGTTGCATGAGCGGTCGGTGCAAAAAGGCGGAGGAGGGACCGAGCGCTTTCTCGATCCGGGTGATTGCGCGCTGCAGATGGTCGGCGGAAGCGACGAAATCGCTTTTGTCGTAATTAATCTCGGCAAGCTTGATATCGAGGTCGCTGATCGTCGGAAAGAACATTGGTATACGTTCGGTCTCGATCAGCTTGTCCTGGTGCAGGCGCCGGTTGTACACCGACTGTGCCTGCACAAGCGTGGCGATGGCGGCGTCGCTGAAACCGGCATCCGCTTGCAGACTGGCTTTTTTGTATAAAACCTCAACGATGGGACGATCGCGATCGTAGTTGCGTTGCGTCTCAGACCAGCCGGCTTCAGCAGCAACAACAAAGTCGCCATAGATGGCGATCGCTTTTTCAGGCTGTCCGTTTGCACCGTAGAAATCGGCGGCAAGCAGCAAATCCTGCGAGGCGTTGGATCGCTGATTGAGCTGATTTAGCTGCATCAGCTGGTCGTAGGCGGACCGGGCCTCAGGTATGCGTCCATGGTCGGCAAGAAATTTTGCGTACGGTCTGAGCGCTTCCAGTCGTCGATCGGTCATGCCGGTTTGCGACAGCGCGACGATCTTCTTGTAGACGGCCTCGGCCTTGGAGTGGCGTCCGGTCTTCTGCAGATGCAAGGCAAAGGCGACAAGAAAGCGCAGATCCCAGAAACCGGTCTTGTCTAATAGATCGATCGCCTCGAGCGCTGCATCGATCGCCTCGTCTGCTTGGTCGATTCTGCCGATACGATCATAGTAAGGCGCGGCCTGGGCCGCGGCGGCGATGGCTGTGATCGATCTGTCGTCGAACCACCGTCGTGACAATGCGAGCGCCTCATTTTGCAACGCGCTGGCATAAGGCTCAATTGCAGCCCTGCTGCAGGCGCCGATGGCGCTGGAATTGGAGGGCAGATCGTCTTCGTCGCAGCCGTCAAGAAAGTCCGATGCCTGGCGCATGATCGTCTCAGGATGCGCCTTCGGCCAGGCAGCGACGACAGGCTGTCGCGTCAAGATCAGAGTGCGCATGTGTCCTTGAAATGAGAGGATCTCAAAAGTAACCTTGCTGCCGACCGGACCGCGCAACATGGCGTGCACTTTGTCTAACGGCACCCCTTTAATGGCGACGCCGTCGATGGCGATGATGCGATCCATCATCTCCAGCCAGGGAGGTGATTTAGGCGTTGAGTTCGAAACACGAACGCCGACGCGGCCATGGGCGCTCAGGCGGATGTTGATCGAGCCGTCTGGTTGTTGATCAGGTGCAGGCATGGGAACTGAGAACGGATCGGGTTCGAACAGTGCAGGTGTAAGTGTATATTTTAGTCCGAATCGGCTGGGGCTGGGAGTAATGTCCTGGTTCGGGAGTCAAAAATGTGGATTAACCCGCAATACCGCGGATCTGGTGCGTTGACCAGCTGAATGAGTCATGACTGTTCTTGCGGTAAATTGGAGACAGCATCATGGAGCGAGTATGGTCGAGGAGAAAAAAGACGACAACGTCGTTTTTATATTCGACGAGGCGCGGGTGAAAAAGCCCGGCGATGAGATTGCAGTCGAATGCTCGGAGTGTAAAAGCCAAAGCGCGGTTGTATTGCATGCGGCGCAACAGCCGTTTTATGAAGAGGCAGATGAGCCGGTGGATGTGGTGCACTATCTCTTGATTCGCTGCAACGGCAAGCGATGCGAGAAGCTAGGGCTGGTGGAACAGATGGAGCGGGAGAGTTTCAGAAGGGTGTTTCCGGCGCAGCGGTGAAGCGTCCCGTCTATAATCCTTGCCGCAAGTTGCCCCCGCCGATGGTGCTGATTTGTTCCAGTTCTTGAAGAGCCTTAACCCAACCTTAGCTTGATAACAGTAAAATTCACGCAACTCTACAACGTGAAAAACATTAGGTCACAATTGGATATCCCGAGCATGCCCACCACCCACACATCTTTCACCGAAGTTGAATGGACGGACGGCGCAGTCTGCCACACTTACTCGCTGCAAAACAGCGAACTGGTTCTGCTTACGGACAAACTGCTGACTATGGCGCTCGTTCAGGCAGTCACGCCGGAAGCGAGAATTTGCAGCAAACTGCATTATCCTGAGTAAAACGTCGCCCTCTATATTCAAATAATGTCCGAGCGGCAATGAAACTGCTCTGTAACAGATATACAATCCTCGTGCGCGAACCGTCGCCTGTTGATCCGGCGCTTGTTAATCTAATTGGCACTGCTGCTTGTTGGCCGATGGCTATTCTTCTGCATGCCAAGTAATCAATCTTTAAATAGTCATTGGGGTAGTGGCAGATATTTTCCGCTGCGGTAAGATAGATGAATCAACGGTGAGTGCTTACCGAAACGAGTTAAGCACTTTGAGCCGAGGGGCTTTGCGGAAACGACAGGTCGGCGCTGACCAGAAACCGTAGCAAGCAGCCCGATGTATGCGAAGGACTGGCTG
>Ga0182024_10007741_pt1 | contig 23068 bp, 21 predicted proteins | sample P32metaG_FD_120480 | JGI IMG/M metagenome (GOLD analysis project Ga0182024, IMG submission 120480) | Permafrost microbial communities from Stordalen Mire, Sweden - P3-2 metaG (Illumina Assembly) | ecosystem: Environmental > Terrestrial > Soil > Wetlands > Permafrost | place: Sweden: Stordalen... | reverse complement strand
TCGACGTAGACGCAGCCGATCGCGTCGACGAGGCCCAGGAACGAGGCGAAGTTGAAGTCGATCACGTGGTTGATCGTGATCCCCGGGAGCGTCGCCAGGGCGACCTTCTTGACGAGGTCGGGGCCGCCGACCGAATAGGTGGAGTTGAACTTGTCGGTGTAGTGCTGGCCGTGGTAGCTGAAGCTGACGAGCAGGTCGCGGGGAATCGAGATGATCGAGGTCTGGTCCTGCGAGGGATCCATGCGCACGAGCATGAAGGTGTCCGCGTGCAGGTAGTGGTAGCCGTTGACGGTCTGCTCGGCACCGGTCGAGTAGGTCGTCGTGGGGCCGATGTGATCGTCGCCGATCACCAGGATCGTCTGGGCAGCCCCGGCCTTGGCCGGGGTCAGGTATACCGAGTCAAGCGGCTTGCCGCCCAGGGCGAAATCCGAAGCGATGGTGGTGACGACGCCGATCGCCGCCACCGAGATCGTCGCGGTGGTGCAGGCGACGATCACCACACAACCGAGCAGGTAGCGGCGCAGCGGGCGACGCCGGGGTTGCCGTTCGGACGCCGCACCGACGACCGCGGTCGTGGCTTCGCGCCGCCGGGTGCGACGGAGACTGAGGCTCATCCGCCAGCGAACGGTCGGCAGCTGCACAGCCAGCTTGGGTACTTCACGAGCCACTCACGGCCGCCATCACGGATCATTGTGAACACCTTGCATTGCGAAGTCCGAGCGGAGGGCGCCGGCGTGACGGCGCGACGCCGGCAAACAGCTTGATTGTCGCGCAGCGCGCCGCGTGTCGTCGACCCGCTCAATACCGCCGATAGCGAACGGAGATGCAGATGACCGACGACCCGACCCCGCCGAGGACCCGCAGGCGCCAGATCGTGCGATGGGAGGCCGGCGCGCTGGCGCTCGCGGCGCTCCTCGCGCTCGGCGCCGACGCCGCGCTCGCCTCCCATCGCACGATCTCCCGAAGCCAGGCGCAGTCAGTGGCAACCGTGATCAACCTGCGCCACAGCGCCCTGCCGAGCCTCGGCCAGCAGAGCAATCCGATCACCGCGCAGGAACGGCGCCTCAACGCGCAGCTGACCGCGTGCATGGGCGGCGTGCCCGACAGCCAGGCGCTCGCCGAGGCTCAATCGCCGAGCTTCGCCGACTCTGGCAACACGTCGGTGATGATCAGCTCCGACACCGAGATCTTGCCGTCGGCGGCGCTGGTCGCCAAGGATCTGGCGGCGATCACCGGCCCGCGTGGTCTGCCCTGCCTGCAGGCCCAACTGGCGGGCCAGCTGCGCTCGTCGCTCGCCAAGGGTGAGACGCTGACCATCCACGGTGCACGGTTTCCGCCGGTCGTCTCCGGGAGCGACGCGGCAGTCGCGATCCGCTTCTCGGTGGTTGTGCGCGCGACGAGCGGCACGACGACCGCGAGTGTGCCGCTGTTCGCCGACTTGATCGGCTTTGCCTACGGCCAAGCTGAGGTCGGCCTCAACGTCGTCGAGACCGGCGCCAAGCCGTCAGCGGCGCTCGAGCGTCGGCTCGCGGCGCTGCTTGTCGCGCGCGCACGCGCGGCGATCGGCTGAGTGGACGCCGGCCCGCGCCGCGGCGGTCACCGCTGCTCGGCGATCCAGGAGAAGATGGCTCGCGAGTGAGCGATGACCGTGCCGTCGGGCAGCTTGAGCGCCGGCAGCTTCGTCGTTCCGGTCGCCTCGCGCAGATCGTCACGCGAGCCCTTGCGCAGGAACGGGATCGGACTGCCGTGAGCGGCGACGACCTTTTCGTAGTCGATGCCGGCCGCGCGGAGCGCCTCCTGCACGCGGCGACACGGATGTATCCGCGGGCCGCCGTCATCGCCGTGGCAGACGAACAGCGTCGGGGTCTCGGTCATCTTCGCTCTCCGGTTCGCGGGGTCGGTTGGCCGGGAGCCTAGCGCCTCGCTGCGCGGCGGCGGAGCCGGTGCCGGCATGGGCCGGGAATCGCCGCTGCTGCGCAGTCGCGCACGCGGTGACGGCTTGGACACAAGCCGTCGCGGGCGATTCGCTAGCCTCGTTGGCGAGGCACACTGAAGCTCCGCGGGGCGGAGATCGGGACCCGCGCACGCCGGGGACCGGTGCCGAATCGATCGGCGGGACGCGCGGAGTTCTTCACGGCGCGCCCGTTTGCCAACCCCAAGGCCACGAAAGCGAGAGCGAGTTTGCGCACGCGAGGCGCCCGCACGCTGCGATCCAGGCACGCGCCGGCTGTGCCGGCGGCGCGCCGGCGCTGCGCGAGGACGGAGAGCCGCCGATGATGGACCTCTTCGTCCTCGTCAGCGGCACGGTCAGCATCGTCGCGGTGGTGCCGCTCGGTTACCTCGCGCTGCGCGGCGTGCTCGAGGCGCGCGAGCTTCGCCGCATCCAGCACGAGCTCACAACGCTGATGCACGACAGCAGGGCCGTCGCGCAGGACGTACACCGCCTCCAGCACGAGTTGCGCAGCGAGCAGGATGCCGCGAAGCTGCGAATTGACGAGACGAAGCGCACCGTTGATCACGTGACCGCGATCGTCGAGGAGACAGCCGAGCGGCTGACGGAGGCGGTGACGGACGCCGCGTCCGGGGCCGCAGGCTCGACTCCGCGCATGCACCTCACCGACGCGGTGCACCGCTTCGGCGCGGCAGCAGCGGCACACGGCGCGTTCGCGCGCCGGCCGGAGTCGAGCGAGTAGGCCCGGCCCCCGGGGTCGCTCGGCGTGCCGCAAGTCGCAGCGCGGCGCCACCAGGCACCGCTTGGCCGGGCACATATGAAACGCTGTCGCCATGCAGCTGGGTGAGATCGGAATCTGGACCTCCTACCGCGCGATCGACGAGCGAGACGCGGGCGAGGCGGCCGAACTGGTCGAGGGCCTCGGCTACGGAACGTTCTGGCTGGGCGGCTCGCCGCGGTTGCCGACGGTGCGGCCGCTGCTGGACGCGACCGAGCACCTGACCGTCGCCACCGGCATCGTCAATGTGTGGCAGTACGAGCCGGCAGCGCTCGCAGCCGAATACGCCGAACTCGCGCGCGCGTTCCCGGGCCGGCTGCTGCTCGGCATCGGCATCGGCCACCCGGAGGCCACCAGCGACTACTCCCGGCCGCTGTCGACGATGCGCCAGTTCTTCGACGGCCTCGACAGCGCTGCCACGCCGGTGCCTCGCGACCAGCGCTGCGTCGCGGCGCTTGGGCCGAAGATGCTCGATTTCTGCGCCGATCGCGCGCTCGGCACGCTGACCTATTTCACGGCGGTCGAGCACACGCGTTTCGCGCGCGAGCGGGTCGGCGAGAAGGGGCTCGTCGCGACGGAGTTGGCCTGCGTGCTCGACGCCGACGACGACCGCGCCCGCGCCACGGCGCGAGAGTATGCGGAGCTCTACCTGGGACTGCGCAACTACACGACCAACCTGCTCAACTTCGGCTTCACCGAACAGGACATCGCCGGCGGGGGCTCCGACCGGCTGATCGACGCGATCATCCCGCACGGGACCGCGGAGAAGATCGCGGCGGTGGCCCGTGAGCACCTGGACGCCGGTGCGAACCACGTCTGCCTGCAGACGGTCGGCATCAGCGGCATCCCACGCGAGCAGTGGACCGCGCTCGCCGCGGCGCTGATCCGCTAGCGCCCGCGCGGCGTCCCGCGTGCGGACAGGCGGCTCGCGCCTAGCGGACGACCTTGAGCAAGGCCCGCATGCCCAGCTTCCAGTGACCGGGCAGCGAGCACCACAGGTGGTAGACCCCGGGTTTGAGGTCCACGACCCCATCCCAGCGTTGGCCGGGGGACAGCAACGGCTGGGGGATCGAATTCGGCGAGGTGCCATGGCGCAATCGCAGGTCGTGCGGGTCCATGCCGCCGTCGATCTCCTCGAGACTGACCGGTCCCGCCTTGACGACGCCGCGGGAGAGCAGCAGGCGATACTCGACTTCGGTGACCTGCAGGTGCGTGGCGGCGGACGCCGGCGAGCCGGCGGCGGCGCTCGAGCCCGCCATCGCGCCGCTGGCGGCGACAGCGAGCGCCGCAAGCGCGGCGAGTGTCGCGGTGCGTCCTATTTGACCACCTGCGCGCGGGCCAGCCCGGCGGCCCCGGGGATGATCTGGGCGGCTTCCTGACCGAACCACTGCTCCAGCAGTGAGCAGTACAGCGTTCGGAAGTCAGCGGTCTCCTTCAGGTTGCCCAGCGCGTCGAGCCCGGTTGCGAGTCCCGGCCACTCGCCGATCATCGTCCCGGCCGCACGCGTACCCATCACAAAGGCGCAGCCGGCGGCTCCGTGGTCGGTGCCAGCCGAGGCATTCTCCTGCGGCCGCCGGCCGAATTCGGACCACACGAGCGTCAGCACGCGCCCGTCGAGCCCGCGCGCCTCGAGGTCGCGCTGGAAGGCGTACAGCGTCTGCGCCGCCTCACCGAGTCCCGCTTCGAACGGGGCGGCCTGGCTCTCGTGGGTGTCGAACACCGATTCGGTCGAGACGCTGACGCACGTGAGCGGCAGGCCGGCGGCGAGCAGCTGGGCGACCGCGGCCATGCGTGCCGGAAACTGGTCAGCCGAGACCGGGTAGCCGGTCGGCAGTGCCGGTGCGGCGGCGCCGGACGCCGGCTGGAACGGCAGGAGTTGCTCGCGCAGGGTGTTCGACATCAGCGCCGCGGCGCCGGACTGGGCCATGCCGATGTCGCCGGAGCGCACGCCGACCTTGCCGAGCGCCTCGAACGCGTCGTACATCAGCGTTTCCGGCGGACCCCACACGTTCTGCGCCCAGAACGAGTAGGAGGAGGGCAGGTCGATCGTTGCGACGGGCACGCGCGCGGTCGCGAGCGCCGGCCCGAGCGAGTCGTCGAGGCTGAGCCCCTGAAGCGGGTTGTCGGGCTTTCCGACGACGTCGAGGTAGCGGCCCAGCCAGCCGGTCAAGAGATCGGCCTGGGTGGCCCCGACCTCCCAGTAGTGACGACTCGTGAAGTGCGACTGGTTCGGATCGGTGTAGCCGACTGCCGGCATCACGCTCACCTTGCCCTCGCTGTGCAGCTGGGCGAGCGGCGCTGCGAGCGGGTGCCACTGCAGGCGAGGGTCCTCGGTGAACGCCGGGCCTGCGCCCGTCGGTAGTGCCAGCATCGGCCGCAGTTGCGTGTAGAGCGGGTCACCGGCGGGGTAGAGCACCGACATCGAGTCGATGCCGCCCTGCAGATAGACGCAGACGAGCACCGGCTGGTTCACGGCGGCGGCGGCGTTCGCGATCCCCGCCTCGAAGGCGGAGGGGTCGAGCAGCCGCCCCGCGCCGTAGACGGACAGCAGGAGACCGGCGGAGGAGAGCACGAAGCCGCGCCGGGAAAGCCCGGTGCCGGCGGGTGTCGGCATGCCCGGCTCGATCGACGGCAGGCCCTTGCCGGCCTGAGCGACGCCGCGGCGCAGCAGCTCGGAGCGGCCGAAGTCCGGGCAGCCGCAGGCGCGAATCGAGGGCCGTCGGCTCATCTCAGCACGTGTGGTAGTCCGGGCTTGCGACGACGAGGGCGCGCAGCGCGTTCACCGTGAGCACCGGGTACTGCTCGCGCTCCCAGGACGCCGTGGCGGAGTCGACGGCCGCCGAACGCGCGTAGGAGGTCAGCGCCTTGAACGTTTCCGGGCTCACCGTGGGCTTGCCCCAGAAGGCGATCGCGTGCTTGGTGAGCGTCTGCGGATCGCCCGTGACCTTCGCCTTGGCCGGATCGAGCGCTCGCTTCACCCCGATGACCTCGGCCGTGAGGTTGAAGCGCGCCAGCCAGGTTCCCGTGTTCAGCCAGCGTGTGGCGTCCCAGCCGGCGACGTTCGGCGGGTAGAACGGCATCTGTCCGACGAGGCTGGACTCCCACGCCCACGCATCGGTGTCGATGTAGCGGCCGATCCCCCTCAGCATGCCGGCGATCTGAACGATCGGCGGCTTGACCATTCTCGGACCGGCGTGTACCAGCGGATGCATCAGCATCGCCTCGACGACCGGCCGGATCTGCTTCCCGGAGGAGACATACAACGCCGCCGCGGCACGTGTGTCCTTGGCCGGCAACGGCGCGGGCGAGAAGTAGGACCACAGCTTCGTCACGAAGTACTTCGGATGGTCCGGGTGGCCGAGGGCGAGTCGCAGGCTGTCGCGCCAGCCGAAGCGGCCGCGATGGCGATAGATGACCTTGACCCCGGCGTCGTGGAGTGTGGGGTCGAAGTGGAAGTCGTCCGGCTGTCCGGTCGCCGCGTTCCAGCCGTTGGTCCAGCCGGTCAGGGCGCGGGCATGCTCGCGGACGTCGTCCTCGGTGTAGCCGTCGCCGACACCGAGCGTGAACAGCTCCTGCATCTCGCGCGCGTAGTTCTCGTTGGGCGCGGCCTTCGTGCTTCCCGAGAGCGAGAGCCAGATGAGCATCGCGGGGTCGGTGGTCATCGCCGTCAGCATCTGCGGAAAGCTGGCCAGTGCGAGCCGGCGCTGCGTTCGGTTCTGATTGATCATCAGTCGCTGGGAGTTGACGCCCTCGTTGCTGGTCGCGAACCAGTCGTGCCAGCTGAGCGTCATGCGCTCGATCAGCGGTGCGCGCGTGCGCACCATCCGGTCCAGCCACCACAGAACGTCGTTGCCCCAGACGTCATACGGTGCGATCGGCTGCCCCGTCTCGAGCCGCGGCGGGGGTCCGACGAGGCCGCGGCTCGCAGGCCGCGTGAGCGACAGGACCGCGCCGCGCAGCCCGTGCTTCGCGAGCACCTGTGCCTGCCCGGGTCGTGGGCCGAAGCCGGCGCGCCACAGCAGTCGCTCGGCCTGTTCGGCGCCGAACGTCCCGCTGTAGACCGGCAGCGGTCCGCCGGCCGACGTCGACTGGCGCCGCTGGGAGCTGCGTGGAACCGTTGCGCGCACTTCGTTGGTCTTTCGGCAACGGATCGTTGGTGCTGAAGGGGACTACGAAATCGGCCTACGCTCGAGAATCCGCCGGCGCCCGGGGTGGACGAATGGTGAGCGGTCTCAATGCCCGACGCGTGCAGGACTCGCGCCGGCTGCTCGAGCGAGCGCCGAGCCCTGCCGGGCGCTGAAACCCGCCGCTATAGTGGGCGCATCCGCGGCCGCGCCAACGTCGTGGCCGATCACTGAGGAGACCGTGATGGGCAAGCAGCGAATTAGCTACGTGCCACTCGAGCAGATGGACGCCGAGATGCGGGCGGAGATGGAGCGTTGCGCGCGTGAGGGCACGCCGCGCCCTGAGAGCACCGCCGTGCGCGCCCACGTTCGCGCTGCCTTCTGGTTCTTTGCGAACGCCTGGAACGACCTCTACCGAAACGGCGTTTGCGACCACGCGATCAAGGAGCTCTGCCGGCTGTACGTGTCGCGGTCGGTGCAGTGCGAGTACTGCGGCAATCAGCGCTCGGTCAAGACGACGGCGACAGGCGCCCTGGTCGAGGCCGACGTCAAGGACCTGCTGGGCTTCGAGCAGTCGGATCGCTATGACGATCGCCAGAAGGCGGCGCTCGCATATGCCGAGGCGATCACCTGGCACCTCGACGCCGGCGATGACCTGTGGGAGCGCCTGCACAGCCACTTCAGCGAGCCGGAGCTCGTCGAGCTGGGATGCATGATCGGCCTCACGCTCGGTCAGCAGAGCTGGTTGCGCCTGCTCGACATCGACCACCACCAGGTGATGCCGGGCAGCGCCGCCTCGATGGCGCCGGGGTTCGAAGACGCGGCCGAGCTCGAGCAGGCGAAGTCGTCCGAGCAGTACTGGGCCCGCAAGCCTGCGGTCGGGGTCACCGATTAGCCGCGGTCAGGCCGCGGGAATCCGCGGCGCTGCGGCTGACGCCGACTGTAGATCCAGGAGCTTGGCGCAGGCGTGGACCGTGCGCGTATGTGGCACGGGGATGCCGAGGCGGTCGGCGATCTCGATGACGGCCCCCGTGATGCAGTCAAGTTCGAGCGGCTTACCGGCCTCGCGGTCCTGGAGCATCGAGGTCTTGTGGTCGCCAACCTCGATTCCCGCTTCGAGGCGGCGGTCCACGGAAATGCGGAGGCTCGCCCCGAGAGCCGTGGCGACGTCGGTGCACTCCTCCATGATCGCGCGGAGCACCGTCATCATCTCGGGCAGCGCACCGAGCTGGCCGAGGGTGGCGCCGGTCAGCGCGCTGATCGGATTGAAGGCCGCGTTACCGATCAGCTTGAGCCAGATCTGATCCCGGAGACTGCGCTCGACCGGGCATTTGAGGCCGCCGGCGACGAACGCCTGCGAGATCTCGCTGCAGCGCTCGCTCAAGGCGCCGTCGGGCTCGCCGATCGTGAACCGGGTTCCCTCGATATGCCGGATCACGCCGGGTGCGACGATTTCGGTCGAGCAGTAGATGACGCAGCCGATGACGCTCTCGATGCCGATCGTCGCGCTGATCAGACCGCCGGGGTCGACGCTTGAGAGGACCAGCCCGGCGAGCGGTCCGTCGTAGTTCTGGAAGTACCACCACGGGATCCCGTTCTGCGCGGCGATGATCGCGGCGCCGGGCCGGAGCAGCTCGCCGAGCCGGGGGGCGATCTCCGTCAGGCCGTTAGCCTTCAGGCCGAGGAACACGACATCGGCGTCTGCGACCGCCTCGATCGAGTCGGTCGCCACCGGCGTCGCCGAGAAGTCGCCGCGCTCGCTCAGCACGCGAATCCCGTGGTCCTGGATCGCGCGCAGGTGAGGACCCCGCGCGATCAGCGTGACGTCGGCGCCGCCCCGGGCGAGCGCCGCTCCCACGTATCCGCCGATCGCCCCCGCTCCGAGGACGGCGAATCTCACGGCTTGGCTCCGAACTCGGCGGCGACGATCCGGCGCTGGACCTTGCCGGTGGGGGTACGGGGGATCGCGTCGACCACCCGGATCGTGCCGGGGACCTTGAATGCGGCCAGCGAGCGGCGGCAGTGCGCGCGCAACTCCTGCTCGGTGGCGCTCGCGGAAAGAACCACCGCCGCTTCGACCACCTGGCCGTATTTCTCGTCGTCGACGCCGAAGCAGACCGCTTCGGCGACGGCGGGGTGGGAGAGCAGCACCTCGTCGATCTCGCCCGGCGAGATGTTCTCGCCGCCGCGGATGATCATCTCCTTCAGCCGTCCCTGCAGGTACAGGTATCCGTCGGTGAGCACTCCGCGGTCGCCGGTCCGAAACCAGCCGTCGCGGAACGACGAGGCGTTGGCTTCGTCGTTTCCGAGGTAGCCCGGGGTCACGCCGGGGCCGGCGACCACGACCTCGCCGGGCGTGCCCGCCGGCGTGTCGATCCACTCGTCATCGACGATGCGAACCCGCGCACCGGCGCTGAGCCCGACCGAGGCGGCAATCCGCGGCGCCGGGGGCAGCGGGTTGGACGTCATCTGATGGCTCGCCTCGGTCATGCCGTAGGCCTGCAACATCGGCACTCCGTAACCCTGCTCGGCGCGCTCCATCACCTCGGGCGTCAGCGCCGAACTGCACGAGCGGGCGAACCGCAGCGTCTCGACCGGATCGCCAGGGCGCTTGAGAATGGCCAGGTGAAAGGTCGGGCTTGCCGACAACCAGGTCACGCCGTGGTCCTGAGCCTGCGTCCAGAAGCGGCTCGGCGTGAAACGACGCGGCGTCACGACCGAGCCGCCGGCAGCGAGCTGCGCGAGCGTCGAACCGACCAGTCCGTGCACGTGGAACAGCGGCATCGCGCAATACGACACGTCGCTCGGCCCGAGCTCGTAGTGGCTCGCCGTGGCCCGGGCCGAGGCGACGAGATTTCGTTGCAGCAGCGGCACCTGCTTGGGACGGCTCGTCGTCCCGCTTGTGTGCAGGAGCAGGGCCACGTCATCGGGCTCGCCCGGCTCGAACGCCGGGGAGCGCGGCGCCTGCTCGCCGTCGGCGAGGAGGGCCGGGGCCTCGCCAGCGCTGCGAACGACATCGACGACCGGGGTCGCGCCCGCCGCTTCGCGCGCGGCCGGCGCGTCGCCGGCCGCGGCGAGTAGCAGCCGAGGTGCGAGGTCGCCGAGGAAGAACTCGTATTCGGGGGTTGTGTAGGCGGGATTGAGCGGCGCGGCGGCCGCACCCACGGCCGACAGCGCGAACAGCAACTCGATCAGCTCGGGCCCATCGTCGAGGACGATCGCCACCCGGTCACCGCGTCGCACACCGAGCGCGTGCAGCCGCCCTGCCAGCTCGCCGACGATCGCGGCCAGCTCATCGACCGTCAGCGATCGCTCGTCGTCGGGACACACCAGCGCCGCTCGAGACCCCGGAGCATCAAGGATTGCGCTGAGCGGCTCTGCTGCTTCGGGCGGGTCGTGGGTCACAGCCATCAACCTCCTTGGCCGCCGCACGGAGGCGGCGCGTCGGGCAACGAAACCCGCCTTCCACATCGGCTTGACGCGCGGGCGGCCATCATAAGACGTGCGGGCCGGTTGGCGGCCACCCGCGTCGACGCGGTCTCAAACCTCGCCGAGGAAGAGCCGGGCCAACTCCTCCCAGTCTCGGATCTCGTCCGCCGGCCGCGAGACTCGTACCAGGCCGCCGACCATCACGTGAACGTGCGAGGCGATCGCGATCGCCTCCAGAGCTCGCTGTTCCACCAGCAGGACGGCAACACCGCGCTTGCCGAGCTCCGTGATGTGGACGTTCAGGACGAGGTCGGTCATCTCCGGCGATAGCCCGGCGGTCGGCTCGTCCAGGAGCACGACCGAGGGGTTAGGCATCAGCGCGCGAGCGATCGCGAGCAGCTTGCGCTCCCCGCCGCTGAGCCGCCCGGCCACCCGATCGGCGAGCCCGCCCAAGAGCGGAAAGACGTCCAGCACCTCGCGCACCCGCTGGCGGACCTGTTTGCGCGGAAGCAGGTACCCACCCAGTTCCAGGTTCTCGCGGACAGTGAGCGTCGCGAACACATCGTCGAGCTGCGGGACCCACGCGAGGCCGCGTCGCACCAGCTGGTTGCCAGGAGTTTGCGAGATGTCCTCCCCCCGCAGCAGCACTCGGCCGCCGAGTAGCTGTGCGTCGCGGGTGATGCCTCGTAGGAGCGTGCTCTTCCCCGCCCCATTCGGGCCGACCACGCAGCCGATCTCGCCGGCGGCGACCGAGAACGAAACATCCCGAACCACGGCGTGGTTGGCGTAGCCCGCCGACACACCGTCGATCACGAGCTCGGGAGTGGTCGCGCTAACCGACAAGGTAGGCTCGCCGCACCTCGGGGTCTGCCCGGCACTCCGCCATCTCGCCCTGCTTCAGGACGCGCCCCTGGGCGAGGACGATCACCGGACTGCACAGACGCTCCACCAGCCCGAGCTCATGCTCGATCAGCACGACCGTGATCCCGCTGGCACGCAGCCCGTCGATGAGCGCCTCGATGGGCGCCGCGAGCATCCGGCTGACGCCGGCCATCGGCTCGTCCAGCAGCAGCAGCCGCGGTTGGGCCATCATCGCGCGACCGATCTCCACAAGTCGCTTCTGGCCGCCGCTCAACTCCCCCGCATAGGAGTCCGCATGGGCAGTGAGATCGAGCCGTGCGAGCAGTCCTCGCGCCTGTTCGACCTGCTCGGCCTCGGCCCGGCGCCACGCCCGCCGTCCGATGAACGACGAGCGCAGCCGTTCACCCGGCGACGGCGGCGCACCGAGCAGAAGGTTCTCGAGCACCGTCATCTTGGAGAACACACTCGCGGTCTGAAACGTGCGGATCACACCGCGCCGAGCGGTCGAGACGGCCGTGGAGCCCGCGATGTTCGCGCCGTCGAGCAGGATCTCGCCGCGGTCCGGGCGGATCGCCCCGGCGATCATCCCGAGCACGGTCGACTTGCCCGCGCCGTTGGGTCCGATCAAGCCGGCCATCGCGCCTGCGGGCACGCGGAAGGTGACTCCGTCGACAGCGCGGACACCGCCGTAGGCCTTGGCGAGATCGTCGACGACGAGCATGTCGGCCGCAGGCCGCTCAGCCGCGTCGAGCTCACCGCGGGCGGCCGTCTCGCGGGCTTCGTCCGGTTTCACGAGGACGAGGACCCGCTCGCGTCGTCGCAGGCGCCCGCCGGGCGTTCCGCCGCGCCTCCCCGACCAGCGCGCCACGGCGTCACCGGGTAACGACCCCAGACCCGCCAGCGAACCGCCGTCGTCGTTCCGGCAGCAGTCCCTGCGGCCGCACCCAGAGGAACACCAGTGTGAGGACGCCCGTGATTATCCACTCAGCCGCCGCGAGCACCGTCGGGTCGCTGCCGATCGGGAGGTACTGCACCGCCTGCTGGATTCCCACGCCGATCAACGCCGCCCCGATCGCAACGCCCGCGACCGATCCCCGGCCGCCGACGATCACCGCCGTGAAGAACACGAACGTCTCGGGATAGAGCCAGCCGCTCGGAGCCCATGCGCCGATGAATTCGACGAGCAGTGCTCCGCTCAACCCGGCGAGCGCGCCACCGATCACGAAGACCTCCAGCCGAGAGTGCGTGGCACTGCGGCCGAGTGCCTCGAGCGCATGCTCGTTCTCGCGGACCGCGCGAAGGACCCGTCCGTGTGGCGAGTAGACGACCGCGTACATCACCGCTCCGACTACGAGCATGACGACGATGCAGAAGGCGACGAAGATCCACGACTGCGTCTGCCGGCTGAGGCCCGCGAGTCCGTACATCGGGTTCGCGACCAGCGACAGTCCCGCCGCTCCGTTCGCCAGACCGGTCTCCGCGGTCACGACGGTCGTGGCGACCACCGAGACGACCAGCATCACCATCGCCTGATAGTCCGATCTGAGGCGTCGGAGGGCAATCAGGCCGACGATTGCCGCGAGTGCGGCGCCCGCGAGCATCGCGCCGATGATCGGCAACGGAAAGGGTAGGTTCGCCCCGCCGATGTACTGCTCGAAGCCACCGTTCCCACTCGACGAGCCGAGGCTGAGCACGCCGGCCGTGTACGCGCCGACCGCCTGGAAGATGATGAAGGCGAAATTGAGCACGCCGGTCACTCCGAACTGCAGGTCCAGGCCCCACGCGGCGATTACGTTGGCGCAGATGTAGACCAGGATCGTGATCGTGTAGTACTGCGTTGCGGCGCTCACGTCGAACCACCGCGTGGCGGCCGCATGACAGGGGGTTCGAGCATCGATCTAGCCAACAACCGCACGCTCGGTCGCCAACTGTGGGAAGAGACCCTGCGGCCGGACGAGGAGGACGAGAATCAGCACGGCGAAGGCGAGAACGTCTTTCAGTTGCGGATCCCAGTACGCCGCGCCCACCTCGGTCACGATTCCGACAATCAAGGCGCCCAGGACCGCCCCGCGAGCTGAGCCGATCCCGCCGAGGACCGCGGCGGCGATGATGACGATCAAGAAGTCCGAACCCGTTGTCGCCGAGAACGTGCTCGATTCGAGAAACAGCGCAACGCCACCGAGGCCGGCCATCACACCGGAGCCAAACCACGCGAAGTTCACAATCCGGCGCGTCGGAATGCCGCAGGCGCGAGCAAGTGACGGGTTCACCGATAAACCGCGCATCGACTTGCCCAGACGTGTGCGCTGCAATGTCAACTGAGTCACCAGCGTGACGACCACGGCGATGGCGATGACGGTGAGGTCCTGCCGGGTCAGCAGGAAGTCCGCGAAATGGAGTGCCTTTCCGGCAGGCGCGTTATAGGAGAAGAAACTCGGCCCTACCGCAGCCTCGATGACGTGGTCGCTGATCACCGCCGTCGAGATCGTCACGATCACCATCCCGAAGAGCGTCATGCCGTGGCGGATGAACGGCCCATAGAGCAAGGTGTTCATCAGGACCGAGATCACTCCGCCACAGAGCGCAGCGATGATCATCGCAAGCCAGATGTTCATGCCCGAGAGGTTGAGTCCGTACGCGACGAAGCCCGCGCCGGTCATAACGCTACCGAAGGCCAGGTTCAGTACGTTTGTGACGCTGAACTGCAAGGTGAAGCCCACCGCACTGATGGCGAGAAGCGCGGCGGTGACCAAACCGAAGCCGACAGCTGAGACGAAGACCTCCATGCCGCCATTCTGTCCTTCGAGGACCCTATGACCGGGTGGCGCGAGCTGAACTCACGCTCCGGACGCGGCGTTGACCTCGGCTGCGGTCAGAACAGACTTCACCGTCCAGTTGCCCTTTACATACTCCTCGATCGCAAAGCCCTGCCCGGAGTTGTGCCACTGATTGAACACCGTGGCACCGACGGCGCCCACGTACTGGATGTGCTTGCCCTTTGCCAGAGCGGCCTCACCGGCGGCGTAGGTGTGGACAACGACCGCGCCGGCGGACGGCGAGGTCACCTTGGTGACGAACCCGTTGTAGACACTCGGCTTGATCGAGTGGGAGGCGTCCATCGCGAGAGCCATGATCACGGCCGAGTCGTAGTCGGCGACCGAATACAGGTCGGCGTCCCACTGTGCCGGCTGGGGTACCTGCTTGCTCGAAGCCTTCAGCGCGGCCGTGTACGTGCGGTAGGCCAGCGAGGTCGGAGGCGAGTACGCAACGACCGCATAGTCCTGCTTGTTGAGCAGCGACGTGCCGATCGCCCCGCCGACGGCCGTGCGCCACGTCGGCTCCTGCGAGACCGGGTCGGTGATCAGCACGGGAACGTGACTGAGCTGTGACAGCTCGGCAAAGTAGGTGGCGCTCGTCTTTGGATCGGCTTCCGTGATGATCGCCTGCGGGTTGCCGGCACCCAGTTGCTCGGCCTCTGAGCGGTAGGACGGCTGCCCAATGGCGAGCGTCTGGCTCGCGGTCAGCGTCAGGTGCAGGCGCCGCACGCCGGATATCGCGCTCGGCGCCGAACCCTGAGCTGCCGCGTCGTTACCAAATAGCGTGGCGACCTTCGAATAGCCGAGCTTCTTCGCGGCGGCCGCCATCGCGTTGCCCTGCGCTGCGTCCGGTGAGAGGATCCTCCAGAAGTAGGACGCGGTCGAGTGGTCAAAGGACGCCTGGCCGGTCGTTGAGAAGATCGGGATGCGGGCCTGTTGAAACAGCGGCACGACGGCTGAGGCTTCGTCAGAGCCGCCGCCCAACACCCCGACGAGCGAGCTCGACGACGCGATCAGCCGGTTTGCCGCAGGCACTGCGTCCGCCGGATCGCCCTTGGAGTCGACCGGGGTGCAGACGAGCTGATGCCCGAGAATGCCGCCGGCAGCATTGATCAGCCGCTCCGCCGGGAAGCAGCCGGCCGCCGCCTCCGGCCCGTACGCAGCGTTCGCCCCGGAGTAGGTATGGAAGATCGCGATCTCAACCGTTCCGCCCGAAGCCGAAGCACTGGATGCCTGGGTGAAGCCGCCCCATGCTGCCGTGGTCAACGCGGCGGCGGCGAGACTGCCGACCGCGATCCTCCGGTCACGCTGCTTCATCTCGCTCCTCCTTTGCCAACGCGTTGACGCTCGTATGACCGCCTGCGCCCGTCTGCCAATGCAGTGCGCTCAAGGTCGCGAGGGGGGTGTCCCAGCTCCGAGTATCAAGCCAGGCCGCGCGATGCTACCACCTCGCGTCAACTGTTGACAACCGACTGCGCATCGGCGGTCGAACGCGTCAATTCGGCCGTGGATCGTCGCCAGGCTGCGCCTGAAGACACCCCTGCTAGAGCCTCGTTTTGCGCCGACGGCGCCGGTCCGCACCTGACCGACTCCTTCACACCGTCAATCGGCGGCCAGTTCATGCGGACGGAGTCCGTCGTCGGCACCGTCGAAGATGTTCTCGCCCTCAAGTTCGATCGAGAGCTGGGGGACGTGGATGTGCGCGCCTACCGCCGCGGCCGCCCGAGGCCCATCGCGATCGCGCAGCGCATCGAGGATCTCCCGATGCTCCTGGAGCGAGCGCTCGAGGTTCCCGCGCAGGCTCAACGACCGTGCCATGTAGCGGCCCATGCGTTCGGTCAGCTGGGCATGCGTTTCGATGAGGCGTCCGTTCCCTGAGAGCGAGACCAGCCTCAAATGGAAACGGTGGTTGGCATCGAAGAAGCTCCGGACGGCCTTGTCGCGAGCCGCCTGGAGCATTTCGCCCTGAAGCGCTTCGAGCTCCGCAAGGTCCTCGGGGCGCAGACTTGTGACCGCCAAACGCGCCGCCAGCGCCTCGAGCACCTCGCGAACCTGGTAGGCCTCAAGGAACTCTTGGCGGGTGAGTACAGAGACGTAGGCTCCGCGGCGCGGCTGGATCGTCACCAGCCCTTGAGCGCTCAAACGCCCGAGCGCCTCGCGGACCGGCCCACGGCTGACACCAAGGCGCTCGGCGAGCGCGACCTCGGACAGTTCCGCCCCGGGACCGAGATGACCGCTGAGTATGTCCTCGCGGAGCAGGTCGTAGACGCGCTCGCCGAGTGTACGGTTTTCCAGCCGCGCGTCGGCTCGGCCTCGAATCAAATGGTTCGCGGGCATGTTCATACCGCTCGTTGGTGGCGAGCGAGCGCGAGCGTATCAACAGTCCCCTGCTCTGCTCGGCCCGTGGCGGACGGGCTCCACTGCGGACCGCGACCACGCTCGTTGCGGCCTCCTGCCGCCCGCAACCTCGGGCCGCTGCGGATCGTGCGAGCGCTTCGCTGCGAGGATCGACGAGCCAGTGGCGGAGCTTCCGCCTCGGCTTGACGCGCGGGCGGCCATCATGAAACGTGCGGGCCGGTCGGCGAATTGGTACGGTCCAGGAGGTTCGCTTCGGAAGCTCTGCGACCCGGTGGCTGGCCCCCCACCGCTGGACAAAAGGATAGGGCGCAACTTCTGCATTAGGCGGATGTTCTAGGCGGGTAGGCGGATGGCCTACACAAACAGCGAGGGAGCGGGGGTCGCTTGCTCCAGGTTGCGGCAGAAAGAACGAGGCCCAGCAGCGTGGGAGCACCACACGCAACAGGATCGACGTGGCGGCGAGGGGGCCTGTTCGCCCTCTCGATGCTTGTCGCGATCGCGGGGCTGCTGCTCGCGTTCTCCCACGTCGCCGCTGCCGCGGTGACGACGCCGCTCGTCTCGACCGCGGCGAGCAGCTCCAGCGGCGGTTCGGTGGCCAACGGCACCGTGCTCAGCGTGACGTTCAACGAGACGCCGGTCCTGGCGGCCTCCTATAGCCTGACGCTCGCCGACGGGTCGCACGTCGCCACGCTCAGCACGACCGCGGGGACCCTCAGCGCCGCCGCGAACGGCACGAGCATCGCCTTCACCGTTCACGGCGCGACCAGCCTGTCGTCGTCCGTGCTCGAGATCCTGGGATCGACAGGGGTCAACGACGCCTCCGGCAATCCTTGGGATCTCGTCGCCAGCGGCCAGGTCGACAAGGCCTTCGTGCTCTCGGCGGGCGATCAGGTCACCGTCAACTACAACGGAGCGGTCACCGTCGCGCCGAGCTACTCGCTCACGCTCAGCGAAGGCTCGGGCAGCGCCGTCATCGACAACAGCGACAGCACCGTCGCCGGCAGTGGCACCGCGACGCTCACCTTCACGCTGACCGCCAGTCCAAGCGGGTCGGTGGCCGCCGACGGGCCGACGGTGACCGCCTCGACGGGAATCACGGCGACGCCGGCCCCGACGGTCACGAGCGACAGCGTCAACATCGCGCTGTCGACCGCCTGTTCCAGTATCGGTGTCACCCGGGTGTTCAACGGATCCAACTGCGACATCGGGTTCGACAAGCCCGGGCCGGTCGCGCCCGACGTCTACGACGTGATCCCGCTCCCGACCCAGGACCTTCCGGGACCGCCGAACGACGCCGCGCCGGAGGTCATCACCAGTTGCCAGGCGGGATCCGGCGATGTCGCCTACGACGTGAACACCGGCGCGGAACTCGGCGCAAACCCCTGCGGCAACAACCCACCGGGGGAGACGAGCATCGGCAACACGAACTCGAACACGCTCGACTACATCCCGACACCGAAGCTCGTCTCGTTCCAAGAGGTCGGTGTGGTGGAGACGATCCCCGGCTCGACCTACGTCAGCGCGACGTCGGTGCCGCCACAGCTCAGCGGGATCTCGATCACCGGCAACCAGGCGACGTTCAGCTACTACGGCAACGTGGTCTGCCAGGCAAGCAACGGCAACACCGATTCCCCCACGTACTCGTCCTACACCTACGTGACGCCCTACACGAAGACGACGCTCGTTGCAGGCGACCTCGTATACCCGACCGCCATCACATGCCCGTCGGGCAGCGGCTCGAACTCGGTCACCCTCACCTACCCGGCCACGATCCCGTTCAGCTCCGGCCTGCGCTTCAAATTCACCGGGTTCGGCCCGGGGCACTACATCGTCGGAGCGCCGGGCAGCCCGTTTGCCAACGAGCGTGAGGCCTCGGAGAGCGCCTACGCCGGGCCGATCGCGACGATCACGTCGTTCACGCCCCAGTCGACCACGCTCAGCTCGAGCAGCGGCGGACCGGTGGGCATCACGTTGGCGACGACCGGCGCGCTCAGCTGCAGCATCAGCGCGGCCGCGCTGCCTGCGAGCGCCGGGACGCTCTCGCTGCCGTCGGTGGCGAGCTGCAACGGGACGGGAACGATCACGGTCCCGCCGAACACCAACACGACGACGAACGTAGTGTACACCGTGACACTCACCGCGCTCGGGGTCGCGGGGACTCCGGCCGCGAGCGCGGAGATCACGATCACCGTGCCCGCGGCACCGCCGCCGCCGGTAGCATTGTCACCGCCGACGATCTCGGGTGTGGCGGCGACCAAGGGTCAGACGTTGACCGAGGGCCACGGTTCGTGGTCAAACGGGCCCACCGGGTACTCCTATCAATGGCAGCGCTGCAACAGTTCCGGGAGCAGCTGTCAGCCGATCGTGGGCGCGACCGCCCAGACGCACAAGCTGGTGACGGCCGATGTCGGTCACAGGCTCACGGTGCAGGAGACCGCCAGCAACGTCTCGGGAGCGGGGAGTCCCGCGACCTCGAGCGCGACCGCCGTCGTGCACGCTTCGCCGGCTGGCGGGACGAAGCCCCACAAGGCGCCGAACACGCGGCTGCTCTCCGAGCGGATCAACTCGAAGGCCCACAGCGCAACGTTCCGCTTCAAGGCCAGGGGTAAGGCGACCGGGTTCCGATGCGCGCTGGTTCGCCGCCCGACCCGCAAGGGCGCCAAGACACCCGCGCCCAAGTACTCCGCGTGCCGCTCGCCGAAGACGTTCAAGCACCTGAAGGTCGGCAAGTACGTGTTCTACGTGCGCGCCGTCGGGCCGCGCGTCGTTAACAAGACCCCCGCCAGCTACGGATTCAAGATCAAGTAGCCGCCGTTCACGCGTCCCGCTGTTCGGTACGCTCCGCCCACTCCAGGAGCGGTTCCAGCGAGAACACCGTGTCGTCGATGCCCTCGTGCACGTCACCCAGTCGGGCAAAGCGGCTCGGCACGCTCGAGATCGTGCAGTCGGCTGGTACCACGTCATCGATCTCAGCCCACGTGATCGGCGTCGACACGGTTGCCTCCTTCACCCCGCGCACTGAATACGCGCTCGCGATCGTGTGGTCACGGGCGTTCTGGTTGTAATCCAGGAACAGCTTGTCGGCCGCGCGGTCCTTACGCCACCACGTGGTCGTGACGTGCTCGGGGAGACGACGCTCGACCTCGCGCGCGAACGCGAGCGCAGCGCGGCGCACCTCCGCAAAGCCAAACCGTGGCTCGATCCGGACATAGACGTGCAGGCCGGCGCCGCCCGACGTCTTCGGCCAGCCAGCGGCGCCGATCTCATCGAGCAGCTCATGAACCACGTGGGCGACACGCCGCACGGTGGCGAAGCCGCACAGGGGCATCGGATCCAGGTCGATCCGCCATTCGTCGGGTCGCTCGACGTCCCGGCGCCGGGAGTTCCATGGGTGGAACTCGACCGTCGACATCTGCACCGCCCAGATCACGCTCGCGAGCTCCGTCACGCAGAGCTCGTCCGCCTGCCTACCGGACGGAAACTCGACGTGGGCGGTTTCGATCCAAGGCGGAGCACCGCGCGGGAGCCGCTTCTGGTGGACCTTCTCCCCTCCGACGCCGGAAGGGAAGCGATGGAGCATGCACGGCCGCTCTTGCAGAGCCCGAACGATGCCCTCGCCGACGCTCAGGTAGTAGCGTGCCAGATCGAGCTTGGTCTCTCCGCGGGCGGAAAAGTACACGCGGTCGGGATTCGAGAGGCGCACGGTTCTCGTACCGACCGAGAGCTCGACCGACGCGCTGTCACCGGGTTTGTCGCCGGGTCGTGGCATCAGTGGTCAAGGCGATTGGGGGAGCTTCAGCGATCCCCGCTTGGTCACCGGCGCCGAGGGTGGCGGGACGACCGGTCCGATATCGCCGTCCGGCGCCTCGTCCAGATCGACGATCACCGGGGCATGGTCGCTGGGCCCGGTGCCCTTGCGAGCTTGTCGGTCCACCCATGCCGCCCGGGCCCTGCGAGCCACCGTCTCGGTCGCCAACACCAGATCGATCCGCATCCCGAGATCTTGATGGAACATTCCGGCCCGGTAGTCCCAATAGGTGAATACACGCTCGGTCGGCCAGCGATCGCGCACGACATCGTGCAGGCCGAGTGCTTGCAGCTCGCTCAGAGCCGCACGCTCCGGCGGCGTCACATGGGTCTGCCCGACGTAGGCATCCGGATCGAAGACGTCGATGTCCGTCGGTGCGATGTTCATGTCCCCGCAAATCATCGCCGCCGCCGGCCCGGCGCCGACCATCGCTCGCAGCCCCGCCAGCCAGGCGAGCTTGTAGTGATAGTGATCGGAATCCGGAACCCGCCCGTTGGGCACGTAGACCGAGTGCACCCGGATCCCGCCACAGGTTGCAGACACCGCACGCGCCTCTGGACGCGGGAAGCCGGGGGCACCGGGGACTCCGAGCACGATGTCGTCGATTCCCATCCGCGACAGAATCGCCACCCCGTTCCACTGCCCTTCTCCGTGGAGGGCAACGGCGTATCCGCGAGCGGCGATCTCGCCGCCGAGCAGCTCCTCAAAGGCGTCGTCGGCGAGCTTTGTCTCCTGCAGGCAGACGACATCGGGCTGCCGGTGGTCCAGCCAGGACATGAGCCGCGGCATCCGCTGTCTGACGGAGTTGACGTTCCAGGTCGCTACCCGCACGCGGCATACGGTAGCGGCGCCTTGCCGCGCCCTCGGTGATCGCGGCGGGGCGGGTAGTGTTGATATGGGTGCGACACAATAAAGCTGGCAGGTTTGCAGATCAGTCGAGCATGCGCGCAAGTCCAATGCGTGAGGAGGGCACGGCTCGCGGTGGCGTGCGAGCCCGCCCACTCGATGCGGCCGGCGATACGCGTCCGCAAGCCCCGTTGGAGGTCGGGACCACCGCATCGGGCGATGGGGCGACCGAGCAGCGTCCGGTAGGTCTTCACGGCTTGCTCGGCCGTCGAAGGCTGCTCGTAGCCGCGGTGTTTGTCGTCCTTTCGCTGGGCGCCCTCTATTTTCTGGTGCCCAAGCTCGCAGGGCTTCACCAGACCTGGGGGCGGCTGCGCCGGGGAGATCCGCTGTGGTTGGCCGTTGCGGCCGGTATGGAGCTACTCTCGATTGCAGGATATGCAGTGCTGTTTCGCACGGTTTTCGGTCGAGGGATACCGCGTCTCGACTGGCGCGCGAGCGTGCAGATCCCGCTCGCCGGCATTGCGGCGATCCGGCTGTTTGCTGCGGCCGGGGCGGGGGGCGTGGCGGTCACGGCCTGGGCGCTCGGTCGAGCCGGCATGGAGGCGCACACGATCGCCTGTCGCATGGTCGCCAATCTCATCGTCCAGTACGCCGTCTACCTCGGCGCGCTGGTCGTGTTCGGCTTCGGCCTGGGCGTAGGGCTGCTGCCCGGCCACGGACCATTCGAGCTCACAGTAGTGCCGGCGCTACTGAGCTTGGTGGGCGCCGCACTGGTCCTGACCGCCGTGTTGGTGCCGGCCGATGTGCAGCGGCGCCTGCGTCGGGTGACGTCGGGCCCGCGCTGGTGGCGGCGCCTGATCGAGCGGATCGCTGCCGCCCCGGCAGCGCTCGGAGCCGGTGCCCGCACGGCGGTGCAGCTGGTCCGCGAACGGCGGCCGGGCTTGCTCGGCGCAATCGCCTATTGGGGCTTTGACATCGCCGCGCTCGGATGTTCATTCCGCGCGTTCGGTGGACATCCCGCTGTCGCGGTCCTCATTCTGGGCTACTTCCTCGGAACGCTGGGCAGCCTCCTGCCGCTTCCAGGTGGAATCGGCGGCGTCGAGGGCGCCATGATCGGGGTGTTCGTGGCCTTTGGAATCGGCGGTGGTCAGGCCATAGTCGCCGTGCTCGCATACCGCGGCATCTCGTTCTGGCTACCGACGCTCCCCGGCGTCGCCGGCTACCTCGCCCTGCGCCGCACAGTTCGCCGCTGGGAGCACTCGCCCCCGGCTTTGTTGCCGCCGGCCGATCGCGTGACAGCGACCCTGACCGACTAGTCACCCGCCGCTACGGTGAACGACCAATGCGCGGTGCGTGGGACAGCGGCATGGCGGCCCGTCACGTCCAACCGTCGAGGTTGATGGTTGGGACGGCACGTCTCTACGACGACGCGACCGGCGAGAACGTGAGGTCCCCTCGATCCTGACCACTCGCCGCACGGGCCGTCTTAAGACGTCGAACGCGAAGGCGCTCTCGACCTACATCGGGCACGCGAACATCGCGACCAAGCTCGACCTGACCCAACCGTGTGCCGACACGAGGGCGGTCGGTGAGAGAAGAGAACGCTCCACGGCATTCTCAACGAAGGGCGTCATCAGACAGCGCCTGATCACAGGCCGACCAGACCCGCGGTAGACGAGGGCCCAGAGGCAGGCGGCGTAGCTGCACCCCGTCGGCGGCGTCGCGCCGCCAGGCGCACGATCGTTGCAATGGCCACCGACGCCGTGATCGCGAGCGCCTGTCTGGGGTAGTTGCGCACTGCGGCCACGCCGGCGTGCGCCTTCTGGTGCACCAACTCCTTCGCGGCGGCCGCGCGCTGTCCGCTGTCCATAGTCGCACCGCGGACCTTGTCGCCCACGTCACTCACGACTTTTGTTGCCCCGTTGGCCACACTCTCAACCGTAGCGGTGACACCATCGCCCGCATCGCTGAGCGCGTCGTGTAACCGCTCGGTCGCACTGCGGCTCTTGTGCTTCTTGCCCATGTCGGTGACCTCCTCAATGGCATACCGAATCGCATTCGCGGACGCACGTGGCTCCCGCTCCATCCAAGCGCAAC
>Ga0182024_10007740_pt1 | contig 23069 bp, 20 predicted proteins | sample P32metaG_FD_120480 | JGI IMG/M metagenome (GOLD analysis project Ga0182024, IMG submission 120480) | Permafrost microbial communities from Stordalen Mire, Sweden - P3-2 metaG (Illumina Assembly) | ecosystem: Environmental > Terrestrial > Soil > Wetlands > Permafrost | place: Sweden: Stordalen... | reverse complement strand
GTGCCAGTAGGCATGTGGGTACTCCTCCACGGTATGTTCGTGCTGCGACGCGGAGGATGCTGCTAGAGCTTCGACCTGCGAGCGCTTGCACTGCTTTCGCCGGTCTTATGCGCCGGCCAGACGAGACGACCGTAGCAGGTCCCCAGCCACCTGTGTTGTGCAGATGTTGCAGTCTGCACGATCGGGCCAACGTGCCGCGGTGGGATGGCCCACACGGCAGCAGGCTTTATCGTGAGCTTGTGGGCGCCGATGACGAGCAGAATCCCAATCCCAGCGGGCCAACGCCGCTGACGCTGAGACGCCTGCTCCCGCCCGGCGCGCCGGCCGGCGCCGAGGAGCTCGTCGCAGGCTTCGGGCTGGACGAATTGGCAGCCTCCGGCCCGGCGAGCGCGGGCGGGCGGGAACGTCCATACGTAGTGCTCAACATGGTCAGCACCGCGGATGGGCACGCGACGCTCGGCGGGCGCTCGGGGCCGATCAGCGGCCCCGCCGACCGGGCGCTGTTCCACGGGCTGCGCCTGACCGTCGACGCGGTCATGGCCGGGGCGGGCACCGTGCGCGTGGAGCGCTACGGCAGGATCATCCCCGACGCGTCTCGCCGCCGGCGCCGGGTCGAGCAGGGCCGCAGCGAGGAGCCGCTCGCGTGCATCGTCTCGGGGCGCCTGGCCCTGGAGGGCGACATTCCGCTGCTCGCCGACCCGGCGGCGCGGGTGGTGATCGTGACCGGATCGGCGGCGAGCCTTCCCGAGAGCGCGGCCGAGGTCCACTACGTGCGCGCGGAGCGCGACGGGCTGCTCGACCTGCCCGCGGCGCTCACCGAGCTGCGCGAGCGCTTCGACGTGCGCACGCTGCTGTGCGAGGGCGGACCGCACCTGAACGCGCAGCTGCTCGGCGCCGGGCTCGTGGACGAGCTGTTTCTCTCGCTCGCGCCTGTGCTCGCGGGGGGCGAGCGTGACGGAAACCCCGCCCACCCCGAGGCGCTGCGGATCCTCGCGGGGGCCGAGCTATCGCCGCCGGTCGCGATGGAGCTGCTCGGCGCGCTCGAGCACGACTCGCACCTGTTCCTGCGCTACGGCGTGCGCGCCTGAGTGCCGGAGCGCGTCTCGCGCGAGACGATGCTCAACAGCTCGCTCGCCAGATGACGCCCCTCCGTCGCGACCGTCGGTGTGGCGGAGATGTTCACCACGACCTCATTCCCGTCGAGCTCCTCCAAAGTGATGCGCGGCACGTCGCGCAGCGGCGTCTTCAGCGACTTCTCCAGCAGCTCCTGCAGATCGCTCGGCGTCATCCCCGGGCGCAAGCGCGCGCGCAGGTTCACCGCCTCGGGCTCTCGCAGCGGGAGCACCGCCACATTGAGGACGACGCTGTTGGGAACCATGATCGAGTCATCGCCGGTGGCGAACGTCGTGTACAGCAGGCCCAGCGAGCTGACCGTGCCCTCGATCTGGCCGGCCAGCGGACCGCCCTGCAGCCGCACGCGCTCGCCGACACGGAAGGGACGGGCGCTCAGCAGGACCGTGCCCGCGATCAGGTTGCCGAGCGTCTGCTGGGCGGCCAGGCCGAAGATCACCGCCGTGAACGCACCGCCCAGGGCCAGCGTCTTGGCTTCGATGCCGGCCACACGCAGCGCCACGAGCGCCGCCAGAATGATCGTGAGCAGGCGGATCAGGAACCCCACAGTGCCGGCCGTGGCGGGGTCCAGGCGCCTGAACAGCGGGGGGCCGAGGCCCCGTCCGATGTCGCGCGCGATCGCCCAGCCCAGGATCATCAGCGCGATGACCGTCACCACCGTCACCGGCGTGTCGAGGGTCTGTTCGAGCACCTTGTGGGCATGTTCGTGCGGCCTTGCCGCCACCTCGGTGCCGAGCAGGCTGACACGATTGTCGTACAGGATCACGATGCCCACGAACAGCGGCAGGAGCACCAGCGCCTCCAGCCGCGCCCGCTTGACCACGCGCGGGCTTATCTGGCGCAACAGACCGACCTCCCGCCAGGCCTGGCTGCGGGTCTCGAACATCTTCTGGGGAGTCCTCGGTACGGGCATCGCGCCCCATGGTGGCAGGAGCGGACTACGCCAGCGTGTAGACCAGCATGAACGCGCCGAACGCCAGGCAGTACACCGCGAACGGGACAAGCGTTTTCGTCTTGAACCAGCCGACGAGGAAGCGCACCGTGAAGACCGCTGTCACCGCAGCCACCACACAGGCGACGAGCGCCTGGCCGCGCACGCCGTTGCCGAGGTGCCCGAGCAGATCGGGCAGCTTCACGAGCCCGGCGGCGAGGATGATCGGCGTGGCGAGCAGGAACGCGAAGCGAGCCGAGTCGCTGTGGTCGAGGCCGCGCGCCAGGCCGGCGCCCATCGTCACGCCGTCGCGGCTGATGCCCGCCACCAGCGCGGTCGACTGAGCCACGCCGACCACGAACGCCTCGCGGTACTCGAGCGTGTCCAGCTCGCGGCCACCGTCGGGCTTCGCGCCCTCCTTCACGGCCAGTTCGCGCACCTGCGCGCGGCGGCGAAAGCGCTCGGCCGCGAACAGCACCAGGCCGTTGACCATCAGGAACGCCGCAGCGACTTCGGGCTTGGCGGTCAGCGTACGCAGCTGGTGCTCAAACACCAGCCCCAGCACCCCTGCGGGGATGCTCGCGATGATGATCAGCCACGCCAGCCGCTCGTTGCTCGTCCCGGCGCGGCGGGTTTTCAAGGTGTTGAAGAACGCGCCAATGATCTCCACCCAGTCGCGGCGGTAGTAGAACAGCAGCCCGAGCGCGCTGCCGACGTGCAACATCACCACGAACGCCAGCCAGAAAGACTCCGACTGCGACTGAGCCTTCACGAGACTGTTCCAACCGAACAGCGTCGGGAACAGCACCGTGTGCCCGAGACTCGAGATCGGGAACAGCTCGGTCACGCCCTGCAAAAAGCCCAGCACGATCGCCTGGAAGTAGCTGATCGCGGAGGCCAGAGGTGTCGCAACGAGCGTCAGCATGACCGCGACAGCTTACGGACGCACGCCGACACGAGCGCGGACCATGAGCGAATTCTCACCGCGCGGGCGCGGTCAACCGGCCGTTGCGCGGGGATCGGATTCAGGCAGGCTCGCGAACGTTGCTTGCGCTGGTGGGAGGTCTGCGGCAAAGAGGTTTGCAACGGCGTCCACGGGGGTTGGTTGGCCGGTGAAGGCCCCCTGCGCCATCGTGCAACCCATTGTTTGGAGGGTCGTCATCTGCTCATTCGTCTCGATTCCCGTGGCGATCACCGTCAGCGAGGCCTCCCGCCCGACGATCAGGATGGCCTCGAGCAACCACGTGCGGTAGGCCTCGTCTTCGGAGGCGGCGAGCGTGCTGCGGTCGACCTTCAGGACATCGAGCGGCAGCCGCTGCAGGTCGGAGTGGCGGGCGTATCCGCTGCCGCCGAAGTCGTCGATCGCGATGCTCACGCCCAGTTGCTTGATCTCCTGCAGGCGCTCGGCGGCGACGGCGAGGTCGCGCATCACCGTGGTCTCTGCGATCTCGAGCGTGAGCAGCGACGGCTCGATCCCGGACTGCTGCAGAGCGCGCCGGACGTCCGTGGCGAAGCCGTCTCGATTCAGCTGATTTGCCGACACGTTCACCGAGACGCCGACTCGACCACCGCCTCCGGCGGCGGTGCCCCCAGCCACGTTCCAGGCCGCGGCGCGGTTGCAGGCCTCCTCGAGCACCCAGCGGCCGAGCGGCACGATCAGCTCGGTTTCCTCGGCCAGCGGGAGGAAGCCTCCGGCGTCAAGGACGCCCTGCGTGGGATGCTGCCAGCGGATCAGCGCCTCGAGACCCACCACTTTGCGGGTGCCCAGGTCGTAGATCGGCTGGTAGAGCAGGAAGAACTGCTTGTCCTGTAGCGCGGTGTTCAGCTCGGCCTCGAGCACCGCGCGACCCTCGATGATGGTGCGCATGTTGGCGTTGAAGAGCGTGTAGCGGTCCTTGCCCGCGGCCTTGGCCGAGACCAGGGCCAGGTGCGCGTCGCGCAACAGGTCCTCGACCGTCTCGTAGCGGCCAAAGGCAACGCCGATGCTCGCGGTCAGGACGAAGCTTGGCCCAAAATCGTCGAGCTCGACGGGTTTGTGCAGAGTCTCGATCATGCGCTGGGCGAGGGAGTCGAGCCTCACCCCGCGGGCCGCCGATTCGACCAGCACCACGAACTCGTCTCCCCCGAGACGACCCACGGTGTCCCCTGCTCGCACCACGCCCTCCAGCCGTTCCCCGACGACTCTCAGAAGCTGATCGCTGGCGTCTTGCCCGAGCTTTTCGGTGACATCCTTGAGCCGGTCGACGTCGACGAACAAGGCGCCTGCCAGCATCCCCGAATCGCGTCCCGTTCGCGAGACCATGCGCTCGGCACGATCCAGCGTGAGCGCGCGGTTGGGGAGCCCGGTCAGCACCTCGTAGAGATCCTCATCTGCCAGCTTGCTCTTCGCCGGCGCCGGCGCCGGCGCGCGAGAGCCGCCAAGGACGAAGATCAGCAGGCCGAGCAGCGCGCTCAGCAGGCATCCGGCGATCAACACCGTGAGCGCGTCGCCATCCGTGTACACACTCGCGCCGGCCGCCGGGCCGAAGCTCGTCACGCTCCAACCGTCGTGCAGGCCGATCGTCGTGCTCTGCGCGCCGGACCGCGGGGCGCCGCTTGTGAACAGGAGATTCGAGGGGCGGGCCCCGGACGGGGTATCGGGCTGGTCAAGCACGGTCAGCGCGTAGCCCGGGTGGCCCACCAACACCTGCCGCAACATCATCCCGGGCACGAGCACCTCGCGCAGCCATCCCACCGATGCCGCGCGGCGGCCGAACACGCTGCGGGGGGTCAGATTGCCGCGATACACGGGCGTCAGGACGGCCAGCGCTGGCCTGTGAGGAGCCGAGATGGGGGTGTAGATGCTCAGCCCGGTGTCTCTACTCAGCTGCTCCTTAGGCGAGACATGGACGGGCGCGGACGCGGGATGGGCCGGTGGGAATGAGACCTCGATGGGCTTGGGGGGCGCCGGCAGCAAGCCGAGCGCGTCGAGCTCGGGGTAGCGACGCAGTGTGCGCGCCCACGTGACCCACGCAGCGAATTCCGCGGTGGAAGCCTTCGGCTTGCCGGCGAAGTAGGTTGCGGCGGCGACGGTGAGCTCTTCCTGACGCTGGATCGCCAGCTTCAACGTCGAGGCGATCGCTTGTGAGCCCTGATGGAAGCTTGTTTCCGTCTTGGCCCCATCACTCTTCGCCACCGCGTGCGCTCCGAGCAGTGAGCCGAGCACGCCCACGACGACACACAACAGCGCCACCGCTGCCCACACAACCTTCCGGCTCTGGGCCAGTTGGCCTACGCCGGCGAGCCTGCCACGGCGTGAGCCGGGCGGCGTCACCGAAGAGCCACCGTCGATGCTCTGCGGCTGTGCGGCGGAGGGAGCCGGGCTCTGACCGTCATCGAGCCCCTGAGGCGAACCGTTCGCGGGCCCTCCTGCGGAGGCGTCGGGAGCACGGTCGTGCTCGGGGTTGTGTTGGGGGGTTTCGCTGTCTGACATGGCGATCTGGTTTGTATCCAGGCTTGTCTCCAACACACGCACATGCGTCCTGGCCTATCGAGCCCGGATGCCGATGCCTATCCCGGTAGTACATTCAATTCGACGAATAGCCGATGAAGCTTTACCGGTGCACATCGCAGCGCAGGCGAAGACGACCTTATTTCGCAAAGATCGAGGCCGCGAACGAGCTGACTTCCTTGCCCGCGGCATAGCCCAGGTGAGACAACCCGAAGAAGTCCTCGACCGTGTGCAACTGTGCTGGGCGGGGCATCCGTGCTGGGCGGGCTAAGTTAAGCCTACGTCTTGGGCGCGTTTGTGAACTTTCAGCGACCAGCCTTGGGTCGACTGGGGATCCGGTGCTGTCGGTGCACCCGCACCATCCAGAACATCATAACATACGCTACAGTAACTTATGCCAACATATGTTATCGTAGAAGGCCATGGATCCGTACAAATGGCCACTCGTCGACGAGTTCCTCGATCGCGAGGACGAGCTCGCGCGCTTGGAGGAGTGGTGGGCGAGCCCGGAGCGCATGCCGATCAACATGTACGGGCGACGCCGCGTCGGGAAGTCGTGGCTGTTGCGACGATTGGCGCACGGCAAGCCGGCCGTGATCCTGGCCTCGGAGCGTCTCGCGCCGGGGACCCAGCTCTCGCGGTTCGCGGCGCTGCTCGAGCCGGGCCTCGGCGTACGACCGGAGATCGGAGACCTTGCCACGCTGTTTCGCGTCGCTTTCCGGCTCGCGAGCAAAACCAGGGCGCTGATCGTCATAGACGAGTTCCCCTGGCTGCTCCCCGGCGCCGAGGCGGAGATCGAGCGTGCGCTCAGCTCGATCCAAGCTGTGGTGGAGGAGGAGCGCGACAGCTCCCAGCTGAAGCTCGTCCTGTGCGGTTCGGCGATCTCGCAGATGCAGGCGTTGATGTCAGAGCGCGGCCCGCTGCACGGGCGTCTGAGGGCGCTGGAGGTCCGCCCGTTGCGCTACCAGCAGGCGCGAGGGTTCCTCGACACGCTCGACCCCGTCCAGCGCATCGAGCGCTTCGCGATCACCGGCGGTATACCCCGATACCTGAACGAGCTTGGGCGAGGCGGCCTCGAGAGCGTGATCTGCTCGCGCGTGCTCGACCGCGACGGCCCGCTGTGGAACGAGGCGCGAGCGGTCTTGGAGCAGGAGCTCAAGCAGCCGGGCGTCTACTTCTCGATCTTGGAGCAGCTCGCCACCGGAGCGAAGGAGGTCGAGCGGATCGCCTCCGGCGCCCGGATCGAGAACGCGACCGTCAGTCGCTATCTGGCGACGCTCGCCGGGCTGCAGATCGTCCACCGCAAGCTCCCAGCCGGCGCCGCCCCGTCCAGCCGAGGAGGCCACTGGGAGCTGAGCGACCCGTTCCTACGCTTCTGGTTTCGCTTCGTCTTCCCGTTCCAAACCGAGCTCGAGACCGGCCTCAGAGCAGAGGACCTGTGGGAGAGCGTCGTCAAGCCCGCGCTGAACGATCACGTGGCGCCGACGTTCGAGGATCTCTGCCGTGACTGGACGTGCGCGAGCTGCGGGCGAACGGCACAACGTTTCGGCAGCTGGTGGGGCCACGCTCGCAACGACCTGCGCCGCACCCGGGAGCGCAGCACCGAGGAGATCGACATCGTCGGGCTCTCCGGCCGTCGCGTGAGGGTGATCGGCGAGTGCCGCTGGCGCAACAAAGCGATGGACGGCGCCATCCTCGAGGAGATCGAGCACTACAAGCTACCCGCACTGCGCCAAGCCGGCTATGAGATCGACAAGGATCTACAGGTGCTGCTCTTCTCGCGCGGCGGGTATAGCAGTGCGCTCAGAAAAGCGGACCCCGAAAACGAGCGCCTGCGACTCGTGGGCGTCGCCGAGGTGGCAGACCGCCTCCAGGAGTGAAACCAACCGAATTCGAATGAGCATGGTTCGTGTTCTGAGCTGACGAGCTCGGTCCAGAATGCGTGCGGCTCGCTCTCACGAGGGGGCCAGGACTCACGAAGCCGGCGAGTCGCGCGGCCGCGCGACGGTCTGAGGGACACCTGATCGAATAAGTGTAGTTGAGATAAGTGTAGTCAAGTAGTGTTTACCGCGCTACACTTCGTCCATGAGCGGTAGGCGCTTCGTCGGGCGAGAGGCTGAGCTCGCCAGGCTGCAGGGGCATCTCGACCAGGTACGCCGAAACCGGTCGGGGCGGATGCTCGCCCTGCGTGGACGGCGACAGATCGGCAAGTCCCGGCTGGTCGAGGAGTTCATCCGGCGCAGCGGCGCCAGGGCGATCTTCTATACGGCGTCGCGCCAGAGCGCCGCCGAGGAGCTGCGCGGCTTCGGCGAGCAGATCGCGGCATCCGCGACGGAGGCCGCGGCGGTCGCGGCCGCGGGCCCGATCGGCTCGTGGGAGGCCGCGCTGACGATCGCCGTGGATGACGCGAGCGCCGAGCAGCCGATCGTGCTCGTGATCGACGAGCTGCCGTTCCTGATCGACAGCGAACCGGCAATCGAGGCCATCATCCAGAAGCAGTGGGATCGCAGGCTGGAGGCTCAGCCCGTGCTGCTGCTGCTGATCGGCTCCGACGTGTCGATGATGACCGCGCTGAGCGACTACGGCCGCCCGCTGTACGGACGCCTGACCGAGATGACGATCGGACCGCTCTCGCCGGCCGCGATCGGCGACATGCTGGGGCTGGGCGCCACCGCCGCCCTCGATGCCCACCTGGCGATCGGAGGCTTCCCACGGCTCGCGGAGATCTGGCATCGGGGAGAGGACGTCTGGAAGTTCCTACGCCGTGAGCTCCAGAACCCCGAGTCGCCGCTGATCGTGCTTGGCGAGCGCTCGCTGAGCGCCGAGTTCCCGGTGGAGCTGAAGGCACGCGACACGCTCGAAGCGATCGGCGCCGGCGAGCGAGTGTTCACGGCGATCCTGCAGCGCGCGGAGATCTCGAACAAGACGCTGGAGGGCACGCTCGCGACGCTGATCGACAAGCGCGTGATCGCCAAGGCGCTGCCCTACTCCGCGCAGCCGCGTCCCAAGCTCTCGCGCTATTACGTCTCCGATCCCTACCTGCGCTTCTGGCTGCGCTTCATCCGCGCTAGCATCCCGGCGCTCGAGCGGGGACGGGGCGACATCGTCTACAGGCACATTCGCGAGTCGTGGCAGTCGTTCGCCGGCCACGCGATCGAGCCGCTCGTGCGCAGTGCGGTCCAGACTCTGCTTCCCGACCCGCGCTTTGGCAAAGCCGAGTACGTGGGCTCATTCTGGAACCGTGACGGCAGCGTGGAGGTCGACCTCGTCGGCGGTCGAGGTCCGGTCACGAGCGAGCGGATCGACTTCGTCGGCTCGATCAAGTGGCGCGAGCGAGGCAAGCTCGACCGCGGCGATCTCAGCAGGCTGATTCAGCACCGCGCGCTCGTCCCCGGGGCTACCGACGAGACGCTCCTGGTCGGCATCTCTCGCAACGGCTTCGGTGTGGACGGTCTCGACGTTCGCCTGACTCCCGACGACATCGTGGCGGCCTTCGGCACCTGACCGGCAGACCGCGCCGCGCCCGCTACTCGGCCTGAGCGTCGCGCCGGCCTCCTCGGCAACGCTCACAGCCCGCGGCGTCCGAGCACGTGGGGCACGGTCCGCAGCAGGATCTTGACGTCGGCCCCCCACACAAGTCGATCTCAGCGCCGGCGGCGCTTCAAAACGATCCCCTCGAGCACGTGCGCGACCGTCTCGCAGGCGTCGACGGCGGCCTCGAGCGACTCGAAGATGTCCTTCCAACGGATCACGACCATCGGGTCGGTGCCGCGGGCGAACAGCGAGGCGACCCCGTCGCGCAGCAAACGGTCGCCCTCGTTCTCCAGGCGATGGATCTCGACCAGATGCGGCGCGAGGTCAACGCCTGAGTTCAGGCAGCGCAATGCCTCGAGGATCGGCTCGCCGGCCGCGATCAGCACGTCGGCGAACTCGACCGCCTGCTCCATCGGCGCTTCGACGCCGTACAGGCCAAGCTGCGCGCCGGCCTGCTCGGTGTGGTCGATGATGTCGTCGAGCGCGGTGGCGAGCACGTAGCCGTCGCCGGCAGAGAATGGAACCCGCCCACCCCGCACGCGCCGTGCGCCGTTGAGCCGGTGGATGATGTCGTGGGTGATGCGATCGCCCTCGCGCTCGCACGCGGCGAGCTCCGCGGCGAGCGGCGCGTGCTCGGGGAGCTCGGAGAGCAGCTGGCGCAGCAACAGGGCCGAGCGCTGTACATTGCGCCCGGCCTCCTCGACGAGGTTCGTCAGGGTCGTGTCGAGGGGGCGGCGGAGCAAACTCATCTGCGAAGAGTATGTAGAACGGCCGGCGGCCGGGATCCGCTTCACGACTTCTTCACGAGTCGATCACGAGTTGGCAACGCGCGCGAGGGCGCTCTGCGGCAACCCTATGCAGGGTGGACGCCTCCGTTGAAAATGCCAGCACCCTGTACGCGGGCGAACTGGAGATCAGGCTCGGCGAGGGCCTGGTGCTGGCCACCGGGCGCGCGCTGACGCTGTCGGTGCGGGAGTTCGAGCTGCTCGCGGCGATGGCCCGGCGGGCGGGCGCGATCGTCTCCCGCGACGAGCTCTACGCCGAGGTCTGGGGCGGCGAGTTGCGGACCGGAGACCGCTCGGTCGACGTTTACGTGAGCAAGCTGCGCGGCAAGCTGGAGACGGCGATGCCCGACCGTCGCTTCATCCACACCCACCCGGGCTTCGGCTACCGCTTCCAGCCGCAGCCCGCGCGCGAGGGGAGCAGCATGGTGCCCCCCGCGACGACCGCCACACAACCGGCTGCCAGCGCGCCGGGCGCCGCGCCGGGGCTTTCACGAGATGTTCACATCGGGGCGGCCGTGGATTAAGAGACTTGGCCTCGCAGCACCGGACCGGCAGCGGGCCGAAAGCCCAAAAAGCCGTCATCAAGCAATCCAGCCAGAGGAGATGCAGTGATCAAAAACAAGATTGGCGCGCTCGCGGGTGTTGTGCTGCTCGCGCTCGGCCTCGCCGCGTGCGGCTCAAGCTCCACCTCGTCCTCGTCCAGCAGCTCCACAAGCTCTTCCGCCAGCGCATCGGGGACGGTCTCCGGAGCAGGCTCGACGTTCGCGGCGCCCGTCTATGAACAGTGGGCCTCAGCGCAGTCCGGCCTTACGGTCAACTACCAATCCGTGGGCTCCGGCGCCGGCATCACCGCAATTGAGAGCAAGACCGTCGACTTCGGCGCCAGCGACCCACCGCTGAAGCCGGCCGATGAAGAAGCGATCGCCAAGAACGGCAGCCCGGCGGTACAGATACCGATGTTCCTGGGCGCGATCACCGTCTCCTACAACCTCCCCGGCGTGGCGACCGGTCTCAAGCTCGAAGGCGCGACGGTCGCCAACATTTTCCTCGGCAAGATCAAGACCTGGAATGACCCGGCCATCAAGGCGCTGAACCCAGGGGTCAACCTGCCGAGCACGGCGATCACCGTGATCCACCGCTCCGACTCCTCGGGCACGACCTCCGGCTTCACCAGCTTCCTGTCCGAGGTCGATCCCGAATGGAAGAGCAAGATCGGCGAAGGCAAGACGGTGCAGTGGCCGACGGGCACGGGCGGCAAGGGCAACGCCGGGGTGGCCGGCGCGGTCCAGCAGACGACCGGCGCCGTCGGCTACGTCGAGCAGGCCTACGCGCTCACGCACAACTTCACGGTCGCGTCCGTGAAGAACAAGGCCGGGAAATTCGTCGCGCCGACGCTGGCCTCGACGAGTGCCTCGGGCGAAGGGGTGACGGTGCCGGCGAACCTCGGCATCAAAGTCATCAACTCCCCGGCAGCCAGCGCCTACCCGATCACCTCGCAGACGTTCATCGTGGTCAACAAGGACCTCTGCAAAGCAGGCACCCCCGGCGGCGAAGCGGCCGCCAAGGGCGTGGTCAAGTTCCTCGACTACGGGCTCGGGGAAGGACAGGCGATCCTCTCCAAGGCCGACTACGCTGCGCTGCCTGCGGCGATCCTGGCCAAGTCAAAGGTTGCGGTCGCGGGCCTGCAGTGCAACGGATCGCCACTCGGCGGCTGATCGGGCGTGGGCTGCGAAGGCAACATCGGGGATGATGCGCTGATGTTGGGCGCGTCATTCCCTCACGGCCCACGAGACAGATAGGCAATGGAGGCAACATCGGTACCCGGCGGTGAGCGTTCGATTCTCGGACGCTCACCGCTGGCGCGTCTGCCAGACCGTGCTCTGAAGTACAGCCTGACCATCTTGGCGGGGCTGATCCTGGCGCTGATCGTGTACTTCTTCATCCGCCTGGTCGGCCAAGCCCGTCCCGCGTTCGCCAAGGAAGGCGTGTCCGGCTTCACGTTCGGCAGTGACTGGAACGTGAGTGCCGAACACTTCGGTGCGCTGCCGCTGCTGGTCGGGACTCTCATCACCTCCGCGTTGGCACTGCTGATCGGCGTTCCGGTGGCTGTCGCCACCGCTGTCTACGCCACCGAGATGTGTCCGCTGCGCCTGCGCGCGCCGCTGACGGTGCTGGTAGACCTTCTGGCCGCGGTACCCTCGGTCGTGTACGGGCTGTGGGGCATCTTCTTCCTCGCTCCAAAGCTGCAGCCGGCCGAGCAGTTCCTGGCCGACCGCCTGTCGTTCATCCCGTTCATCGGCGGCGGCCTGGTCACGATCCCCAACTACTTCGTCACTGGACTAATCCTGGCAATCATGATCCTGCCGATCGTCAGCGCGATCAGCAGGGAGGTCATGACGACCGTCCCCGCCGAGCACAAGGAGGCGGCGCTGGGCCTCGGCGCAACCCGCTGGGAGATGATCCGGCTAGCCGTCCTGCCGTACTGCCGCTCCGGCATCGTGGGGGGCGCGATGCTCGGCCTCGGGCGCGCGATCGGCGAGACGATCGCCGTAACGATCCTGATCGGCGACGCTCCCAAGCTCGGCGGCCACCTGTTCGGCCAGGGATACAGCCTCGCGGCGGTGATCGCCAACGAGTTCGGCGAGGCCCAGGGCCTGCACCGCTCGGCGCTGTTCGCCGCCGGGCTGGTGCTGTTCGTACTGACGCTGCTCGTCAACGGCGTCGCGCGCCTGCTGGTGCTGAGGGCCTCCCACGCGAACGAGCCCAAGAGGACCGCGCGCGACCACGCCGCGGGCGGTCCGCCGATCGCTGGGGCGGCGGGCGCATGAGCGCGCAGAGCCCGGCTGGAGGCCAGCTGGCGCGCTTCAACGTCAGCCCCGCGCGCAGACGCAAGGACAGGATCGCCCGTACCCTGATCCTCGCCGCCACGATCCTGGCGCTGATCCCGCTGGTGCTGATCGTGTACTACCTGCTGCACAAGGGCCTTGGCTCCTGGAGCCCCAGCTTCTTCACGACCGACCCGACCGGCAACACGTTCTTCGGCGGCTCGAACATTGGCGGCATCAAGAGCGCGATCCTCGGCACGATCGAGATCGTGGCGCTGGCATCCGTGATCGCCGTGCCGATCGGTGTCGGCGTAGCCGTGTGGCTGGTCGAGTACGGCCGCGCGTCGTGGTTCGCCAACATCGTGCGCTTCTTCGTCGATGTGCTCACCGGCGTGCCCTCGATCATCTTCGGGCTGTTCATTTACATCGTGCTGATCGTCGGCACCGGCAGCTCCTACGCCGGCTACAAGGGCTCGCTGGCGCTGTCGCTGCTGATGCTCCCCGTGGTGATCCGCTCGGCCGAGGTGATCCTGCTGCTGATCCCCGGTGCGCTGCGCGAGTCGGCGCTCGCGCTGGGCGCGCCACGCTGGCGGGTGATCTTCAGCATCGTGCTGCCGACGGCGCTGCCGGGAATGGTGACCGGGGTGCTGCTGGCGATCGCACGCGCCGCCGGCGAGACCGCGCCGCTGCTGTTCACCGCGGCCTCGACGCACAACACCAACTTCAACCTTGGCCAGTTTATGAACTCGTTGCCTGTGCAGATCTACAACGACGTTACATCTCCGACCACTGCCGTGGTAAACCGTGCATGGGGAGCGGCGCTCACGCTCGTCGTCATGATCCTGTTGCTGAACCTGATTGCCCGCCTGATCGCTCGAAGGAGCCGCCTTGCATGAGCACCGACGGAACGTCTGTACGGACCGCTGACATGGAGCCCGACGACCTACTGGAGCCCGGTCAGGCGCGCGCCCCCGTGCCCCCGCCCGCGAGATTCCAGGCCAGCGCCACAGCGGCCGTGCCCGCCGCGCCGGTCAAGCCGGGGCTGAGCGTGCGTCTGGAGGGCCTGCGCGCGTTCTACGGCGAGGCGGAGCAGGTCAAGGGCGTCGATCTCGAGTTTCGCGCGAACGAGGTGACCGCGATCATCGGGCCGTCGGGGTGTGGCAAGTCGACGATGGTGCGCTGCATCAACCGTATGCACGAGGAGATCCCGGGCGCCCGCGCCGAGGGCAGGGTGCTGCTCGACGACCTCGACGTATATGCCCAATCGGTCGACGTCGTCGCGGTGCGCCGCGCGATCGGGATGGTCTTCCAGAAGCCGAACCCGTTCCCGACGATGACGATCTTCGACAATGTCGCCTCCGGCCTGCGCCTCAGCGCGCGCGGGCGCGGCGATCTACACCCTCAGGTCGAGGCGGCGCTGCGCGGCGCCGGCCTGTGGGACGAGGTCAAGGACCGCCTCGGAGAGCCCGGCGCCGGGCTGTCGGGAGGCCAGCAGCAGCGGCTGTGCATCGCACGCTCGCTCGCTGTTGACCCCGAGGTGATCCTGATGGACGAGCCCTGCTCCGCCTTGGACCCGATCGCGACCCTGAAGATCGAGGAGTTGATCGCCGAGCTGAAGCGGAGCGTGACGATCGTGATCGTCACGCACAACATGCAGCAGGCCGCGCGCGTGGCCGACCGCACGGCGTTCATGCTCGACGGCAAGCTCGTCGAGGTCGGCGCGACGCAGGAGATCTTCACGACGCCCACCGATCCGAGAACCGAGGAATATGTCACCGGCAAGTTCGGCTAGCGACGCCGGTGGGCGGAGCACGCTGGGCGGACCCGACGACGGCGCCGGGCTGGCGGGCACTCATCCTGGCGCCCACGGGCGCGCGCATTTCCAGCAACAACTGCAGGAGCTGGAGAGTCACGCGCTCGGCGGCCTAGACCTGATAATCGAGCAGCTCGACCGCGTGCTGGAGGCGCTCAACCACCAGGACGTCGAGCTCGCCCAGATGGTGATCGCGGACGACGACCGCGTCGACGGGCGCTACCTGGAGGTCCACCAGGGCATCCTCTCGCTGCTCGCCCTCCAGGCGCCCGTGGCCGGCGACCTGCGGCTGGTCGCAGCCCTGCTGCACATGATCAAGCACATCGAGCGGATGGGCGACCAGTGCGTGAACATCGCCAAGCTGATCCCCCTCTCCGGGCACGAACCACCCGTGCGACCGGAGGTACTCCAGGCGCTGTCGAAGATGGGCGCCTACGCCCGCTCGGAGGTCGTCCAGTCAAAGGCCGCCTTCGCCGGACGCGACGTCAGCCTGGCCGAAGACCTCGTCCGCCAGGACCGCGAGATCAACCGCCTGAACCGCGAGATCTTCCGCATGGCGCTCGACATCGGCGACGACGCCGACACGCGCGAGTGGGCGATGCACATGATCCTCGTCGCCCGCGCCCTGGAGCGGATCGGCGACAACGCGGTGGACATCGGCGAGCAGGTCGCGTTTGTCGTCACGGGCCTGTTCCGCGAGTTCTCGGACTCCTCCCACCCGGCCGGCACACGGCCGGACGCGGCCCCGGACGGGCGTCCCGAGACGCTCTGATTCCGTCCGCAATTAGCGTATTTCTCCTGTTAACATCCTGTGACCATTTGCGCGACGCCGCACAAGGGTCCGCAAGACCCCCTAGACTTGCGGCCGATGATGGAGAGCAGCCGCGCCACGGAGGAGGCGCCGTCAGGCACATCGAGCGCATCCTCGTTGCGTATCGCCGTGCTCGACCGCGACAGCGGGTTCATCCAGGTGCTGAGCAAGCGCCTGGATCGTCTCGGCTGGGAGCATCGCGTGCTCGGCAGCCCGGTGCCCACCGACGCGGTGGCTTCGATGCGCCTGAGCGCGCTCGTCGTCGACCTCACCGTGCTCGGCCCGCAGGCCTGGGAGTGGCTGGAGCGGCTGTGCGGAGCGCTGCCCGAACTCGGCGTCGTCGTCTGCACCGGCCCCTCGACCGTGGCCCAGCGGGTGCGCGGACTGCGCCTCGGGGCCGATGACTGGATCACCAAGCCATGCCACCCCGAGGAGGTCATCGCGCGCGTGCAGGGCGTCGCCCGCCGCCGCCGGCGCTCGACCGGCCGCACGGAGTCAAAGCCGCTGACAGCGGGCGAGGTCGAGATCCGCTCCGACCGTTTCCAGGCGTTCGTCAACGGAGGAAGCCTCGATCTGACCAGGCGCGAGTTTGAGTTGATCGAGCTGCTGGCCGCCGCCGAGGGACGGGTGCTGGAGCGCGAGGAAATCTACTCGCGCCTGTGGGGCTACGCGATGGTGCGCGGCGATCGCTCGGTCGACGTGTTCGTGCGCAAGCTGCGCCAGAAGCTGGAGAAGGCCTCACCGCGGTGGCGCTACATCCATACCCACTTCGGCATCGGCTACCGCTTCGCCGCCGAGTCGCTCGAGGTGCTCGACGGGACCGTCAACGTGCCTTCCTCACTCCCCCTCGGCTGGAACGCCGGCGATCAGAGCGAGCTCGCGGGGGCGCATCAGGACCACGAGCTCGCCGACCACGCCGTCGTCTCCTAGGCGCGGTGCCCCGCCCTCTAGCCTGACGACCGCCAAGCCGCCCTTCTTGAGATCCAGATGAGCGCCCGTCAGGTCCCCGACCACGCTTGAGAGGTCGGGCTCGTGGCCGACGAGCAGTAGACGCCCATCGGCCGCCAGGCCGGCCAGCTCGGCGACAGCGTCGCGCGCGGTGAAGCCGCCGGCCAGTGGCGGATGGACCGACAGCCGCGCACGCTGCTGCTCGCTCCAGTGCTCGGCGGCCAGCTCGGCGGTCTGGCGTGCGCGTGCCTTGGGGCTGAACAGGACGGCGTCGAAGTCCGCCCGCAGCCGCTCGAGCGCAATCCCGGCCGCATGCGCCTGGCTTTCGCCACGCGCTGTGAGGCGACGCTCGGCGTCGGGGCGAGCGCCGTGGGGCTCCGCGTCGCCGTGACGCAGCAGCCAGAGTTGGCGGGCCATACTGATTGCACCTTAACCGATCGTTCCCGCGATCCTGTGAGCAAAAGATCACCGGATCGCAACGGGCCTACCGAGGCCTGTAGCGTTGAGTGAGACGATGAGCCAACCAGCCACCCACGAGCATGCCCGCCATGAGCGCAAGGACGGCGACCGATCGGAGATCGGCCAACGCGAGCTGCACGACCCGGCGCTTTACCTGAACCGCGAGCTGTCGTGGCTGGACTTCAACGAGCGCGTGCTGCAGCTGGCAGAGGACGAGCGGATCCCGCTGCTGGAGCGCGTGAAGTTCTGCGCGATCTACACGACGAACCTCGACGAGTACTACATGGTGCGCGTCGCCGGCCTGCGCGACCAGATCGACGCGGGCGTGGAGAACCCCGGCCCCGACGGCCGCATCCCCTCACAGACGATCGCGCTGATCCGCGAGCGCGTGCTGGAGCTGAGCCGGCGGCTGACGGACTGCTTCGAAGGACGGTTGCGCCCCGCACTGGCCGACCATGAGATCCGCGTGGTCGCGGTGAACGAGCTCGACGACGACCAGCGCGCGGATCTCGCAAGGCACTTCCAGAAGGTGATCTTCCCGGCGCTGACCCCGCTCGCGGTGGCTCCGGGCCGGCCGTTTCCGTACATCTCCAACCTGTCTCTCAGCCTGGCCGTGCTCGTGCGCGACCCCGTGACCGACCATACGGTGTTCGCGCGCGTGAAGGTGCCGACCGAGATCCTCCCCCGGTTTGTGACCCTCAAGCAGCCCGCGCCGGCTCCGATCGTGCTGCTGGCGCTGGAGGACGTGATCGCGAACCATCTCGACGCGCTGTTCCCGGGGATGGAGATCGCCGACTACGACGTGTTCCGGGTCACCCGCGACGCCGACCTGGAGGTCTCCGACGACGCCGCCGACCTGTTGCAGGCGGTCGAGGACGAGCTGCGCCGCCGCCGCTTCGGCGAGGTCGTGCGCGTCGAGGTGGGCGCCGGCTGCTCGGAGCGATTGCGCGACGAGCTGACGGGTCTGCTGGGGGTCTCAGACGACGAGGTCTACCCGGTCGACGGGCTGCTCGACATGGGCGCGCTGTGGCAGATCGTCAAGCTGCCCGGCTACGGCGAGCTGCGCGAGGAGCCGCTCGTCGGCCACACCCATCCGCGGCTGCTGCGCCACGAAGGCGAGCGGCCCGACGTGCTCGGGGCGATGCGCGAAGGCGACGTGCTCGTGCACCACCCCTACGACTCGTTCTCGACCTCGGTCGAGCGCTTCGTCGAGCAGGCGGTAGCCGACCCGAACGTGCTCGCAATCAAGCAGACCGTGTACCGCACGAGCGACGATTCTCCCCTCGTGCCCGCGCTGATCGACGCCACCGAGCGCGGCAAGCAGGCGGTCGCGCTGGTCGAGCTGCAGGCGCGCTTTGACGAGCGCATGAACATCCACTGGGCCAAGGCGATGGAGGAGGCCGGCGTGCACGTCGTGTACGGCCAGCCGTCGCTGAAGACGCACGCCAAGTGCGTGCTCGTGGTCCGCCGCGAGGGCGACGGGGTGCGCAACTACGTGCACATCGGCACCGGCAACTACCACTCCGCGACCGCGCGGCTGTACACCGACTTCGGGCTGTTCACGACCGACGAGCAGATCGGGGCCGACGTGGCCGACATGTTCAACTACCTCACCGGCTACGGCCGGCCGCTGCACTACCGCAAGGTCCTGACGGCCCCCAACCAGCTGCGCGAGGGCATCATCGAGCAGATCGACCGGACGATCGCCGCCCACTTGGGCGGGCGGGGCTCATCCCCGGGGCGGATCGCGATGAAGATGAACGCGCTCGTCGACGGGCGCTGCATCCGCGCGCTCTACAAGGCATCGCAGGCGGGAGTGCGGGTGGATCTGAACGTGCGCGGGATCTGCTGTTTGCGGCCGGGCCTTGAGGGGATCTCGGAGAACATCCGGGTTATCTCGATCGTGGGGCGGCTGCTCGAGCACTCGCGCGTGTTCGCGTTCGAGCGCGGCGGCGAATACACGATCTACATAGGCTCGGCCGACCTGATGCCGCGCAACCTCGACCATCGCGTCGAGCTGGCTGTGCCCGTCGAGTCGCCGGAACTGCGCACCGAGCTGCTCGACACGCTGGAACGGGCATTCGCCGACAACCAGAACTCGTGGGAGCTCGACGGCGAGGGCATCTGGCACCGGCGCGGGCGGGCGGGACTCAAGTCCGGAGAGACGCCGCGAAACCTGCAGCTGGAGCTGGCCGAGCTGCACTCCCGACGCGCCGGCGAGGATCGCCCGGACGGCGAGCCGGAGCTGGACTACTCCCCCCTGAGCCGCTGAGGATTCGTCCTCGGCTCCTACACAAACGACCGGAGATGAAATGACCGAACTGGCGGCCTACGAGCTCGACGGGCGAATCGCAACGATCACAATGGACGACGGCAAGGTCAACGCCTTCTCGATCTCGATGCTACAGGCCGTCCACGGCGCCTTCGACCAGGCCGAGCGCGACGGTGCGATCGTCGTGCTGACCGGCCGCGAGAACTATTTCTCCGCCGGGTTCGATCTGAAGGTCTTCGCCGGCGGCGACGTCGACCAGGTGGTCGAGATGCTGACGCTCGGAGCCACGCTCGTCGAGCGGATCCTGGGGTTTGCGACGCCTGTGATCACCGCCTGCAGCGGCCACACGATCGCCGCCGGAGCCTTCCTGCCTCTGGCGGCGGATCTGCGGGTGGGAATCGACGGGCCCTTTAAGGTCGGACTGAACGAGGTGAAGATCGGCCTGACAGTCCCGTGGTTCGTGATCGAGCTCGCCCGCCAGCGCCTGCAGCCCGCCCACTTCGACCGCGCCGTCGTGAGCGCCACGATGTACAGCCCGCCCGAGGCGGTAACCGCGGGCTTCCTCGACCGGGTCGTGCTGGCGGATGAGCTGCGAGCGGCGAGCCTGGATGCCGCCGCGACGCTCGCCGAGCTCAACCCACAGGCGCACGCGGCCACCAAGCTCCGCGCCCGAGAGAACGCGCTGAAGGCGATCCGCTCAGCGATCGAAACCGAGCTCACAATCGAGAACTTTGGCGGCGCGTAGACACTGAACGCATCGACGCCCCCTGCTCCATTGCTCGATGAGCCACTGATCTTCCTCGTTCAGGCGCAGCTGCGGCATGAATATCGGAGCGACCGCGTGATGTGGAAGCGTCCGCTTGCGGGCGGGATGATGCGCTTGACGATCGTCGTCCTTCCGCATTCCAACTGACGATCGACATCCGAGAGCAACGGGACGTTGAGACCGTGCTTGACGATGAACCCATCGTGCGATGCAAGATCCTGAGAGGAGATGCCAAGCACCGTGGCATCCAGTGCGGCGAAATCCTCCGCACGATCGCGGTAGGAGCAGAACTGTTTGGTAGCAGAACTGTTTGGTGCAGACCATCGTGATCACTCCACGTAGGAAAAGAACCAAGTGCTGGCCACCGAAATCCGAGAGCCTGAGCAGGCGCGCGAGCGGGTCGCGCACAATCTGTCCGTGGTGCAAATGACAATCTTGCAGTCCTGTTATTCATGATCCGCCGGGCATCTAACTCCTAATCTGCCGGGCTATGAACTCATAATCTGCCGGGCGAGAGGGCTATACTTTTGCTGGTGTCCACGGGACTCGTATCGCGTCACGCTCGCTCGCATGTGGTCGAAGCACTGGCTGAGAGCCGCGCGGTAGCGCTGCTCGGCGCACGCCAGGTGGGGAAGAGCACGCTCGCGCGGGATCTCGCGGCGAATGAGTTCCCAGCCCGTTATATCTCTTTGGATGACGAGGTGGCCGCGACCACGGCGCGGGGGGATCCGCGAGGCTTCATCGCGGAAGTCGAAGGGCCGACGGTCATCGACGAGGTGCAGCGCGCGCCCGGTCTGCTCCTGGCTATCAAGGAGCGACTCGATCGTAACCAGGCTCGCGGGCAATTTCTGCTCACAGGATCGGCGAACATCCTCACGCTTCCCACGATCGCGGATGCGCTGCCGGGGCGCGTCGAGTACGTCAACCTGTGGCCGTTCTCGCAGGGTGAGATTCACGGCGTCCGGGAGCGGTTCATCGATTCGCTGCTGGACGGCACGTTCCCAAAAGTGTCAGACGCACCCGTCGGGCGCCACGCTGTCGCAAAGCTGCTCGCGACCGGCGGCTACCCGGAGCTCCAGGTACGCAGCCCGCGCAGTCGTGGCGGTTTCTTCGCCAGTTATCTCGCCACGATCCTCGATCGCGACGTGCCGGATATAGCGAACATTCGCAGCATCGAGTCGGTTGGGCAGCTGCTGCATGTCGCCGCGGCGCGTTCGGCGGCGTTGGCGAGCTTCTACGGCATGAGCAAGGAATTAGGAGTCGACGCCAACACCGTCCGTGGCCATGCAAAGATCCTCGAAGATCTCTTTTTGATCCGCCGGCTGAAGCCTTGGTACACGAACCTGGGTGCTCGCCAGGTCAAGACGGCGAAGCTTCATGTGGTCGACAGCGGCTTGCTCGCATTCCTGATCGGTGCCAATGAGCAGCGCATCGCTCGCGACGGCGCGATCGCGGGAATGGCACTGGAGAGCTTCGTAGCGATGGAGCTCCTGCGCCAGAGCGACTGGGCCGATGAGCCAGTGTCGCTCTATCACTACCGCGACAAGGAGCAACGCGAGGTCGACGTCATCGTCGAACGCTACAGCGGCGAGGTCGCGGGAATCGAGGTCAAGGCATCGGCAACCGTGAGCGGCAGGGACTTCGCCGGCCTGCGCTATCTACGCGAGAAGCTCGGCAGGAGGTTCAAGGCTGGAGTGGTGCTCTATGCAGGCTCCGACACGCTCCCGTTCGGCGACCGCCTCGCGGCCGTCCCGCTTCAGGGACTCTGGGCCGGCACCTGAGTCGCATTTTCTGCATGCGCCGACAGACATGACGCCTCGCGCCGCTAAACAGCCCAGCTTCTCCGCTAAACAGACTAGCCAGGACCGGTTACTAGGTCGTTTATCTGGTCGTGGGCCTACCCATGGGCGATCGGAACATCACGGCAGGCTCTGGATCTGCACCCCGAACCCGCGCCGATATCAGCTGGCGGCTCGGGTGGGCAGCGTATCCAGCGCCGCCTTCAGGTCGTCGACCGACTGGTAGTCGAGCCCGAGCAGATGGTCGTGACGGTCACGGACGATCCCGTCCTCGTCGATCACAATCACCGCACGCTTGATCCCAAGACGGGGCGAGAAGGCGCTGTAGCTCATCGCGACCCGCCGATCGACATCCGAGAGCAGCGGGACATTCAGGCCGTGCTTGGCGATGAACCCCTCATGCGAGGCGAGATCCTGGGAGGAGATACCCACGACCGTCGCATCCAACGCGGCGAAGTCGTCCTTGCGGTCGCGATAGGAGCAGAACTGTTTCGTACAAACCATCGTGTTGTCGCCGGACTCAACGAATCCAGTCGAGGCGCCTGCCTATCGTCCGCTGCGCAAGCGTGGCGTCGACGCTGGCTAGCGCTCGCATTGCTCCGCGAGCAGGCGTGGATGGTACAAACCGCTCTGAGCTGGATTAGGTTTCGTTTGGCGAAGGCTTCGGAGATGCGTGCTTTACGGAGGCGGGGGGCAACTCCTGCCGGCAGGAGGGGTGCCGGGATTGGCTTTTACGGCGATCGGTAGCCCGGTTGCCGAGAGCGGCGTCGCAGTAAGTTCCGCGGGGCCGACCGCGTACAAGCCGACGCAACCCCCAGCCGCGAGCTGGTAGGCAGAGCGTTGCTGTGCCCACGCCAAGACGTTGTTGCCGAGGGCAAGGCCTTCCGGGTGCACCGAACCGGAGAACGTGACGATCGTACGGGTCTTGCCCGTTGCGAGGTTCAGCACGTCGATACTCGTTTCGCCTTTGCGGCTGGTGGCGTATGCGATGCGCCCTTCGGAGAGCGACCCGCGTCCGCTGCTCTCACTTTCGAGTGGGCGACTGACTCGCATCCCAGAGGTGCCCAACCATCCGAAGGCCTCGGAAAGGCCAGGAAGCGGGCTATCTCTACGGCTGGTCACAAGAACGTCGCCTTTGGCGTCGAGCTGGGTATCGAGGTAACTGCCACGTTCGCCCGGTGGTGGGGCCAGGCGGTAGAGCAGGCGTCCGTTGCGTGAATCAACGACCTCGACTCGCACGCGACTTCCCGCGAGGGCTTCGTAGGTCGGTCGTGCGCCAGTTTCGTAGGTCAGCGTGAGCCGGGATCCCGCGGCCGCAAGCGAGATGGCGCCGCTGGGCACCCGGCCGATCACGTGTAGGTCGCCTGTGCCCAGGCGAACATGCACCAAGAACTGGGCGGAGCGCGGCCGTCGGCCCAAACACGTCGCGCGCACGACTGCGTAGAGGTTGCCGTTCGCTACGGCCTCCACCCTCTCGCCTTCCCTGTAGCCCAGGATCGGTGGAC
>Ga0182024_10007739_pt1 | contig 23069 bp, 24 predicted proteins | sample P32metaG_FD_120480 | JGI IMG/M metagenome (GOLD analysis project Ga0182024, IMG submission 120480) | Permafrost microbial communities from Stordalen Mire, Sweden - P3-2 metaG (Illumina Assembly) | ecosystem: Environmental > Terrestrial > Soil > Wetlands > Permafrost | place: Sweden: Stordalen... | reverse complement strand
TCGGTGCGATCGCATTTATGTGCGCACTAACATTTTCGCTGCCGTCCGCAACTATGGCAGCGGAACAAAAGTGCTGGATCCTTCACCAGAATCAGCCTGACAGCCCGTTCGGCGGAGCAGTCACAGCGATCATTGGACGAAACACTATTAAGTTGTCTTCCGGGACATACACCGCCTTGATCGAGCCACATAAGGATCGGATCGGATTCTACGATTCGTCGACTAAAGCATGCTTCGAAGCGCCTCTCAATCTGTGGATAGAAAGGAACATAGAATCGCAATTGAAGGTCAGACACGCCTTTGTCAAGAAGGTCGGCAGCAACGAAATTATCGATGGCAGGCCCACGAAAAAATTCGTCGTGCTGGAACGCAGAGGCGGTCGCGAACAACCGGTTCGCGTGTTTTGGACGACAAATACGCTTCACCTTCCTGCTGAAATCAACAAGACATTGCAGAGAATGATGGCCATGCCGCTGGAAGATGGCATGCCATACAGGGTTTTAAAAATCGGCACTAATGGCAAAACATCGATTTGCTACGACACACTCAATTGCAAACAATGCACCATCAGTGCAGATACTTTCAAGGCACCGACGGGATATCAGCGCACCGAAAGCGAAGTTTCACTATTGTTGCGCTCAGAATCGAAAGACGATCCATTCGAAGAAATTGCTTCAAGCATTCGCTAAGGCTGTCAGGTCATCTCCTCGATCCTTGCACTTTAATTGGATGCAATTTGGGTCCGAGCTTACCATCGCTCGAATCGCTAAATCCACGCTAATAACAGGCGGCAGAAGCTCTTGTGTTCGGGAACTTGCAGTCGTCCTGAACAGATCGAGATCACTTGTTAATGACCAGTACCAGTACTGAATCTAGTCCATCACATGCTTTAGCATCCTTGAGAGACTGGCCAAACAAACCCATACGCAACGACAAAGCAATCAGGCGGCCAGACACCAATGCCGTGCATCAGAAAGAAGCAGATGCAAACCTCAGTCAGCATAAGAATTGTGCTGATCAACTGCTCACCGAACTGGAAAGTGCATCTTTTCGCTGCATGGTGCGTCAAGGTCGGTGTACGAATGCAAGATGAGGAAGAGTAATGCTTAAATTCAATAAAACACCAATCACGATTTTAGCGGCGATCGCAGCTATCACGATGAGCGGAACCCAAGCTGCGCTAGCAGATCATGATGGGAACCGAGGACATGATGGCGACCGTGGGCGTCAGTTCCACAACTCCGGATATCGCTCTAATAACGCGGCCTATTACAACAACAATGGCTATTACAACAACAACAATGGCTATTACAATAATGGATACGGCAATCACCCACGTACAGTCAAGCACGAGATTCGCCACGTGCTGAATAATCTGTAGAGATCATGGCCTGTCGCAGCGTGCCAAGTATAAATCGAATGGTGTCTGATCCTTCGGGGTTGGGCACCATCTGTTCTGGTTGTTCTTGAGCAACATAGGTCAATAAGATTCTGGGATGTTTCCCGGTCAAAGATCTACGGATAGGCGATAAAACAAACGGCAGACCGTGAGCAAGCAACATGTTCTGGGGATGCTCACACGTTGCAGAAACCTCTACGCAGCGTCTTTGGCGGCGTCTGTCGCTTCTTTTAAGTTTAGTTCGTAGAGGCGAAAGCCCTTGTTGTGCTCAGGCACCCTGGCGCGCAGAAGCGGCATCGCTACATTGAAGACGGGAATACCGGTGGCTGAGTGTCCTTCAGGCGTGCCGACGTGCGCGTGTCCGTGGAACACTACGGAGACCGAGTGCCGGTTGATCGGCTCTTCCAGCCTGCTGGAGCCCAGGAAGGCGTAGAGCTCGCGCCGCTCACCTTCAACAGTTTCTTGAATCGGCGAGTAGTGAAGCATGCAAACGCGTATATCAGAGTGCAGGCGTGCCAGGGCAGCCTCCAGCTTGAGCGCCTCGTCAACCGCTTCGTGCACGAACAACTTAATCGCGCTCTCACCCCACGGTCCCAACATTGACTTGCCAAACCCACCGGCAAAGCCCTTCGTTCCGGCAAAGCCGACGCCATTTATTTCAACTGATTCACCGTCCAACACCGAGATGCCACCATCGGTCAAAATTTGCTTAAGCTCATCAGCTTTGCCGGATTCATAATCATGATTGCCGAGCACAGCTAGGATAGGCATCTTCATTCCTGCGGGAAACTCTTTCAGCAGAACATGAGCTTCTTCCACCGTTCCATTATCGGTAAGATCGCCGCACAGAAGCAAAATATCCGCGCAGGCGGCGATTTCCTTAAACATCGGCTGAAGATCTCCGGCTGAAGTTTTTCGGCAATGCATATCGCCAACAGCGGCAATTCTCAACACATCAGCGGACATAGCGCGCCTCCAGGCAGTTCTTTCTCAGCTATGTCTTGGTATTGGATCATTTGGTTCCCTCGCTATCGATGATCGCCTGAAAAATTTGCGTCCGCGGAACTTTAGCCTTCCATCCTCAGTCGTAGCACAGAGCAGCTCACTCTCAAGAAATCAACGAGCCGCGAATTTCAATCCATCCATCTAATTGTTAGCCGCTCAGATCGAAAGGCAACCCGATAGCTGTCCCAGCGAAAGCGTGGGAAGGAGTGTGTAATGTTCCGTGACCCCAGTACACCGGCCCTCGAGCCAGCCGTGCGCGACTTCTACCGCGACGCGATGCAGCAATTGAACGACAGCGGGATTGAGTTCCTTGTGGGCGGCGCGTATGCCCTGGCGCAATACACAGGTGTTGAACGGCATACCCGAGACTTCGATATTTTTGTGCGCAGAGACGATTGTCAGCGCGCGCTTGACGTGTTGGAGAAGGCTGGCTATCGCACTGAATTGACATTTCCTCACTGGTTAGGAAAAGCCTATCACTGCGGCAATTACATCGATTTGATTTTTAGTTCCGGCAACGCCATTTGCGATGTCGACGACGAGTGGTTCAACAATGCCACCGCCGGCAACGTGCTGGACATGCCCGCGAAGTTGGTGCCGCCGGAAGAAATGATTTGGCCCAAAGCCTATATCATGGAACGCGAGCGATTCGACGGTGCAGACATCGTGCACTTGATTCATGCATGCGCTAAACAACTTGATTGGGACCGATTGATGCAACGGATGGGGACCGCATGGCGCGTGCTGCTCACCCACCTCATTCTTTTCGGTTTCATCTATCCCGGAGAACGTTCGCTCATTCCGGAGAGGGTAATGAAGGAACTACTGGATAGACTGCAGAACGAGCTTACTGTCGACGAAACCCCCAATCACTGTTGCCAGGGGACGCTGCTATCGCGCGCGCAATATCTGGTGGATGTTGAATGTCTTGGCTATAGCGACGCCAGAGTAAAACCTGTCGGCAAAATGAGCAAAGAAGAAATCAGCATCTGGACGGCGCCGATACGCGAATCAGCTGGTAAAGAAAGCTTATAAACGAAGAGAAATAAATTCAGCTCGCTTCGGCAGAGTCTGCTGCAGGAGAAACATCCGCACTGACGCCCGCTAACGAAGAGAAACATTGGCTGGCTCGATCGGCGGGATCGCTCGCCAATGGACTATAATCCGACGTTTGGAAGTCGTTGGAGTTTCGTATGTCTGTTGCATACCGTAGTGAATGGATTGTCATTCTTGGCTTTGTCGGTGCTTTTGTGGCGCTATACCTAGCGGCAGGTTTTCTCCTGTTGCGCAAATACATCAGCCCGAATGAGCGCATTCCGCCATTGGGAAACGCGGGCAAGCTGATCTTGGCCCTGGCCGCTGTAGGTTTGATCCTCGGTGCGTATGGATTGTTCGTTGAGCCTTTCAATCTCGAAATTACCCACGTAAAAGTGCCGATCGCAGGATTACCTGCTTCCGCATGTCCAATTCGTATCGTGCAGATCTCCGATCTACACTGCGATCCCATTGTCCGATTGGAAACAAAACTGCCGGAGGAAGTGCGCAAGCAGCACCCTGATTTGATTTTCTTTACCGGTGATGCCGTCAATGGGGCAAGCGGTCTCGACATTTTTACCAAATGCATCCAGGAAATAGAAACGATCGCTCCGACATTCTGTTGCAAGGGCGACTGGGACATCAGCCCAGGCAACTGCGATCCGCTTGAGAAAGCGCGCGTTAATATGAAAAGCCAAGTCGTCACCGTCCGTGGTGCCAAACTATCAATCGTCAGCGTCGATAGTGGTGCGAACTGCCGCGCAGTGCTGGAGCAAGCTCCAAAAGGACTGCCGACTATTCTGCTCTATCATTCACCGTCATCGGACGTGGTGCTGAACAAAGATATGAGAGGCATCGATCTATATTGCTGTGGGCATACGCACGGTGGTCAAATTGCATTGCCGGGATATGGTGCGCTGATCACGCAGTCGAAGACCGGTAAACGCTTTGAGTCAGGCTTAGACAAGCTCGGAGACTGCTGGATTTACACCAACAGAGGCATCGGCATGGAGGGGCACTTCCCGCGCGTGCGCTTTTGCGCTCGGCCGGAGTTGACGGTGCTCGAGCTAACGCCCGGTCCGGCGCGAGCTGCAACAGATTGATATGGTCGGGCGATCAAGGGCATCGCTTCTACAAGCGCAGGCTAATAACCAAGCTCTGTCTCAGCCATCTCCAGCAGCTCTCCGATCGTCGTATCGAGCGCTGTGCTAAGCCTCCACAACATCTGTACGTCAGCATCGAGGAGCCCCGCTTCGACGCGCGCGACCAATGAACGGTTAAGCGCCGATCGCTTGCAGAGGTCATCCTGGCTCATATTCAGCTGCATTCTTCGAGTGACAACGGCGCTGGCCAAAGCGCCAAGCAAAACCTCGGGTGCAGCTAGCGTCTTCTCCTGGTTAGTCACTCTCGTGTCTTCTCCCTGATATAGCCGGATTCCATTTTTAGTATGACAGACTATTAGTTACATTGCACAAAATTGGAGTGCGGTATCCAGTCGAATACCAGCCTGCGTTTCTGCACCGAATGTAGTACCAATTTCTGGCCCGCTTTTGGACATGGCCAAGCAAAACCAGCAGGATGCTCTCGCCTCAACCTCCCTACTACTTACTATCACAGCAAGGGAGCAGCCAGAGAGCAGGCAGGGACCAGTGTTTGGGTACACAACTAAATTGGTAAAATATAGGAACACAAAGGGTTCTCCGACAATGCAGGAACAACCGAACATGAATGATGCTACTCCCCAGCCAGCGGACGCTTCGGCGATCGATGACCCAAAGAAATTGCGGGCAGGCTATTTTCAGAACATTTTCGAGACCTTCACACATATACGCCAGTCAGTGGCGTCGGAAGGTAATCGGTTGCGGAACGCCGACTACATAAGCATTATTTGCCTTCCTATTTTTTCGCTTCTTCTGGCAGTGTTCGCCACTAACATCATGTTAACGAGCTACCGCCCGCTGTTCGTACTCGGATTCTTCGGCGCTCTCTTGTACTTCATCGGAGCACGGATCGGTGTGCTGAAAGCATTATCAGCCAGACATACGCATCTCGTTTTCAACATTATTTTGGCAACGTTCATGCTCGGCTGCACGTTTGCTCTGGCGATATTTGAGGTTATGCGCACAATGCCCTAGGGAGCCGCGTTACTCTTTCCGTTCGCACTGATCGCATCGACTAGCGACCGGGCTAGCCCAGCCTGAACAACTTCGGGGAACGGCTTGCTGTCCACGATATCGTATTTGGCTCCTGCTCTGACCAGATTCTGGTCGAGATCATGGAGCAGCTCGTAACCTCCTCGATCAAGACCAATTTGCAAAAACGTGATCGTGATTTCGTGCGGATTGCGCATTGCGCGAGTGGCTTCAATGATCAGATTACGCAAGGATCCCGGATTGTCCGGACATCCATCGGTAATTATCGCTATGGCTAGCGGTTTGCATTTTCCACCTGTGGCATTACGGTGTGCGAAATATTCATTGAATTGCGCTTCAAGTGCACCGGTAGTATCGGTGTGACCCCATGGGTGGTTCTGCGCAAAAATCTCCGGCATCTGCCGTATGTCGACGTTGTGAAACACTCTGAGACTGTTTGCGCTCGAAAACAACTCAACTGTTATGCCCTGGGGAAAAATCTCTTGAGTCTGCTTCGAAAGCGCCATCGCTTGCTGCTGCACAAACTGCCAGCGACTCATTCCTCCGCCGTTCATCTGCGGCATCTGCGGCATGCCGACACCTGGAGCCATCAGCCCGACGAGCGCCCGTTGCCAGTTGTTCTGGCCGGGGACGTAACCTGGACAATCGCACGTGGACATCGACAGCGATCGATCGACGATTACCGAAACGTCATGTTGTCCCAGAACCACGAGATCGCGTTGGGTAATGCCGCCCTGCATTTCATTGGTTTTGCCTTCGAGCGGATGTGGCTGCGGCGCGTGGACGCGAACCATCGTTTGCTGTTTCTGCTCGGGCGTAAGTGCGGCGTTGGGAGTGTTGAACGCGTTGGCCCAGCCGCTATCTCCCACCGATTGCTGCGGATTGGCATTGGCTTCAGGTGACATCAATCCACCTCCCGAACCTTCCTCAGCAGGCGGCGTTGTGAAGGCAGGCGCCGGGGACGGAGCCATCGGCGGCATGCCATCGGCAGCCCGGTTAACCCGGTAATTATTTTGACCAAGTACAGTCAGTGAACACGTAGAAATCGAAATCGCGGCCAACAGCGCGGAAACTAATTGTGCGGTTCTCATTAAATCCACAGCCTTTTGCAACAGGACGCACAGCTCGGTTGCCCCTAAATTACGAGACGCCTGTCAAGAATCGATGTTCCTCAGCAGCAGCCAGCATAAACCACTGGGCTTCCTGGAGGCGCGGGCGTCCCTGCCCGCTCACGGCAGGATGCGGTGGGGGTAGTCGATACCGACAAAGAGCTTCTTGCTGTGCGCCCGGGAGCTACAGCTCTAATGTGCCAGCCTGAAGTCAAGAGAATTATTTTAACCAAGGGTGCTTTTGCGTTGCCTTACTCAACTTTGCGTGCTATTTTTGGGGCATCTGATAAATCCCGTACGGTGATCAACCAATGATGTCGACGATTGATGGCGCAAAAAAATTGGTAGTCCAATTTCTCTGTGACGAATCGGGACAAGCCACTAGTGAATTCCGCAACGCGTTAGTGCTTGCACTGCTTTCCGCCGTATTGATCGTCGGTCTAGTATCGGCAGTCCACAACGGACAGTTAACATTCATGTCCGATTCCGCCCGCACGCAACTCCGCAGCATCGCGTCGGCAGGCCAGATCTACTAGGTAGAAAACGATCAGGTAGAAGAGCGATTCTGTCCTCGAGCGGAGGTCGCGGATGCGACCGCAGTCGAGAGATCTCTCATACCGCTGCGCAGCAGCTTCAGTTGTGACACAGCAAACGTCCAGAGAGATTTCTCGACTGCGCTCACTGCGTTCGCTCCGCTCGAAATGACAAGCGCTGCAGCCCGCGCATGGAACCGAGTCCAAGCAAAACAGCCCGCGGCCCTGGCATAGCCTGGTCCGCGAGTTGTGCCCTTTTGCAAACATATGAAGAAGAATTCCTCGCGGCCGATGCAGATATGCGACGGCCGCGAGAGCCTTCTTTTCCCCGTAAACCTTTTAGTCGAGTCGGTACCAACACTGTTGCCGGTCGCCATACCAATAGGAACCATCAGTTGAATTGACAACGACACACGTGTCATTGCGAACAACTGAAATTCCGCTGGCATATTTGGCAAAGACGATGTCACCTTTTGCATTCGATGCCATCGTCGTGCCATCATTCATTCGGCACTCAGTCACTGCCTGCGCAGGTTTGGCGATCGACCTGTGCAAGGGAGCAGCGCTGCGAGCAAAAGTCACCTGAAGCATTTGCATGCTCAACATTCATTGTTCCTTGCGCGTTGTTGCTGCTAGTGGGATTGCAGCCGTTCCATGAGCAGTATGTTAAACACCGATTGTGAGTGTTTGGTGAGAGCAACAAAAGATTTTTGTAATGTGCTACAGAACCGCTGGATTGCCCATCTCCGCGGTTTGATCGGTTGCTGCTTGAGCAACGCCACTTGATTTCGGCAGCTTGAATACGAATGTGCTACCGCACCCGTCCTGGCTCTCTACTGAAATCTGCCCGCCATGCAGCTCTACAAGTGCTTTGCAGATCGCCAATCCCAAACCAGAACCGCCCTTTTCACTTGCATCCGAAGCACGCACTTGACTGAAACGATCGAAAATTGTGGCGATCTTTTCAGATGGAACTCCTCTTCCATGATCGGAAACACGCACTGCCACCCAATCTCCGTCGACATCTGCTGCCAGTTCAACAATCGCGCCGCGCGACGAAAATTTGATCGCATTGGAAAGCAGGTTGACCAGCACTTGCACAATGCGCGCGGGATCGGCTGTGACCTTCAGCTCACACGGCTGCACTTCAACCTCGACGCCATGTTCCGTCGCTTGTGCAGAAACGCTGCCAGCCGATTGTTCAAGCAGATCTTGTAGATCCACTTGCTTTCTTTCCAACTGCAGCATACCGGCTTCCATCTTTTCTATATCAAGCAAATCCTTAATCAAAGTCAACATGCGAACGGTGCTGCTGTCAGCCAGCTTAAGCAGCTGCTGGCCTCGGTCGCTCAGATCACCGAAGACACCGGCATCCAACATTTCCAGGAAACTGCGCACCGTTGAAAGAGGAGTCTTCAAATCGTGGCTTACCATTTGCACGACTTCTTGCCGCAGCCGTTCTGCTTGCTTGCGCTCAGTCATATCGTGCGCAACACAAAAGATGGTGCGATCTTTTTGAGACCAGTGGGCCGAGCAAACGATGTCGACAATGCGGCCATCATTGCGTTTCAAACGCATCTCAAAAGGAGGTTCGTTGCCGCCCTCTGTAATCAACTTCAATGCATTCAAGACGTCGACGATCTCGTCTTGAATGGCGAGATTGATCAACTTGCTGCCAACCAACTCTTCCGGTGTATATCCGAATACTGTTGTCGATGCGGGACTGACCGAAACAAATGTTCCCCGCTCGTCGAGTGAATAGATCACGTCTCTTGCATTTTGAACGATCGCTCGCTCCTTGTCCGTCGCCTCCTTCAACGAGTCCGCCATTGAGTGAAAGGCGCTGTCGAGATCGGCGATCTCGTCGTCGCCGCGCATCTGCTGATTGAGCGCTCTGCCGCTGGCCAGGCGAATGTTGTTATCCAATATCGTGTTCAAACGGCTGACGACCTGGCGACTATAGGTCCAAAAAATTCCCACTGTCAGCGCCACTACAACACCGGCACCGGCGATCAGCAGTGCTTTAATTTCCTGACGGTAACGCCCCTGCACCTCAGGCAAATCGCGGGCAACCAGCTTTTCTTCGCCGGCCATCGAAACCATTTCTTGAGGAAGCAGTCCCCTGAAACATTTTCGCAGCTGCCGAAAAGTTTCTTGCCTGCCCTCAGTCTTCGGCTTAAATTCACCTTTGAGGTAGAGCTGTTTGGCCCGGGAAAGAAGGATGACTGCACGATCGCCGTTTACGAAGCACCCCTGGACCAGAGCGCTCTGACGTGGATTGTCCTGAACGAGAATTTGAAGAGCACGAAGCTGGACTGCGATATCGTTTACAACAGAATCGAACTGCCCATTGAAGAAAGCTTGCTCGCTTTCCCGATCACCGCTCACCCCGGAGACAATGTCATAGACGTCCCTCTCCAGCTGGTTGATCGTGTCCACGACAGACTTCGAATGCTCCGCGCGGGCAATTTGCACTTCAGCTTCATTGTGCAAATAAGCCAGCGATGCTATCAGCGCCAGCTCGAACATGAGCGGCACCGCTATTAGTATCAGTCCTTTTTGGGACAGGGAAAAGCGAAACTTCATTAAAGCTCAGACGTCCGGTAATGTTTGCTGGGTTGGCAACTGGCAGTTCCGAAGAGGCGCAGATTTAATATCCCCGCCGGAAGGAGCCGTGAAACGCCGCCAATAGCCAAAACAGCTACTGTAAACGCGGTTATCGGAAATTCCCTGTATATTTATGGTACTGAACCCAACCGGTGCGTACATGAGATGGCGAAGATTCTCCTGGTAGAAGACGATATTGAGCTGACAGCAATGATTGCCGAATGGCTGTCCTTCGAGCGGCACATTGTCGAAGTCGTTCACAATGGTCGCGACGGCATCGACCGGCTGAGGAACTGCCAATACGACATTATTATTCTTGACTGGGCGTTGCCCGACATTACTGGGCTGGAAATCTGCCGCACGTATCGATCTGAGCAGGGCACGACTCCGATTGTGATGCTGACTGGACGTGGCTCAGTTAGTGACAAAGAGATTGGTTTGGATTCAGGAGCCGACGACTATCTGACCAAACCGTTTAACATGAAAGAGCTGTCAGCCAGGCTGCGCGCCTTGATGCGGCGTGCCACCCAGCAGCCGTCGAACGTGCTGAAGTCGGGCGAGCTGACCGTTGATCCCAGCAAGTACAAGGTGAGCAAGAACGGTGTTGATATTCAACTGCTGCCGCGCGAATTTGCATTGCTGGAGTTTTTCATGAGGCATCCCGACGAAGTGTTCAGTGCCGAAGCGCTGCTGCAGCGGGTTTGGCATTCTGAAAGCGAAGCGACCTCGGATGCATTGCGTACTTGCATTAAGCGGCTGCGGCAAAAAATCGACGCAGACAATGAAGATTCGGTCATTCAAACAATTCCGCGTGTCGGCTACCGCTTGAAGTCATCTTAGTCATGGCTCAGTTTGGCTGTCTGTGCCAGTACCCATTTGCGCACGCGCGGGCGGTTGCGTTCAGTATCAATGACAGCGATGTGCACATCTTCCAGCATTCTGGCGATGCTGGATTTTCCATACGGCAAAGTATGAGTGGCGAACCAGGCTTTTGCGTCCTGTTCTTCCGCCCGAGTTTCAAATCCTGAACAGCACCAGGCCAGCCCATTCAGCGACCACGGAGGAAATCTGTCAGTGATCTGTTTCCAGTGCGCTTTAATGTACGCCCATCCTTGAGCCTGGGTCTCGCGGCGGAAGCAAGGTCCACACAACAAACCAAGCCCGTCTTGCTTGCGCACTTGATCGGTTAGCGCCATATTCATTGTCTTTGTCACCAAATCCGGCTGGTGAAATCCGTTCAACGAATTTAGTGCGCGGTGCTCGTCGGCCGGATTTTTAGCGGTTTTCCACAGCTGCTTCATCTGTTCATATTCGGTGGCACCACCATTGAAGGTAACAATACCGAAAATGGTGCTGACCAGATCTGGGTTGACAGATTCATGGTCGGCGCAATATTTCGCGAACAACGCTCTAGCCTCGGCGATCGTTGGCTGGTCCTCGCCTCGCTGCCCCAACATCGATAACACCGAGCAACGGAGGGTTTTGGTCGCTTCTGAATCGTCCGGTTTCTCAGTCCATGCCAACTGCGCTTTCAGTGGCAAGAGATAATGCCGCACCAGTTTGCGATACTGAGGTCTCTGCGCCGGAGTCATGTCCCAATATGTGCCGTAGAACCCAGTCAATCTGCACTGGATAATAGGGTCGTGTTCATTGGGAAGATTCAATGAGAAATTGAGGCTGTCCTCCACCGGCACTTTGCCTGACAAAGTCAGTCCACCGACATCTGACAACAGCGCCATCTTCTCTTCCGCAGTCAAATATTTGAACCCCTGTTCCAGAGCCTTCAGCTGGAGATGCGCGTAACAGACCCGGTAATAGCCGGTTCCACCCACGTTGGCGACGATCGATTTGTATGGACGCTCCAATGAGGATTGCACCTGACGACCTTTGAGGAGAATATCTTGCGCACCAGCAATGGTATCGCCGTCCTTTTGTGCCCCGGGAACCTCGTGTTTCAACTCTCGTATCACCATGGGCACGATCCACGTCGTTTTATCGTTGGGCTGGTCCATCAGCGGGAAGTAGCGCTGTTGCGAAAGGTCCAGTTTCTTACCGCCGTCCATCAGACCGGCTGAAATTAGTGGGGCTCCAGGCTGGTAAACAAAGGTTCGCATAATTTGAGCGACAGGAACATTCGTCGCGCAAGAGCCAATAGCGGACCATAAATCTTCGGTGGTGGCATTGCTGAATTGATGCGCACTAAGATATTTGTGGATTCCTTGTTGAAAGGTGTTTGCACCAACATACGTTTCAAGCATGCGCAAAACTGCAGCGCCTTTTTGATAGGTTATGCCGTCGAACATTTCCACCGCTTGAGCGGCATTATTTACGTCAGCATGAATGGCACGCGTGCTTTTGAGCGCATCGGTAGAGAGCGCGCCATTGCGTGAGCCGACGACCTGAGTCATTTCTCGCCACTCCGGATGGATCGCATCGACAGCTTTTGAAGCCATCCAGGTAGCAAACGCTTCGTTCAGCCACAGATCGTCCCACCACTTCATTGTCACCAGGTCGCCGAACCACTGGTGCGCCATCTCATGCGCTTCGATGCTGGTTATGCCCTCGCGAGAGAATAGCGATCCGGTCTTGTCGTCGGTGAGCAGCGCTGTATCCCTGAATGTGATCGCACCGAGATTTTCCATTGCTCCAGGACCGAAATCGGGCATCGCGATCAGATCCAATTTTTTGTTAGGAAAGGGAATGCCAAAATAGTTTGACTCGAACGTCATGATTTTGGCCGCTTCTTCCAGGGCATAGCGCGCTAGCGGAACTCTTCCTGCTACTGCCCAAACTCTAATTGGCACGCCGGCTGCTTCTTTTACTTCGGTCGGGTGAAAGTTGCCGATCACCAGTGCCACCAAATATGATGACATTTTCGGACTGGGCTCAAAAGCGACCGTCTTCTTTTGGCCATTCGACGATTTCTCTTCGCTGGCAACCGGCGTGTTGGAGATGGCATTGAGGTCAGGATCTATTACCGCCTTAATGCGATAAACCGCCTTGAAAGCAGGCTCATCGAACCCGGGAAACATGCGGCGAGCGTCGGTTGGTTCCATCTGAGTCGTGGCGATCCAATGCTTAGCGTGCGCATCGTCCTCGTAGGAAGAGCGATAAAAACCTCGCAACTTATCATTTAAAGTGCCTTCGAACTGGCAGGTGAGTTTGTAGTGTCCTTGAGGAAGAACCTCTGGCGCGACCAGTTTCACCATTTCATTTTTTGTATCCGGGATCACTTTCAAATCAATTTGGTCTCCGGCGGTCGATGCATCGCCGGCAGATGTCTCAGTGCCGGTTTCAGCCTGCAGGCGGGGCCGCGAGATTTTCAGATCGAGGGCGTTCAGCCACACCTCAGCGCTGGGTTTCTCAATCGACAACTTGATGGTTTCGGTGCCGGTGAATGTGAAACGCTTCAGATCGGGCTCAAACGACAATTCATATTCGGATGGAATAATCCAGTCCGGCAGCCGTGCCGGTTTCTTAACTGGGCTGGCGGCAGCGCCGGGGCTGGCAGCATCAGCGGCGCTCGTTTTGAAACCAAGGAATGGAACCAGCAAAATCACTATTAAACAGAGGACGCCTGCTGCCCGCCTGGGGGCGCCGCCATCCTGGCGGCAATTGACTGCATTGCCGTGTCGCTCCCGGCTGAAAGCGGGCGCTCCCAGGAACTCTCTGAGCGGTTTCAGGCGACGGATCACCAAATTCATAACTAAAACCTGCCGACGTTTAAATCGCCCACGAACAACCTTTGCAGCTGCCTTCTTTGTACAGCCAATGGGCATTCTATGCGATCCTTGGCATCAAGGTTCGGCGCCGGTTTACATAAGCGAATTTAAAGGATGTAGGACCCTCTCGAAAGAAGGTCCCATCCGCCCACAAAAGGGGTTCGATCAGCGCTCGCGCTCCCGCCTCGCCTGCGCAGCCGTCACCGGCACGTCTGGCTCTTGCGGTCGTCTCGCTCCGTCACCAGGAGGACTCGGTGCCGTGTATCGTCAGTGCGGGATCGATAGATACACTTTAAAATGTGTCTGTGTCCGATTGGTGACCTGCGTGTGTCAAGACTGTGGCATTGTCAGCTCGTGATACTATAAGCACGCTTTCGGTCCAACGGCGACTGCACGACATCGCGCTTTCTCCCGATTCATATAGTGGAACTACGCATATGGATGAAAAAGTAAAACGCCGCCGCCTGATCAAATATGCATTGATTGCGTTCTCGATCGTCGCGACATTTTTATTCTTCGGCATATTTATGGTATTCGCCGAATCAGTCAAAACAATGTCTCCGTAGTCTCTTGCCAAACTTCACCGCGACGCAGTCACAGAGCGGCTCCTGGGAGCGCCGGCTTCCAGCCGGCATTGAAGCACGACGATTTCTGACGAATGCCGCCAAGATGATGGCGGCGCTCCCAGGTGGCACCGCTGGGCAAGATTCGCGCCCCGAATAACTTCGTCTGAAATACTACGAAAGTTTTTACTGAAATAGCAAAAAAGTGAGCGATAGCGGTACTGGTGAAAAGCCGCACACTCCCGTTACAGCATGGGTTTTCAGGATTTCATACCGCTAGCGGTGGATACCTGTTGTGCTGGATTACAGAGGCGTTTTTCCTCGGTAATATGGCAATGTCGGCAACGGTGAACGCCCTCGGAGGGCACATGAGCAACCTAGACGCAGCAGCCAACAGACCTAAATTGACTGTCATCCAGGGAAAGGGATATGGTCAAAAAGACGATGCAGAGCTGGTTGTTCTTTGTCAGCGCGAAAACGATCAAGCAGCCTTCTCAGTGCTGATTCAGCGCTATCACAGAACAGTCCACGCACTGCTGTATAAATTGGCACCAGACTGGAGCGATCTGCAAGACCTTTCCCAAGAAGCATTCATCCGCATCTGGCGCGGCATCGACAAACTGCAAAATCCAAAAGCATTCAAGCCATGGCTTTCGCAAATAGTGACCAATCTTTTCTATGACGAGCTCCGCAAGCGGCCGCGCCGCACCCCGGTTATCTCTCTCGATCAATCATTGAATGATGAAGAAGATTCGCCGACGCGCGACATCGCTGACCCAGCCGCCGGTCCCGACGATATGGTCCACCGCAAAGACATCCGCGAAATGGTGGCAGTAGCCATCTCGGAGCTTCCCAAACAGTTCCGCACAGCGATTATATTGCGCGAGATCCAGGACCTTCCGTATGACGAAATCGCCCGCATTACAAACACAGATCTGGGCACGGTGAAGTCGCGAATCGCTCGCGCCAGAGCCAAAATCCAAACAAAACTGCGCCCATTACTCTCTGAAGATGATAGAAAACTGTCTGCTTAATTGAGCGTGGTAGCTGCAAACAGTAAAGGAGCCTGGCGCATTCGCCGGGCTCTTTTTACTGAATTACATGATTCCTTGTTTCATTGCTTTGACAGCAGCTTCTGTGCGATCTGAAACAGCCAGCTTTTCCATGATATGCCGCATGTGAGTTTTTACGGTTTCCAAACCCAATCCGAGCCGTTGCGCAATCTTCTGATTGCTCAGTCCGTCGGCGACCAGTCGCAGAACCTCCGTCTCGCGCGGCGACAACGACACACCGCCTTTCGCCGGCTTCGGGGCGACGCTACCGGTTGCCGGTGCCTTCTGATTCGTGGGCGCGGTCTCCTGAGCGGTGCCGATTGAATAAGCGCTCAACACGCGATTGGCAATTCCCGGATCGAGCCAGACTGCACCATCAGCCACCATTTTGATCACGGCGACTAACTGTTCCGCTGAAATGTTTTTCAAGCAGTATCCATTTGCACCGGCGCTAAGAGCGGCGAAGATCGTCTGGTCGCTCTTGTGCGACGTCAGCATCACCACTTTGATATCGGGGGTGGCGTTTTTGATCTGTTTCGTGGCCTCGATGCCGTCCATTACCGGCATCTCGACATCCATCAACACGACGTCTGGTTTGAGTTGCGCCGTCTTGTTCACTCCTTCTTGCCCGTCGGCGGCCTCGCCGATCAACGTTATTCCTGCTATTTGCTCCAGACTCATTCTCAGCCCGATCCGCGTAAATTCATGGTCTTCGACCAGCAAGATGGAGATGACGTCTTCGTTTTTGCCGCTCATGATGCCTCGAGATTAGCTGTAGACTGCGCAGTTTGTTCCGTCACGCTTTCACGCTGCACAATCGGTAGGTACACTTTGAATGTCGTCATTTTACCAACCTCGCTCTCAACTTCAATGCGACCTTTGTGCGCGTCGACGATCTGGCGACAGAGATAAAGTCCGAGCCCGCTGCTAGCCTTGTAAGTCCTATGCGCCCTGCCATGCCAATAACGCTCGAACAATCGCTGCAAGTCTTCGGGCGGAACACCAACGCCAGAATCAGCCACCTCCAATACAACTTCGTCGTTGTCTGCAGAAACGCTGACTTCGATAGTTCCCCCCATGGGAGTGAACTTGATTGCATTGTCGAGCAAGTTGGTTAAAACGCGCCGGATCGCCGTGCGATCGGCTTTGGCAATGACCGCTTTGCGCGGCAATCGCGACGTCAAGATCAGCCCCTGCTCGTCAGCCAGCGGCATCAGCTCATCGACGCAAGTCGTCACCAACAGACGCATATCGACGTCGTCGAAATACAGTGCCCGCGCGCCTTCCTCGTAGTGGTAGACCTCGAGCAGACTCTCGATCATATGCAATAGATTTTCGTTGTTCTTCTTCAACATGCTGACCAGATTGAGCAGATCAGGCGACAAACTTTTGCTCGCTTTGTCCAACAGCAGCGTTAGAGCACGATCAGAAGCGATCACTGGCGTCTGCAGGTCGTGCGCCAGCGTGGCGACGAAATCGCTGCGTTGCTGGTCGAGCCGCACTCTTTCAGTCACATCGACTGAAAGCATGATGTTGCCATTGCTTGAACCGTTTGCATTAATTATCGGCCAGGTGGCCAGGTCGCAGAAACGTTCGTGCGCCTCGTCACTTTGCCCATTGGGCTCGACTTTCAAGCGTTGAAAGTGGAACGGTTCATTACGTTCGACCGCCTGAAAGAGTGGCTCAGGCAGCCATGGAACCAGCTCCTTCAACGGTTTGCCGATCACATTTCCGTCAGGCAAACCATACTGTTCTGCGAATACCGGATTGAGATCCGACACCACTTGCTTGGCTACCAGCCTGGCAAAGCCCATGGGCGCATGTTGCACCATCGCGCGCACAGCGCGGTGCTCCGTGCGAACATTTTCAGTCTCAGCCTCCATTCGTTGCGTCGTCTCTCGCAACTGTGCCTGGTATTCGCGTTGTTCGATCTGCCGAATGATTTCAGATTGGCGCTTGAGTTCTTCCGTCTTTTTGAACAGATCGACAAATACCGCCACTTTCGAGCGCAAAATCTCAGGCACGAAAGGCTTAGTTATATAGTCGACAGCACCGACTGAATAACCCTTGAAGGCATCAGCATCACCTAGCGACATGGCGGTTATAAAAATAATAGGCGTGTGGCGCGACTTTTCACGTTCGCGAATCAATCTTGCGGTATCGAAGCCATCGATCTCGGGCATCATCACGTCAAGAAGAATTACCGCAAACTCACGATCGAGCACTAGCTTAAGTGCTTCCTTGCCTGATGTGGCGTCGACCAGATTGACATCCGGAGAAGACAAGGTCGCTCGTAAGACCATGATGTTCTCAGGACGATCGTCGACAAGTAATATGTCGGGCTTGCGTTCGCTCAAGTTCACCTCAACCTCGCCGACGCACAGTCGGCTTTCATTTCGAGCGGCGGATAGCAGTATAACGCCCAACGGGCTCAGTTATAAGTGCTCAGCCGTTCTGACCGCTGATTTCACGAGGGCTCGACCGGCAGTCTGCGCCGCTCGGCAGCGCCAGGCTCGTGAGCGTTTGTTACCTTATCCCCCGAATACTGTGCCCTGCATAGCTCTTGGCACGCTGTTGTCTGCAACGGCTGAGTAGCGCAACTAAATGCCAAAGAAGATCGAAACTGTTCCGTCGAGTTTCCTTTCGACTCGAACCGTTTCGCACTTGAGCCCGTCGCCTATCTCCAGCTCGCTGGCGGCACGCCGCTTAATCAAATGCATCAGCGATTTCGTGTCGGTCTGCGATGTCGCCACGTTTCCCCCCATATGAACTTGCGCTGCCAAACGCAATAAATCGCTCAGGGCAAGCGTTTCGAAATATGCTTCACTGGCGCCAGGAACGCCATTGTTCGGCGGTACAGCCTGCGGAAAAATGTCCATGTTGTTGTTCATCATATTGTTCTCCGCCTCTATCGGCGTGATCGCTCAACATCTAGTTCCCAAAACTCATCTGTATCTAAGGCTATGATGACGCAGCCCATGCTCTGCATGCCTCCAGCCAGGGATACGCGGTTGCGTCGGTGCTGCTCGAGCGCATCCCTCGACTGCTGGATACCGCACCTGCTTGATTGCGGTCACCCACGCATAATCAATATTATGGAAGCTGAACCGGTGGTGGTGGACAGCGCAAAAGCTGCTGTGTGTGACCGATGGAGCTCGAACAACACTCCGGACAGTCTTCTGTCGCCGCGAGAACCAACTCGCAGGAGACTGCTTCTCGCCGGCCGTATGTTCTAGTAGTGGACGATGATCCTGCCCATCGCCGCCTGATGGAATTGGTCGCCGACTCACTAATAGTCCACATCACGAGCGTTCACTGTGCAATCGAAGCACTCAAACTGTTGGCCGAAATCGACGCCTTCGAGCTGATCCTTCTCGATTGCCGCATGCCGGAAGTCGATGGTTTCGCTTTCGCGCAACGTTATCGGCAATTCGAACAGAGTTCGAGCCGGCAACGTGTCCCCATCATCGCCGTAACTGGGCTGTGCCATGAAAATACGCCGACCCGATGTCTGCAAGCCGGTATGGATGATTACCTGTTCAAACCTTTCGAGCTATCCGAACTGAAGACGAAGATCGAAATGATCATCGAGCGGAGCGAATGCGATACGGCGAGATCGGCATCGAAATAGGCGTTTCGCCTTCTCGTTGCGGCACCGTAGATGGTATTGCCAATGAAGCTGAGGGAACCTCATCTGTGGTTACTGCGTCCACCACAGTTATGGAAACTCAAAGGCCAACTATACTGATCTGGGCATGCCTGGCGGCATCGCTGGCAGTGCCTCAGGCATTAGCATCGTCCGCGAGCGCGGCCACGACGACCAAAACAATCACTACTACTACCATCAAGACCACCACATCAACTCAACTGCACTTGAGTAAAGATGAGTGGAACAGCGCGGTTAAACAGCTCCGGCAAATGCACCTCCAGATTCCATTGGATGGTTTCAGCCCGGAAAAAATGAAGGGCTCATTTTACGAAATGCGCGGCACTGGAATGCACGGAGCAACCGATATGCTGGCACCCCGCAACACGCCCGTACACGCGGTTTGTGACGGCATGATCGCCAAGCTCTTTCACAGCCGGTTCGGGGGCACGACCATTTACCAGTTCGATCCGCAACAACGTTTCGTGTTTTATTACGCGCACTTGCAGAAATACGCCGACGGGCTGAAAGAAAAGCAGATAATGCACAAAGGTGACGTAATCGGATTTGTCGGCACCTCCGGCAATGCCCCTCCGAACACACCTCACCTGCATCTTTCAATATCGGTGCTCGGCAAAGATAAACGCTGGTGGGCAGCAGCACCAGTCGATCCATACGAAGTCTATCGCTAGAAACGATTCGGGGCTAATTCCGGGAGCGCCGCCATCCTGGCGGCATTTACTCAACGCCGGCTGGAAGCCGGCGCTCCCAGGGAAGTTCCACAGCGGACCATCTTTGCCAATCGCTTGGAACTTTCATCGCCGTTCCACGCCTATGACAAAGTGAGCGGCGGAGATAGAGCAGTGACAAAAATGTGGGCACCATGCTTAGCGGCATTCAGTTTACTAGTTACGAGCACATCGGTTCTTGCATCCCCAACAAAGCACTCCTCGCGGGCGCTGGCTGTAGCGACTGCCAGCGTGCCGAAAAGCAGTCACCCTGCGCAACACCAGGCAAAGAAAAGCAATAGCGAAGCTAGCGAACAAAAAGATGCGGCTTCAACCGATGAGAGAACATCAGCGTTCACTAACAACCACTACGTTCTCACCGGCACTCTACCGACTAACGGCTTTCGCAAGGATGATCCCACCGTTTTTATCGTCGACAAAGGCAGCCACCGCACCTACGTTCTGCAAGAACAAGACAATCGCATAGTGCGCGTGCTCACGGTGTCCAACGCGATCGGAAATGCCGACAAACCGACGCCGCCAGGGCGATATACGATCGTTAACAAGAAAATGTATCCGCAGTGGGTTCCACCCAAAACGATCAAACACAAACCGGTGGCACCATACAATCAGACGCACGAAAATCCATTGGGCGTAGCGGCGATCTATTTGAATAAGTTCGACATAGACTTGCATGGCACCAATCAACCGGACGCGATTCGTAGGAGCATCAGCCACGGTTGCGTCAGGCATTCAAACAGTGACATCTTGAAACTCTACAGCATGGCTTCAAACGGTGACGTAGTTTATATCGTCAACCATTTCCGTGGCAAGGTGCTGAACCAAGCCGATTTCTTCGCCCATCGTCATAACTTGAGCAAAAATAAGCACGTGGCTTCAGATCAAGGCGCACCAGAACCGGTGACGAAAGACGAAAACGCGAAACATAGAAGCAACAGCGTCACAGTATTCTGGTACACGATCGACACGTAATTACGCGGCTCAGACGTTCAAGCCGACTATTCAGCTGCGATCAGTCCGTAGTAGCGCGCCATGTCCACAATTTCCTTGCGGTCTTTGGCACCGAGCTTTTCCATTATATGGCGCACATGCGTCTTGACGGTTTCTGCACCGATCAAAAGGTGTCCGGCGATTTCGGCGTTGCGCTGTCCGCTATGGAGCAGCGTCAGTACTTGTGTCTCGCGAGCAGTCAAAGTTGGCTGCCGAGGACGCTGGAGAGTACGCGAAGACTCGCTGTACGCATGAGTCAAGGCCTGCAACACATCTCTGGAAACGGCCGCATCAAGCCAGGAAGCACCAGCAGCAGTGCTATGGATAGCCAGGCGCAGATGATCGATCGATGCTTGATGGAGCACATACGCATCAGCACCTGCGGCTAGAGAAGCCAGAGCGGATTGTATTTCCGGTCCTTCCGCGAAAATCAGAACGCGCATGTTGACAAATTGCTCTTTGATTTTCCGGGTTGTCTCGAGCACGTCTTCTTCAGCGCCTGATTTTGTCGCTACCAGCACCAGATCCGGTTGCGTCTCCCGCACAGCGGAAACAGCTGCCAGACCGCAACTCGACTCACCCACCACCTCGATGCCCGGCGATGTGTTCAAAGCATCTTTCAAGCCAGCCCGAACGAGCTCGCGACTATCGGCAAGATGAACTTTAACCATGTTCCCACCGCCCCGAACAAGCTCGCGACTATCCGTAAGACGGACTTCAATCATGTTCCCACCGCCCCAAACGCGTGCCTGTATACTATTCAGCTAAGCGCTCAAAAGCGCCATCCTCATCAAGGGTGATCACACTGGCGTGTGATCGACTGCGCAAGCATCAATCCTTAGTGTGATCTTGTCATCACCGGTCAACCGGATGAACGCCTGTTAAATCTCATGGCTCAAGCGTTCATACTCCGCTGAGCCTATCACCCAGAGAAATGATTGTATGTCGTGATAGTCCTTCGGTTTCAAATCGCTAATGCCCGCCCTGGTCAATTCAGCGAATTCCATAAGACTTTCATATGTTCGATAAGATGGTTTTGATGAATAGTCGAAATCGTATTCCAACTCCTCAGCCGCGATCTTCATCGCCGTAGGTTTCAAAATCATGTGCTTGGCCGGCTGTGCGATGAATGGGAAGAACGTCAGGTTCGGCCACGAAAGCACTCGCGCCTTTATGCGCGGCAGTTGCGAAACGGCGACAATCCACTGAACAAACCTTTCCTTCTTCGGTCCGCGCTGATAAAGCAGTTCGTATAGACCGTCTGCAAATATACGGGCACCATCTGATGTTTTTAAAGCATCTCGCAAGGCCATTTTTTCAAACGAGAAGAGAAAATTAGTGCGAGACTCGACCTGAAGTGCGCGCGTGGCAATCTCCGAATATTCTCTGGCGCGCAAAAGGTCCTGGAAATCTGCCTGATTCAGCAACCGCTGAAACAGCGTGTGCGCTTCCCATTTGTACGTGCGCTCCCAATCAATATATCTCTCGTCGCGAAACGAATCCGGAAAGAAGCGCAAAAACCTTTTCTTGTGTTTCACAAGGGCTCTTTGATTGAGCCGGTTGGTCATGGTTACCATATAAATCCTATTGTAACCCGATCGTACCTGGCACGGACCGCAGCTGTAACGGTATGCTAAATCGCCAGTCGATCGGCTGTTTCCACTGAATCAGGCGCGTTCACCTCTCTGAATTGCTGCCGGTACAATCTCGCGTATGCACCGCCGCCGGCGAGGAGATCGGCATGCTCGCCGCTCTCGACCACACGTCCTTTTTCAATCACGAAGATCACATCGGCCGCCAGTATCGTCGACAATCTGTGCGCAATCACGAGGCTGGTGCGACCTTCCATCAAGGGAACCAATGCAGCCTGGATCAACGCCTCGTTGTGCGAATCAAGCGAGCTGGTCGCTTCGTCTAAAATCAAGATTTTGGGATCCTTTAAAAGCACGCGCGCAATCGCCAGACGTTGCCGTTCTCCGCCGCTCAGTTTGTGTCCGCGTTCACCGACGGTCGTTTTGTATCCGTCGGGCAGCCCGATTATAAAATCGTGAATGTTGGCTGCGCGCGCTGCGGCAAAGACCTCTTCCTCCGTCGCATCACTTTTGGCATAACGCAAGTTGGCTTCGATTGTGTCGTGAAACAGATACGTTTCTTGCGTGACAATGCCGATGTGCGAGCGCAATGACGAGAGTTTCAACTCTCTGCTGTCGACTCCATCAATCTTGATCGTTCCACTTTGGGGATTGTAGAAACGTGGAACGAGTTGCGTGATCGTGGTTTTGCCTGCTCCGGAAGGTCCGACGAACGCAGCCATTTTGCCCGGTTCGATGCGAAATGAAATTCCATGAAGAGCATTGCGATCTTCCGAATAACCGAAACTGATCTGATCGAACTCCACCAATCCTTTTATAGAATCAAGCTCGATGCCGTCTTCGATCCCTTTGTCTTCTCGGGTCATATCCAGATACTCAAAAATCCGCTCGATCACAGCCAGCGCACTGACGAT
>Ga0182024_10007738_pt1 | contig 23071 bp, 21 predicted proteins | sample P32metaG_FD_120480 | JGI IMG/M metagenome (GOLD analysis project Ga0182024, IMG submission 120480) | Permafrost microbial communities from Stordalen Mire, Sweden - P3-2 metaG (Illumina Assembly) | ecosystem: Environmental > Terrestrial > Soil > Wetlands > Permafrost | place: Sweden: Stordalen... | reverse complement strand
CCCGCTGGGTCGTCGCTATGGAGGAATTTCTCGAAGCCGAGGAGGGGCTTCGGGATCGTGGCGAGCTTCCCGCCCATTCCTAGCGCCTTGAAACCCCTGCTGGTCTTCGCGATCCCGCCGGACTTGGTGATGGTGAAGGCGTTCCGTAGCTCGGTGAAGTTGGCGATCACGTCATCGAGCGCCTCGTTCTCCTGGAAGACCTTCTTCAGGGCCTCGAAGATGGCCTCAAGCTCTTCGATGCCCGCTTGGTAGTCAGGCGTCTTGATGAAGATCTCGAAGCTGTTCTTGACCACCTCGTCGGGTTGGAAGACGAACTGGGATACATAGTCCTCATCGAAGACAAGGACGCTCTTGATCTCGTCGGCTCCCACCACCGACGGAGCCTTCCCGTCGTCGGCTTGGCGGTACTTGAAGGGGAGTAGGTCTTGGAGGGCATCCTCGCCCTGGGCGTTGAGAACGAGTGCATGGGCGATGGTGCTCTTCCCGACGCCGTTGGGGCCGTACTTGATGTTGAGCGACCCGCGCCGAAGAGTGATCTGCGCTTCGGTGATGCTGTTGCAGTCCGTGATGGTGATGGCGTAGTCGCTGGACTGCGTGGGCATCTGCATACCATGCGCCCTAACTTTCGTCACCGACCTGAGCGGCGCTGCAAATCGCCCACGGTGGGGGTTCAGACCCAACCGTCGATACCGGGGCGCCACGTCTAGCAGCCTGGTGGATTACTTGAACTGAGATCACGTCTCAGCCTAACGTGAGCTGCTAGTCGCTGACGAGGGGCGTTTCTGACCAAGATCACAGTAGATCCAGTCTCCGCCAAAGCAGGTCCGGCTCAGGCCGTTACCCGCCGGCTGTGGAAAGTTCTCGAAGATGGCGATCTCATCAACAGCGCCATCGAGCAGACCTACGCGGGGCTGCCCGAGCGCACAGATGAGCACGCCTCAGAGCTGGACGCCGTGCGGCGCAAGCTCACCGATTGGCGTCGGCTGACACCGGGCGACAGGCAGCCTGTTCTACTAGCCATTTTGATCGTTGCGGAGGTCGCCCAGCCAAGCTTCGCGCTCGGCGGCATCGATCTCGTCCGCGCGTGTTGCGGACACGAGTTGATGACCCGCCGGCAACAGGCCCAACTGCCCATAGGACGTCTTGTCGCGCGGCAGCAGCCCGTCGAAGACGTTGTTTAGGGGTCTGATCTGCCCGTTGTTGCTTATCCCAACGAGCCGCACGTCCACCAAGTCGCTCAACTCACGCAGCATTGTGGGATCGGCGCTGGGACCACCGATGACGGCATGTTCTGCCCCGATCTGGGCCAACTCACGGACGTACTCGTCCTTGTGGGCGATCACGGACAAAGCGACGAACTGTCGGTACGTGAGCTCGTCCGCGACTCGGACGAGGTACATCCCCTCGCTCGGGGAGATCGTCTGATCGTGCGCGACCGCCGAATATAGCCGCGCGAGGAGCGGCAGCTTGCGCTCCTCGTAGGTTGAGGCTGAGCGCCGGAGCACGCCCTCCAGCAGCTCCTCAGCATCAGGGCGCAATTCGTCTCGCGCGTCAAAGAAGCCGTCATCGCGAAGTTGCTCTCCGCTCGACTCACGACGACGCGCATCGCCTTCCATGATCAACAGCGCAGCCCCGACGCGTTCCTCTTCGCGACGATTGAATCGTCCAACGATGGCTCTCGTTGCGTGCTGTACGGCGACCCCGAGCGCAGCTCCCAGCATCGCTCCCGGAGGTCCGCCAGCGACAAGACCGGCCCCGGTCCCGACGAGGGCTCCGGCGAGGTCCGTACCGGCACTTTGCAGCTCACCGCTTAGATCGCTGTCTTGGCGCTTGTCATCCATCGGGGGATATTCGCCGAGCCAGTTCGAGCAAGTTGGGTTTCAGCCGCCGAGCAGCTTGCTGAGAAGATCCGCCGCCGTCGCGACTGTCACTCCAGAGCCGAGCTGGATCGCGCCGGACTGAAGGCGCCCGAGCCACGCATTCGCGCGAGGTCCACGACCGCCCTCCTCACGGACAGCGGTCACAAGCTCCTCCTGCTCGGTCTCACGGATGCCGAGACCGCGCAGCGCCACCCTCAACGCTTCCAGGTTGACGCTAGTGCCAGCAGTCGCAACGGCGTCGCCCGCAGCTGTGGCAACAGCTGCATTGTCGCCGTAGATGTTCTGCGTGAAGATTTGCGTCACGCGCTGATCGGGTATCGGCGTCTCCCCGGGCTCCGCCTCACCTGCGGCCGGGTTCTCCGATTCGATCTCAAGCGCGAACTGGAGAACACGGTCCCGGATGCCGCTGAGCGTGCCGTGAAAGACGGTAGCTGGAATGACCTTCCACGCCTGCATCAGGTTCATATTGGTGTAGAAGCGGGTCTGGACGAGGGCGACTATGTCGGTCGGCCAGGGGAAGGTGAAGGTTTGCTCGCCCGACGACAGGAGGGACTCCATCTCGGGGACGCCCATCCTCACCTCGAACGTAAAGAGCGCCTCGCGTAGTCCCCACTCGTCCGGGACGCACGAGGAAGCGAGCCCCGCGTTTCGGAGTCCGCTCTGAAACGGCCCAGCGAGGTTCCCGAGAACCGTCGTGTTGATGATCGGCCGGTATGGCGGCAGAGGCTTATCGCCGGGGTACCCGCTGAGCTCGCGGTTCGCCCACTCGCGCAGCGGGTTGTGTTGCAGCCTCGCTGCGAGGACCACGCACTGCCGGAGAAGCACCTCGACCGAGGCGTCCTTCCCAACCGCACTGTTCTGGATGTCGCGGAGAAGGCTCACCAGCTACCGGTATGGGGCAGCCTTGCTCGGCTGCGTAGTCGGTGCGTAGGCGGTCCCATTCGGTATTTCCGCTGCCGTCGAGCGGGTGTAGACCCCGCCGGGTGCTCGCATGATGTGGCCTGAACGCCTGCTCCCCACGACGAGCGATAGGCCCCAGTTAGCCGTATCGGCACGCATAGCTATCGCCCGTCCTCGAGCGCGCCAAGGAGAGCATCGACCAACTGCGCCCGGCTTGTGTCGTCTTGAATCGCTCTATCCGGGTCATCAAGTGCCCGTCGCAATACCTCTGCCAGCGTGCGCCTTTGGGGTCTATCGATGACGGGAAGCACTTCAAATGCGGCGGCTAGGGCATGGTACTGCTCGAATGCCGATCGGCTGTCCAGTATCGCTCCGCAAATCTCATCGAATAGCCCGCGGTTGGGCTGATCCTGGGCCACGACTAGAGCGACGATGCGTTCCCCTTCGTCACCGGCGCCAAGCATGTGCCGGAGATCGGTCGTCAACGGCGGTCGACCACGTGCGACCGCCCTCACTTCCGCTGTCAACGATGTCATCCGCAGCGTCCGCTCTCGGCTGGGCTCCATGCTCCGGCGGATCTCTTCGTATTCCCGCGCGTAGCGATCCAGCGTCTCGCGGATCCCACCGACAACAGGCATCACAGCTGCTAGCTGAAGCTCCAGGTCACGCCTCAATGCCTCGCTTTGAGTGCGCTCCTCGGAATCAGCCAACACCCCTGGCGACGTAAGCGCCGTGAGAAGGACAGGGAACGTCTCGCGCTTTGTTTGCGGATCAATCGGGTCGAACAGCCTCGCGAGGCCTGGCGTAGCCGCTTCACCGGCCGGAGTCTTCACCCCGCCACCAGCAACACCCAGAACTCGCAGCAGCGACGGTAGCCAAATCAAGGCAAGCAGCGCGACCGTAAGCGCTGATACAGCAACGGAACCACTCAGGTCGTGCTTTTCGCTGATGTTGAGATGCAGGGTGCTCGCCACAGCCGCAACCACCATCAGCGCCGCCCACGGACGGGAGATTTGCGTGACCAACGCGCTCAAGGCTCGGATGCTGGCAACCGCCGCACTATCTTGTCCGGCATGATCGACGCGTTTCATGCTTCGCAATGAATACAGCATCAACGGACACGGCCCCAGCGAGCACCTTCTGGTCTGGCCACCTGAGGACCCTTGAGATCCGGCGTGGGTTCTGCTCTGCTCTCGGCGCGAATCGACAACTGAAGCGGTCGGACGGGTGTTTGAGGCACCCGCCCGACCTTTAGCACCGAAGGGCGTGCCTTCGATGCCACGGAAACCGTAGCTGTCTGCGGCTGGCGGGTCGTGCTCGCGTGCGCGCTCCTCGGGATACCCGAAAGGAGCCAGCGAGATGTCCAGCAGCAAAGACGGGAGGCAAGCGGGGAGCCGGCGTGCGGTCCTCACGAGTCCGACGTGATCGTGGCGGCGAGTTGCGCCGGTTCGAGCCGGTGTCCGATGATCTGGTGCTCGCGGCCGTGGGGCGCGCGGAACGTCATCGTGAGCGCGCTGGCGAGGGCGTGATGATGAGCGACATCGCGGAGCATCTGGGGTTCGTTCATGGCTCGTGGACGACGCGGCGGCTGCGTCCGCAGTTCGAGGCGTTTATCGCGGCTGGCCTGCTCGTGCGTTTGCGCCGGCGTGGGGTCGTGGTGTGGGGATTGACGAGCAGCGGTCGTGGGCGCGTGGAGCCGACAAGCGGCGCGGTGGTGTTGCCGGAGTCTCCGCAGCATCGTGTGTGGCGGCACGCCCGCGCGCTCGCTGCCGAACGAATCGATGCGGTTTCAGAGCAGGCAGCCGGTGTGCTGGAGGCGGCGATGGACGCGCTCGACTCCGAGGGGGTCCGCTCGGATGCGTGGTTCGCGCTGGCTGAGCGTTTGCAGTCGGCGTGCTGGCAACTCGGGTCGGTGACCTACTGCCTGTCCGAGTGGACCGAGCCCGACGACGCCACCGCGGACGTTGACGATCGCACGGAGCCCGGTGACGAGGCGGTGGATCCTGAGGAGCTGGGTGGGGTGCGTTATCGACGTGGTGGGCGTCGCAACGTTTGGAAGTGGGCCGACGCCTGACCCCGGCGTGCCGTAGGGGCGCTCCGTGCAGGCGTAGCGCCCCGCCGTCGTTTTGTGTCTGCTGACACGGGGCTGACACGACATAAAAATTGGTGTCGGCTGTAACCAAAACGCCCCGAAATCGGCCTTGTCCTTTAGAGCCCTTGATCGGGCGCGGGCCGTGGTCTGGTGTCCGTTGGGTTCTGGCTTGGCGGCATGTTGCCGTCGTAAGGGTCACTCACCGACACCAGAAAATATGGACGATTACATTCGTGCCGCTCGCCCTCGCGTGCAGCGGCTTTCACGTGAGCTGGAACTCGAAGCGATCCGGCTGCTCGCCGAATTGCTCGCTGATGCCACGAAAGAGCACCGTGGCGTTTTGCCCGGCGCTTTCAAGCGCGAATTGCGCGCGCCTATGCCCGGCGCCAAACCCATCTGCGACACGCCGGATTCTCTGCATGGCTGTGCAAAACGCCAGGGCTCTCGGTGCGCGACAAATGGAGGTAAGTAGATGCCAAAGGGGATGTCTACGCGACCGGCGCGGGTAGGGAGCGCGTTCGCTTGGGAGGTAGCGAAGCACACGACGGAGCGTGACCGGGAGATCCCATGGCTGCTGTATCGCCAGAAGATCCTGACGACCGATCAGCTACGGCTGCTGTTCTTCGGTTCGCTGCGTCGCTGCCAGGATCGTCTGCTGTGGCTGTATCGCCATCGCGTGATCGACCGGTTCTACCCGGCGGGCCCGTTCTCGCTGGGTAAGCCACAAGCGCACTGGCTACTCGATGAGGTCGGCGCACACCTCGTCGCAGCCCGGCTGGGACGTGCACGCAAGGGTCTTGGCTGGGATCGTCAGCAGGACTTCCACGAGCACGCCCAACTCGCTCACCGGCTGGAGTGCAACAGGTTCGTCTGCAGCGTGATCACGGCGACCCTCGACACGTCCGACGTGTGGGTCGGGGCGTGGGAGCCTGGCTGGGGCGCGATCAAGCCGTACTGGTCGCTGCCGCCGTATGAAAGCGCGCGACCGGATGCCAGCCTCACGCTGAGCACAGTGTTCGGGCTCGTCGGGGTTGCGGTCGAGTGGGATCGCGCGACCGAGCCAATGGCGACGCTCGTTGGAAAGATCAGCCGCTACGCCACGACGCTTGAGCAAGCCCGCGGCGTGCGCTGGCATAACGTCTGCTTCGTCGTCCCGGACGAGCGCCGCGCACAACGCCTGCTCCAAGAGGGCGGGCAGCACGCGGGGCACGTGCTCAGCGGGCGCTTCTGGGTCACCACGATGGATGAGCTTGAAGCGTGTGGGCCTCTCGGAGTGATTTGGCGCTGCCTTGATTACGAGGAGCAGCCCTGCGGCATGGCGGATTTCGAGACGCTGGACGGCGCTGAGGTTACGCCGCGTGAGCGGGCTCTCGGCCGGCGCTGGCAGGTGCCGATGCCCGCGCGTTGGGCGGCGCTCTCCCCGCTTGGTGCGCGTGGGCGCCCGCAGGGCACGCCGGCTGTCCTGGCGGCAGAGGATGACGAGCTGGCCCGCGAATGGGAGCAGCGCCGCGCCCAGGAACACACAGAAGCCGAACACGACGCCAACGAGCCCGCAACCGGACAGGCGTGGGCGGTTGGAGGGTTGAGATCCGGCGCGGGTTCTGGTCTCCTCGACCACCAGCAAGAACACGAGCAGGAGGAGCCCTGGCGATGACACGCGTATGTCTCTACACCCGCATCTCAACCGACGAGGAGAACCAGCCAACCTCACTTGCTTCCCAGCAGGAACGGCTTGAGGCGTTCTGCAAGGTGCAGGAGGACTGGCGGATCATCGCCCACCACGAAGACCGCGCCACCGGCACCAAGCTAGACCGGCCCGGACTCCAAGCCGCACTCGACCTCGCACGCCAAGGCAGGATCGATCAGCTACTCGTCTACAGGATCGACCGGCTATCGCGGAAGGTTCGTCAGCTCGCCAGCATCGCCGAGGAGCTAGACAAGCTCCAGGTGACGCTGCGCTCAGCGACCGAGCCATTCGACACCGGCTCAGCAGCCGGCCGCATGATGCTGCAAATGCTCGGCGTGTTTGCCGAGTTCGAGCACGCCACCATCGTCGACCGCGTCACGTCAGGCATCGAGCGGCGCGCCAGAGAAGGCCGCTGGCCCAACGGACGCATCCCATTCGGATACGCCCGCAACGAGAACAAGCAACTGATCCCAGACGAACGCACCGCACCCGTCATCCGGCGAATCTTCACTCGCTACGCCGCCGGGCGTCTCGGTGCCGCCGCGATCGCCCGGCGCCTCGTGGACGAACACGCTCCCGCGCCGTCGCGTGGCTGGCAGCCCAACATCGTGCTCTGGGTACTGAGCAACGAGGCATACGTGGGGCGTGTCCACTGGCGCGGCCAGACCTTCCCCGGTCTGCACGAGCCGTTGATTGACCAAGACACATTCGACCGCGCGCAAGCACTCCTGAAACAGCGCGGGGAGGATTTGGCGATGCGCGCCGCAAGCCGCGCTGAGTTCCTACTCACCGGGCTCGTGCGCTGCGGGCGCTGCCGTCGCGCATATGTCGGTATGTCCGCCAAAGGCAACGGCGGCACATACCACTACTACGCCTGCTCCGGGAGACAAAAGCTCGGACGCAAAAGCTGCGACGGCGAGCGCATCCCCCGCGAGAAGCTGGAGACCGCGATACTCAATCAGCTCACCAGCATCTACCGCGACGGCGGTCTCATCCGCGACGCCATCAAAGAAGCGGCCGCGAGCGATGACACCGACCGCACCGCGCTCACATAACAACGCGCGTCGCTCGCCAAGGAGATCACCCGCTCCGAACGCGCGATCGACCGCTACCAAGACGCATTCGAGGCCGGCGACCTCAACCCCGCACACTTCAACGAGCGGCTGACCACGCTCAAGGCACGCCTGGACGCTCTCCACGACCAAGACCAAGCACTCGCCCACGAACTAGCCACAGACACACCGACCACGCCTGACGCGACGGTACTCCGCGCCGTCGCTGACCACCTCGATCACGTCATCGAACACGGTGAGCCCGGGCAAGCAAAGGCGCTCCTCGGGATCCTCATCGCCGAGCTACGCGTCAACAGCCGCAACGAGATTTGGCCCACCTACCGCGTCGGCGCACCAGTGGTTTGCGCGCCGAACAGTTCAGTGGAGCCAACCGGGATCGAACCGGTGACCTCCTGCTTGCAAAGCAGGGGCGGACGTGCTGGAATCAGTAGACACAGGGGTTTTGTGTCGCCCTAAGTGGTGTTATGGCTGGCGAAAATGAGCCATGCGGTACTCAAAGCGGTACTCGCGACCATGTGGTACCCGTGTGGTACCCTAGGTTAATGAGTGAGAAAGTCGGGAGCGCCAAAGGGAACGAGCCGACGGGGGCGCTCGTCGTCGCAGAGCGTAGCGACGGGCCGGTGTACCTGGCGAAGTGGAGGCGGTCAAGCCGACAGGTGAAGCGACGCATAGGACCAGCGTGGCTGGAGCGGGCGGCCGACGACAGCGGGTGGGTCATGCGGCGCGGGCGAGTACCGGAGGGCTACTTCGATGAGAAGCGCGCGACGGTGCGCATGGCTGAGTTGATCGCCGAGCACGACCGGGAGGAGCGCGCGATCGAGGCGGGCGAGCGGGAGCGCCGTGAGCGTGGCGTGACATTCCGCGAGCTGGCGGCGGAGTGGCTGGAGCACCTGCAGCACGAGCGCGGCGCCAAGCCGTCCACCTTGAGCGACTACCGCTACATGCTCGCCGAGCCCGGAGCGCCACACCGCCGTGGCAAGGGCAAGAGCCCCGGCATCCTCATGGCCGCGTTCGGCGACCGGCCCGCGGCGAAGATCACCACACGGGACATATCGGCGTTCCTGCGCAAGCTGGACACCGAGAACGTGTCACCCCGTTCGGTCAACAAGAACCGACAGGTGATCTCGGCGATCTTTGGCTACGCCTGCCGCGTGGACACCCACGGCCTGCCGTCGAATCCGGTGGCCGGTACGACCAAGCGCCGCGAACCACCGGCAGCCGTGCTCGATTTCTACGAGCCGGAGGAGGTGGAGATGATCGCCTCCGCGGCCGCCGATGGGTCACACCGTGGAGCACAGCCGGCCAACCTGGGCGCCGACGAGATCGCCTGGCGGGCGCGCGAGGACGCACAGGACGGCGAGCTGTTCCGTCTCGCCGCGTACACCGGCCTGCGCCTCGGCGAGCTGATGGCGCTGCGCTGGGAGGACGTCGACTTCGACACGCGGCGGATGGTCGTCCATCGCGCCGTGTCCGCTGGCGTGGAGGGTCCGACCAAGAGCTGGCAAGCGCGCTTCCTCCCAATCGCCGATCCCGCCGCCGAAGCACTCGAACGTTTGCGGCCCCGCGGCGACTACACCTCTCGCGAGGACTACGTCTTCTGCTCGCGCCTCGGCCGGCGCCTTGATCCTTCCGCCGTGCGCCGCCGGTTCAAGGCTGCGCGCGACGCCGCCGGGCTGCGGCCGCTGCGCTTCCACGCGCTGCGCCACGCCGCCGGCAGCCTTATCGCCCGGCACGCTGACGCGCGCTTCGTCCAGGAGTTCCTCGGGCACTCACGGATCACGACCACCGAGCGCTACATGCATGCCAAGGCACGGCCCGAGGATCTCGAGCGGGTCAACCTGGCATTCGCGCTCAGGGCGTCCAACGACCAGGAGTCATCGCAGTCCAATCCGCGATGAGCCCACGACATCGCTCCGCACAGTCGGGCAGCTCCGACGTCGCCGTACACTGTGTGACAGGAGATGAACACGATGCCAGAGCCTGCCGCCAACCACGACCTGATCGAGCAAGCGAACTCGCTGTTTTGGCATCCGCTCCCGCTTGAGGAGTTGATGGCTGACGTCGCGCCGCTTGACCCCGGCGAGCACTTCAACATCCCCGATCTGACAGAAGAGGAATGGGAGACGTTCGCCGCGGCGCTGGAGCAGTGACCGGGACGGTCCTGGTCGACACGAACGTCTTCACCGCCCGTTTGCGGGAGCGCTCAACGCTCGCCACCCGGTACGCGAAGCACCTCTTCGGACAGCGGGTCGCCCTCGCCCCGCAGACCGTCGCCGAGGCGCGGTATGGGGCGCTGAAGGCAATGTGGGGTCCTGCTCGCACGGAGCAACTCGGACGGCTCGTCGGGCGAGCGCGCATCCTCCCGATCGACATCGACACCATCGAGACCGTCGCCGAGCTTCGCAATCAGTGTCGGATGATCGGTCACCCGCTCCACCAGAGCAACCACAACGCTGACCTCTGGATCGCGGCCACCGCGATTCGCTGGTCCATCGCGCTCGTCGCTCACGACGCGGTCTTCACTGACTGCCCCCGCATCCACCTCCTGACCGAGCTCGACGACTGATCGGGTGTAGACGGACAGCCACTTCAAGCCGCCGCTCTGAGGCCAGCGCACGCCGCCGCTCCGACTCGACCGCTCCCCCTGGTGCAAACACGGTGTCCACCGGCGTGGCCAACTAGCTGGCCAAATGCCTGGCAATCAACTAACGTCAAGCTACGCCAAAGCCAGAGCACTGATCGAGTGCCACGACGAACGAGGTGCCCATGCCAAAGCTCCGTTCAGCCCCACAGGAAGCCCACCGAAAGACCGTCGAGTCGAACATCGCCGATGTCGCCGGGTACCTCCAGGAGGTACTCGGACAGAAGCTGGTCGCTCACATCGCAGGCGTGTCCGACCCGAGGAGCGTCGCGCGCTGGACTGCCGGCGAGCGCGCTCCACGAGCAGAGTACGAGCAGCACTTGCGCTGTGCCTATCAGACGTTCCAGCTGCTGCTCGCCGAGGAGTCCTCCCAGACCGTTCGCGCATGGTTCCTCGGCCTGAACCCACAGCTCGATGACCAGTCCCCCGCGGAGTGCATCCGCGAAGGAGACTTCCGCAACGTGCTCTTGGCGGCCAAGGCATTCCTCGCCAGATGAGGTCGGCCCCGTCCGAACTTCTGGAAGCGGTCCCTCTGAGCGCCTCACGCCGCCGACCTGTCCACCGACCGGCCTCTCACTGCCGCCTCGATCTCGTCACGCAGGAAGATCCATCGCCGTCCGAGCTTGCGTCCAGGTAGCAGTCCGCGCCGCGCGTATTCAAGGACCGTTGAGATCGGCAGGTGCAGCAGCTCGGCGACATCGCGTCCGTCGAGCACGTCGTCGCGCGTAAGCGGCGGATGAGCGGCTATGGAGTTGGGAATGGTGCTCATCGACGTCTGGGCATAGGAATTGGTGTTGTGGGTTAGTGACCCCAACCCGCCCGGACCGGCCAACGAGTTCGCGGCCCAGCCCGAGCCACTTCGCTCAGCTCTGCGCGAGCGGTCCCCCAACCGAGCCTTCGACAACGAACCAGCCGTCGCCACCTCACTCGCTAACAGCGGGCTGACGGCCCTCCCGAGCGGCCTCACGTCGCTTCGCTCCCACAGCAGTACAGACGAGATGCACGGCTGTGCCGTGGCACAGCGAGCGCTGTGCGAATTTCGTGGCCGGTTTGGCGCGTTGAGGGTCATCACCCATGTGATGACGGCGGCGAGCATAGGTGCGTCTCGGGGCGGTGGGTACGCGCGCTACCTGGAGAGCAAGACGGTTGAGCCCGAGCGTGGGGACTACTACCTGACACCCGATGGGGAGATGGCGCAGGCCCCCGGCCGCTGGCTGGCCGATCCCGAGACCCTGGAAAGGCTCGGGGTTCAGCCCGGCGAGCTGGTGGACGGCGCGGACTTCATCGCGCTGATGGAGGGTCGCCACCCCGGCAGCGGCCGGTGGCTTCGTCCGGAGGGTGCCGGCGGCGGCCGGGGTGGCGGGATCGACGTGACGTTCAGCGCACCGAAGTCCGTCTCGACGGTGTGGGGGCTCGGCGACCCGTGGCATCGCGAGCAGATCGAGCAAGCCCACGCCAGGGCAGTCGAGCAGGCGATCCGGCATCTGCGAGAGCAGGTGCCCGTTGTGCGGCGTCGCTACAGCGGCCAGGTCGTGGAAGAGAACGCCAAGGACGTGATCGCAACCGAGTACCGGCACACCACCGCCCGCGGAGTCGCGGGAGCCCAGGCCCCAGACCCGCAGCTGCACAGTCATGTAGTCATCACCGGTGCGGTCCGCGAGGACGACCGGATCGTGGCCGTCGCGTCGCGGCCGATCTTCCGATCCGCACGGGAGCTCGGCGCGTTCTACCGCTCCGCGCTCGCCGACGAGCTCGTGCGGGAGGGGTACGCGATCGAACATGGCACTGGCAAGGATGGCCGGTACTTCGAGATCGCCGGTGTCCCCCGAAAGCTGTGCGAGGCGTTCTCCGGTCGCTCGCGTGAGGTCGCCAGGGCGGCGGAGCGGTTCCGTGCCCGTTACGGCCGCGCTCCCGAACGCGGCGAGCTTCGCAACCTCGCGCTCGAGAACCGCCGCTCCAAGGAGCTGACCACACGCTCGGACCTGCAACGAGTGTGGACACAGACCGCTCGAGACCACGGATTCGGCCCGGATGAGGCCGTGCGGTTGATCGGCGCATCTGAGCGTCCGGCAACCGAACGCGCGATCGAGGATCGGGTCGAGGCGAAGCTGACCGAACAGCACGCCGTCTTCCAGGAGCGCGACCTGCGCGCAGTCGTGCTCGAGCAAGCCGCCGGAGAGATGGCACCGGACGAGGCGCTCGCTGTAGCGCGGGAGATGGTCCGCGACCGGCGCGTGCTGACCTTGGAGGGCGGGCGGATGACCACCCTGGCGGTGCGTGCCCAGGAGCAGGCGATCGAGCGCCGCGCCACACAGCTCGCCCAGCCCGCGGGCCGCGACGTCGGACACGTTGCACGCGAGAACGCTGCCCGTGAGGTCGCGGAGCACATTAGCGGGCCGCTCAGCGCCGAGCAGCGCCACGCGCTCGAAGTCCTCACCGGTCCCGAGCGTGCCGCGGTGCTCGTCGGCCCCGCCGGAACCGGCAAGGGCGTGGTGATCGACGCCGCCGCCCGCGCGGAGCAGGCCGCCGGGCGAGAGACGATCGGGGTCGCGGTGTCCGGGTCCACCGCCGAGCGGCTCGGCGCCGACAGCCCCGCGCTCGCCGGGCAGACACTCACCCTGGACTCGCTGGTCGCCCGCGCGAACACGGGCGCCATCCACGTCGGCAGAGACACGACAGTAATCCTGGACGAGGCCGGGATGGTCGACCACAAGCGCCTGGACGCCCTAACCGAGCTCGTGGAGCGCTCCGGGGCGAAGCTGATCGCGGTCGGCGACGGCAAGCAGCTCCCCTCGATCGGCCCCGGCGGCATGTTCGACCGGCTCACCCAGCACACACCCACCGCCGAACTCGCAGACATACACCGCACCAAGAACCCCGCCGACCAGCGAGCGTGGCAAGCGCTACGCGCGGGAGAACCCGAGCGTGCGATGGCGCACTACGCCTCACGCGGCCAGCTACATCTCTCCGACACCCGCGACCAGGCAGCAGAGCACGCCGTACAAACATGGGCCACGCTCACGGAGGGGCGCGATATACGCGAGGTCGCGTTGATCGCCGACGCGGCGAACACGGAGATCGACCGGCTCAACGCCCGCGCACAGCACCTACGCGCACAGCGCGGCGAACTCGGAAACCATGAGATACCGCTGCCCGGCGTCCACTACGGCCTACGCGAAGGCGACCTCATCGCCTTCACCGCGCAGCATCGCCCCCGAGGGCAGCCACGGGTCGAGAACGGCACCCGCGGCGAAGTGAGCGCCATCCACGACCGGCGTGTGACCGTCACGATCGACGGATCGCAGCGCAGGGTCCAGCTCGCCGGCGAGGATCTGGACTCGCTGAGACTGGCCTATGCGCAGCATGTCTACCGCCAGCAGGGCGCGACCGTCGAGCGCACCGTCGTGCTCACCGGCGGTTGGCAGACCAGCAAGGAGACTGCCTACGTCGAGGCAACCCGCGCCCGACACGGCACCGACTGGTTCATCGCCCGCGACGACCTCGGCAACGAAGGACAAGACCCCCAGCGCATCACGCGCCTCGCCCAAAAGATGTGTAACAGCCGCGTGCAGACACCCTCGCTCGCGCACCCCGAGCTGCCCGACCACCTTTGGGGAACCGGGTTCGACCTCGGCTCGCTGCGGCCACTGCGTCTCGCTCGGCAGCTCGTGCCACCGGCACGCAACCACAATCGCACCCGCGGCGACAGCGCGGATCGAGGACGATGAAAGGCAGGGCGGCTCCGACCTAGCCCACCGGCCCGTGATCGGACTCCTCGGCGGGCGATGCCCCGCATAGGCTCTCGCCATGCACGAGCACCGAGGGCACATTGGAGGGGCATCGCTCGCTATCGCTGGTGCTGCGCTGATAGCCGCGAACTGCGAGCTAGTCGAACCTGCCGTCTAGCCCTCCCCAGGCGGATGGGGAGCGTTAATGACTATCTCGCCTATCCATCTCCGCTAACTTCCGAGGTCGAGCACGTGGCAGACCGCCTTCGGAACGCGTGTCCCCGGCTCACACACGGCCGATCCCCACGTGATGACGCGCCAGGCACCGCGCACATACTCGAAGACGATCGTCTCGGGCTGCGCGTTATGCGGGAAGATCGACCAGCTCGCAGCCGCCCAGCCGTTACTCGTTACGCGGTCGGTCAGGAAGTGATGCTTGCGGCGATTGAAGCCCCCCGAGTGATGCAGGCTGGCGACGGCTTCGACCGCTCTTAGTTGGGCCTTCGTCGCGCGATGCGCCGTCACACGCGGCGCTGGGACTGCGGGCGATGGTTCCGACACCTGCGGCTGTGGTTCGGGCGTCGCGTAGCCAGCGAAGATGGCCGTAGGCCCAGCTTCACCGCTTCGTTCCTCGTGAAGGGTAAAGCACGTGAAGTTCTGCCCAGCGAGAATGGGACTGGACCAGACCGAGGTCCACGTTGAGCGATCTGGGCTGATCGTGACGTGACTCGTCAGCTCGCCGCCGACGCCTTCCTCTAGGAGTTCTTGCCCAAACGGTTCGACGAGCGCACCGGCGGGGCTGTACGACACCGTCGGGACACCCCATCCAATCCGGACTTGTGGCGACGTGGGGCCAACGGTTTTGGCGCAATGGTCTATCCACACGAATCCGATGTCTTCCCACTTTGCCGCCACCTGCAATGTGCCAGGTTCGGCCGAATTGAACGGAGACTGTTCTGAGCCCCCCTGGCTGATCGTGATTGTCCCCGTTTGTTCTTCGTAGCTGACGACGACGGGGATTAGCGGTTTGGCCGGTGCGCTACCGAACTGAGGCTCCGTCGGGTTCGGGTTGAGCGTGACCGATTCCGTTCGCACCGTTCCGAGCGCAACCGTCGGCGCGACGAGCGCCAGCACCACCACGCTTATCACGGCGGTGAGCCTGCCCGATAGCCTGCTGGCCGGGAGCGATCTCGCTAGCATCAGAGAGGAGTAGAGCATGAGCGACCCCTTCCCCGCATCTCCGTTCTCTCCGGCCCTGGAGGGATTCCAAGTGCTCCTTCTGGCGGGGGCCGCCAGTTCCGAGGCGTCGGTCGGCATCCTTGCTGCGCTTGATGAGCCTATTTCCGCCCCTTCGGACGGCCCGGCTTCTTGTGAGGCACCCGCTTCTTCACGTCCGCCAAGCTCCTGTCAGTCTCATCGAAGGCCCGACGCGCCCCGTCCTTAGCCCCCTGCAAGTAGACGGCCTCCATGATTTGCCCGATCTTGATGCCGTCCCACAGGGTCGCGTCCTCCAGAATGTCTTCGAGCGCCCTTGCGACCTTTGGACTCGTGTAGACCGACGCCTCGGTATTCCGAAGCTGGACCTTGATCGTGCGGTAGCCCGCCATCTTGCTCCCCCTAGGCTCGGTTGGTCGGAACGCGACCGAGTCTACGCCAGCGTGCTAAGCCATATCAGCATTCGGGCTTCTGGCTTTCGATCCCCCGATAGCCCTCAGAGAGGGTCGCGGCATCCACGCTCGACGGATTGAACGATTCTTCGCCTTCAACGCCCGTCCCTAGCTCGATCTGCGCCGCCACGGTGCCAGCGGGGAGCCCGAGAGCCTTCACGATCGTTGGGCTTCTGACGAGCATCTCTTCGCACTTCCCGAGTGTGTCGTCATCGAAGATCGACGCGTCGGGCGGGAATTGTTCCCGCAGGATTTCTTCCTTCGCCGCAGCGGCCGACTCTTCCTTGAAGCGATATTCATAGCGCGTTACGTGCCCTTCGGCATGTCCGACGCCCGCGTATTCGACGCTCGCGCCATCGACTTCCGGTAGCGCAGGGTTCTCGTTGTAGACGGATTCGTGGGCGTAGTTCGTATCTTCGCGGTGGGCGCTATTCCAAGCCGAATCGGTGGCCCCGAAGCCCGTAATGCTCGGTTCGACGACTGTCGTCTTGGCCTGCGTGGTCGTTGTTTCGTGCGTTTCAGCGGCGAGTTCGCCGTTGCCCGACGAGCCGCCACAGCCCGCAATAGCGACCATGAGCACTACACGAGTTTGGACGGCACGCGGGGAGCCTATACGCAGCACGGCCGTTCCTGCGAGTCCGCTTCTCGTCGATTGCCGACGTCACGGTGCTCGGTCTCCGGGAGTTGGGAACAGGCGGTCCATGGTCTCGGGATCCGCGAGACGCACTCCCACGCGAGAGACCACCTGCGCCCAGATCGGATCTGGCGGCAGCTCGATCAGCAGGGCCGGCTGGACTCGCTCACCTCGGTTCCGAAGGTGCTCCGCGTATCCCAGGATCTGTCCCAGGCCGATCCGCACCTGCGATTCGAGGTTGTTGGACGTCGCCGACTTGACCTCAACCACAGTCAGCCCGCCGCAGGTGCGCCATGCCACGTCGAACTGCGGATCTGAGTCGGTGGGCGAGATGGGGATCAGCCCCCGTTCGAGCGCATGGTCTGCCAGCTGGCTCTCGAGATCGAAATGGCTGTGCACCCCCCGCTCAATCACGGTCGGATCGACCGTGAATACGGCGTCGGGGCTATGCCAGTGCTCGACGTCGCGCGGCCTGTATGCGCGGCCAACCGACGGGGAGACCGGGTGCGTAGGTTGGGTCGGTGTTCTGGAATGCCGCGGACCGATTGGCGGGTACTTACCGTGCACGCTCGAGTACGCGGCTAGCTTCGCGCCCGTCCAGGTCTGCAGTCGGGCGCGGACCATGTCGGCACCCGGCTCGCCAGCATGGTCCTTCTGCCAGGAGCCGTATTCCGCCATTGATGGCGCAGTGCCTGTCTGCCTCCAGCATCGCGCCATTGCCTCAACGCAGACCTCGGCGGTGAACTCGCCCGGCTTGCGATGCGGAACGTTCGCTGGCAAGCCAGCCGCGAGAAGTGCAGCGCGCCAGCCGCCAAGGCGCCACATGATCGTTGGGCGTGCGGGACGATCCGGCGCCGCGCCCGCCCAAGTGTCGTAGTCGGTGACCGTCATCGGGCTCGGCATTCCGGGAGCCGCGGCCGCGTCGCGCAAGGCCTTGAGAAGGTCCTCGTCAGAGAACACCTGGGCGATGCCCCAGTCGATCGCGCGGAAGACCCCCACGTCGGGCCAGAGGTCGTTCATTAGCCGCTCAACGAAACGACTCTTGATGCCGGTCCGCTGTTCAACCCCGGACGGGTCGCGCACCTCCCAGAACGTAGCCTCGATCGCGCCCTCCCGTCCGCGGATCGCGAGCTGGTAGTCGCACTCATGCTGCTCCGCAAGCGTGCGCGTCGCGATTTCGCGGTTGTCAAGGTACTGCCTGATGCGCTCACGGGAGACCCCGACACGCTTCGCCACCTCGGTCTGCCGGTATCCCTCCAAGTAGAGCGATATCGCTTGTGCCGCTCGGCTGTCGCCCTCCGACTCGATGTCCACGGTACGGACCCTAAACGCGGAGGCCGCCTCGCTGCCACCGTGAGCAATCGCCATCCCCGTCACTAGTGCTCCTTAGGAGCAGCACACAATCGCCGGATGTCGGCTTGGCCTGCGGAGGGTCTTTGTGCGCTGTCGCCTCGAGCGCCTCCGTACTCGCCCACCATCTGTGAGGGTCTACACCTCGCGCGAGGACTACATCTTCTGCTCGCGCCTACCTTGGCCGGCGCGTTGATCCGTCAGCCGTTCGGCGCCGCGTCAAGGCAGCTCGGAATGCCGCCGGGCTGCGCTTCGTCCAGGAGTCCCTTGGGCACTCGCGTATCACGACCACAGAGCGCTACATGCATGCCAAGGCTCGGCCCGAGGATCTGGGTTTTCAACGACCAACCCCCTGCCTGCAAACCGCCGCCGCACCGATCCCCGGCAAAATCAGCTTCGATGTGGTACTCACTTGCGGTACTCTCCGCCCAACCTGAGTACCAATCGACTACCACCCGTCCCCAAAACTAGTACGATTTGCAGGCACTTCCTCCGATGGAGCCAACCGGGATCGAACCGGTGACCTCCTGCTTGCAAAGCAGGCGCTCTCCCAGCTGAGCTATGGCCCCTGGGAGTCTCAATATACGCCCTACAGAGCGGATTCCGGTCTGCGCCTCGGAGTTCGATGGGGCTACCTCAGAGGCGCTTGAATCGCCGCCGCTGCCCACTGCTGCCCATTCACGGCGCTCCACGAGGACCTTGACACGCTCGGGTTCGTCGTCTCGGCGTCCATCCGGCGGTGTAGATCGTCAGCGCAAGGCAAGGCAAGGCAAGGCAAGGCAAGGCAAGGCAAGGCAAGCAAGGCAAGGCAAGCAAGGCAAGGCTGGGCGTGGCGTGCCTGTCTTGATCGACCTAGGCTACGTTCCGCTCGGGAGGTGTGCTCTAACGCGGCACCGCTCGTCGTAGTGGTAGACGTACTGCCTGCTCTCCGTGGATCTGAACGGTGCGCTGTTGGGTAGATGGCACCGGCGGTGGATCATCCTGCAAGCTGTTTCAACGCCGAGCGCATATCGTCCGCAAATGTCTGGATTGTGGGAACGGTCTTCCCGGCACGGTAGAAGTCCATCACGTCGATGATCTCCTCGGCGAACTCGGCTCCCCCCTGCGTAACGATCTCACCAGCAGCCTCAAGCGAGTCGACAAGGAGTTGCTTCCAGCCGTCGCGCCCACGCGGGGTGCCCAGCGCCGGCTGTCGGCCAAAGCACTGAGCAAAAGACACAGGGTCGGCAAGCAGCCATCGCTCTACATAGGGATCGGGCGCGCCCACGATGTACCGTGGAAATACGGCCGGGTCGATCACTTCCGCTACCTCCCGCTGGCGCTCGTTCGGGCCAGTGTCGTTGCCATCGGCAACCACAACGAGCAGGTCGGGCATGCCAGAGCCTTGCCGGAGCAGCGACTGAAAGTCTCGAAGCTCGCTTTTGAGACGCGGCAGGCCGAACCTTGCCGACCCGACGTGCACGTTCAGGTCGATCTGCACCTCACGTGCGATTCGCGAAATTACGGCACGCGCGCAGCTTTCGTGCGTACTGTCCTCGCAAAAAAGCTCTACGTGATAGGCCACGGTGCTAGAGATCAAGCCAGCCGCGCCGCGCGAGCGCTGCGATCTTGTCGTGCTCGTCGGGCTCGGTGAGAAGCTCGTCTAGAGCTGGCTCCGACCAGACACCCGGGTCCCGAATGGGGCGGATGACTGTCGTTCTACCATTGCGCGCCACGCCAAACAGTCCGATGTCGTGCCCCTCTGGGCGCGCTCGCTCCAACATTGCCGCGATGAAACCCGGTGAGTGAGTCGTAAGGATAATCTGAGCGCTGCCGCGACGCGCGGCCGAGGTCAAAAGATCAGCGATCCGGTCGAGTCGCTGCGGCTGGACGCCGTTCTCAGGCTCCTCAAAGGCCACGATGCCACCCGAAGCCGTAACCGCTATTGCACAAAGGCCGAGCACGCGCAGCGTTCCCTCCGATACAACTCTCGACGAGAAGAGCGTACCGTCCTGCTTGATCTGGATGTCAAGTGTCCCGCGCTTAGTGTCGAGGTCAACCTCGAGGTCACTGACCGCCGGCACCGCCGCTCGGAGCGACCTACGCACAGCGTCGAACGCCTTCGGATCGCGTGTCTTCAGACCGTACAAGAACGGTGCGAGGTTCTCGCCATGCACGTCGATGTCGGGAACCTCTCGCGGTGGTTGGGCCGCACGCATCGCCGTTAGGGGATCGAGGTAGTAGGCGCGCCACCGTCGGAACTCGCCGCGCACCGAGTCAAACAGCGGATAGGACGTACCAGAGTGTCTTGCGTCCGAGAGCAACGTGTGACCAAGGCCGAGCGGCTCGTTTGGCGGCCGGCCTGATCCGCGTGCGCGCCGTAGGATGAGGTGGCCTCCTTCTCGCTCTATCCGAGGCTTCCCCTTGGGTTTCCAACTTCTGTCAAGGGCAGTCAGGTACTCGTCCGCGACTCGCAGGGAGCCGGCGTCAGGGTCAACTTCGATCTCGACCTTGTAGCGAACCCGCTCAGGCGAGCCGTTTGCTTTCACGTCGGCGACCTCAAGATCGGCTTCCAGAGTCAGCATCGCGTGCGGCTGTGCCAGCAGGTCCGGCAGACCGCCGGGGGGCAGCGTAAACGCCTCGGTCGGGAAGCCGCGGATCGGGTCGGACAATGCTTCCGCCAGAGTGCGCTCCGTGCCGACACGGGCAAGCATCTGGATCGCGTCCAGCAAGTTGCTCTTGCCAGCGGCGTTTGGTCCCGCGAACACCGCTAGCCGCGGTAGCTGAAGCTCGACGCTCTCGAGCGACTTGAACCCGTGAATGGCGAACCGACGCAGCACAGTCACATCATCCTCGCTTAGTCGCCGGATTGATACCGACGGCCAACGAACACGGGGGGAGCACTAGCCGCGCTCAGGCCGCGAGTCTGCATGGATGCCCATTTGCGACCCTCCACGAGCGCCTTGAGACGCTCTGGCTCGCCGTCCCGGCGGTCCATCTGCCGGGCGTAGATCGCAAGCGTGAGGTTCGGCGTCGTGTGGCCCATCTGTGCCATCACATAGGGCGGCGTCTCCCCGAGCGCGAACAGCAGCGAGGCGAAAGTGCGTCTGAGCGAGTGCGGCGTCAGGCGCTCGGGCAGCGGCTCGACCTCATCCTTGACGAGCTGCTTGTTGGCGTTCTCTACGGCCGTGGCGAGTATTCGGCGGCGGACGTTGGTGGCGCCCTGCCGCTTGCCGGTGGTAGTCCCGAACACGAGTGCGTCCGGCGTGACGTTCAGCGGAGCCCGGTAGGCGCCCAGCTCATCGCGTAGGGCTGGCAACACGTTCACCGTTCGCACTCCGGCGTCGGTCTTGGCGGCGCGGACAGTGATTGTGCCGCGCGCCAAGTCCACATCGCGCCAACGCAGGGATAGCACCTCACCGATCCGCAGGCCAGCGAACGTGAGCGTTGCGAGCAGCGCGCGCCGTTGGCCCTGGCCGATCCGTGCTTTCCCGTCGAGCGCATCAGCAGCGTCAAGCAGCGCAGAGATATGGTCGGCGCGGTCGAGCCAAGTGCGGTGAGGCGGCGCGGCTGGTAGGCGTCGGCGCCTGCCGCGAGCGGGATTGCGGCCGATCAGCTCGTACTCGACGGCTGCCTCAAGGATCGCGGCGAGCGTCGTGAGGGTCTTGTTGATCGACGTAGCTCCCAGCTTGCCCTCACGGACCTTGCCGAGCCGGTAGCGGTCGACGTCCTCGACCGTGATTCGATCGAGGCGCCGCGCTGCGAACACGGGCAGCAGGTGGTTCGACAGGCGCCATTCAAGGTCTTCGCACCCCTTGGGAGCCAAGCCCTGGCCCCTGCGACCGCCCTCGACCTTCTGACGCTCGAACCACTCCGACGCGAACGCATGGAAGGTCGGGATCTCCCGTGGTCCCTGAACGACCTCGGTGACTGGTGGCTGCCAGATGCCGCGTCGTACGTCGGCGAGGATGTTCTGTAGCTCGGTTTGGGCCTTTGCTCGTGTCCAGCCTTCGGCGGCTGTTCCGAGCGCCACGTACTCACGTCGGCCGTAGGCGCGGAAGCGCAGTCCGTAGGTAGGGCTGCGCCTTCGCTCATCCACGATCACCTGCCCTGTCGCTGGGCGTGCCATCACGCATCACCGTCCGTCGACTCGGCGTCGGCGCGGCTCACAATCTCGGGAGGCGTCACGCTGGCGAGGAAACGCTTGCTCCTATTGGCCTTGGCAGCAGCACGGCTGCGGCCCTCTGGCGTTTCGGTTCCGTCCTGTTCGGCTAGCCATTCCCACAGGTCGATGTCGTCTTCGAGGGCGTCGATCATCGCCCGGTCCAGCTCGACCTCCACGTCCTGCTGGCGGGCGGGCGCGTCCCATCCGAGCGCGTCCAGCGCGTTGCGCGCCCCGTCGATGCGTGCGAGCACGTCAGTCCAGCCCGAGCGGGTGTGCGCGTCCGGCATCGTTCCGGGCGCATCCTCGCTCGCGCGGGAAAGCTCCGTGTAGAGCGCTCCGCGCAGCAGCACCACGACATCCGCAGGTATTCGCGTCCTAGCCATGCTCGACCGCGCGGGCATCATGCCGCCCTCCAGCCTGTGAACCCGCGCCGTCCTTGGCGTCTGGCGCGTAGCCGTGTCCGCTCAACTACGTCGAGAGCCCGCTCGTGTGGTTCGAGGCGCTCGTCTACGTCCGCGCTCGCGTCGCTTGGCTCCGGCCACTCGCGCAGGCAGTAGGTCGCTGAGCCGAGACGCCAGCACGCGCGACGCAAGCGCTCCGCCAGCTCGAACCATTCATCGGAGCTTGGACCGGCGCTCACGGGTGCGTCGAGCATCTCTGTCGCGGATTCGACGGCATCGCGTGCTGCCCGGTGGCAACGCTCGATCTCTTGGCCTGCGAGCGTCCGCGTGTTACGCCACTTCGCATGTTGCGGAGACTCGGGAAGCTCGATCTCACCCGCGCGGCGAGCCCGCGTGAGACGACGCTTACCAGCGCTCGTGAGGCTCAACACGGCGATGCCGTGACGGCGTGAGCGCTCGATAGCCCCCGATGCCTCCAGCGCCGCGATTTGATCGCGAACGATCCGTGAGCGGCGCGCAACGCCGAGGTGTTCGGTGATCGCCCACACGGGCACTGCGGGCTCGCCATCGGCGCGGTGCAGCGCAGCGCGCTCGATTGCGGCCAACACCATCGAGTCGGGAATCTCTACGGCGGGGGTGCTCATCGTCGGTTCCTCCTGTGGTTGGAGGCTCCGGGAGAACGGCTCTGGCAAGGCAGCCATGCACCGGGGATTGGTAGCGTGGCCGGCGTGCCGGGAGTTTGCGCTCCTGGATCGGGTGGGGGCCGGGCTCGCCCCGGCCCCTCCCACACCACCGGACGTGCGGGTCCGCATCCGGCGGTTCGCTAGCTCTCCCGGAAACGGCGGTAAGGGTCAGCGAATCCGGTCAGGCCTTG
>Ga0182024_10007737_pt1 | contig 23075 bp, 11 predicted proteins | sample P32metaG_FD_120480 | JGI IMG/M metagenome (GOLD analysis project Ga0182024, IMG submission 120480) | Permafrost microbial communities from Stordalen Mire, Sweden - P3-2 metaG (Illumina Assembly) | ecosystem: Environmental > Terrestrial > Soil > Wetlands > Permafrost | place: Sweden: Stordalen... | reverse complement strand
CCGTCGATCAGGCTGGCGTTGGCGTTGGCGTCGGTGTTGGAGGTGCCGGGCGCGAATGTGATCGTCCAGGTCAGGCCACCATTGCTGCTTGTAGCCGTGTTGAGCACGCTGGAGATATCCGTGATGCTGCCGTCGTTGGATCCGTTGCCACTGACCGCTCCGCCAGTGCCGGTGAGGTTGTAGACGCCCAGGCTGAACGCCCCTGGCTGAGTGAGGTTCACGGCCTGGCTGAAGTTGACCACCAACTGACGGACCTCCGACGCCTGCGCCGTGTTCCCGTCTCCCTCCCCATCGTTGGTTGTGACGCTGACAACCGTGGGGGGCGTGGCACTGACGTAGGTGAACTGATCGGAAGTAACAGTTGCCGAAGCGCCGGAAGGCGTTGTGACCACCACGTTGACCAGGCCAGCGGTGCTCACCATCGGTGTGACGCAGGTGATCTGGGTGCCGGCCGGGTTGACCACGACGTTGGTCGCGAGCGCGCCGTTGCCAAACGTGACGGCGGTTGCGCCGGTGAAGTTGGTACCGGTGATGGTCACCGGGGTCCCGCCGGCGATCGGGCCGGTATTGGGGCTGACCCCGGTCACAGCCGGCGGTGTAGTCACGGTGAAGTTCCAGTTGGTCACGTTCTGGGTTGACACCGCTGTCCCGGTACCGCCGGTGAAGCCGGCATAGGCATAAGCCCCACTGTTCCCGAGGATCCCAGCGAGACTGCCGGCCTGGGTTGCCGAGATGGGGTAGGTGGCGGTGTAGGTTTCGGAGGTGCCGGTGCCGGCGGGGCTGCCGGTATCCACGACGGTTTCCGTCAACTCGTTGGTAAGGGTGCTGTAAGTGAGGCTGACGTCGAAGACGTCGGTCTGGAAAGTGCCGTTGACGTTCTGGAATGCGTTGCCGAACGCGCCGCCGGAGCCGGTGTTCATATTCGCCAGGACGGGGGCGGCGCCATTGAGGGCCAAGCCGGTCTGTGTCACGCCGCCAGCCTGATTGAACACGATGGCGAGGCTGTTGAGGATGCCCGTATAACCATACCCTGCGCCATTGCCGCCGACCGCGGTTGGGCTGTCGGATTGAAGCACGAAGGCGAACCCGTTGCCGGCATCGGCGGCAGGGTCTGAGTCCGGGTCGGTGAACTGGAAATCAAATGTGGTTGAGAACCCACCGGTGGCTGGGAAGCCGGAGGTCCCGAAGGCGCTGTGTGCTTCGTTGCCGCCGCCATCGGTCAGCTCCAGACCGCTGCTGTTGACCACCGCGCCGTTCAAAGTCAGCGGGCCGGGGCCGGTAGCCGGGATCGTTAACGGGTTGGCCATGGTCCCGGTGACCACGATCAACGTCTCGGTCGGCGATGCCGTCGAGATGGTCGAACTGCTCTCGGCGCCAGTGGCGTTCGCCTGGACTTCATAAGCATATTGCGTGCCCGCGGTGGTATTCGGGAGAGAGGTGTCCAAAAACGTGGTTGCGCTGGCTGGGGCGGTCGCGATCATCGAAAACGCGCCGCCATTCGTCGAACGCAGGATGCTGAAGCTGCCCAGGCCCGGAGCGGTCGTATTGTAAATGAACTTGACGACGTTGTCGAAGCCGCCTTGCTGAACCGTGACATTGGTTGGGGTGGCAAGCGTTGTCGAGGTGGTGATGGTAACGTTGCTGCTTTCGGCGCTGGACCCGTCGAAGTTGGCGGCCTGGATTCGATAGTAATACTGGGTCCCGGGGAGCACGCTGGCATCGGTGTAGGAGTTGCTGGTGATCCCGGTGGTGAAGGTCGTCACACCGGAGGCGAATGTAGGACTGGTTGAGCGCTGGATGATGTAATTGAGGGTGCCGTCGGTGTTGGCGGTCCAGGTCAGTACCACGTGGGCCGCATCGGGAGAAGTCGCGGCGAGGTTGGTAACCGCCGAGGGGACGTCGCTGGCCTGGGTGAGAGCGGTAATGTCCTCGTACACGGGCGTCCCCGCCGTACCGCCGGTGTCCGGACCGCTGTACTGGACATCGTAAGTCCAGGTAGCGCCGGTAGCCTGGCTATGGTAGAAGACAAAGTCGTAGTTGCCCGCGGCAGTCAGCGTGATTGGATTGGATGTCGTTGTATTGCCATTGCTCGATGCGACCAGGGCGCCGTTGATGTAGAGGGCTCCGGTATTGCCGGGGTCGCTGGTATTGATCTGGAAGGTGTAAGCCCCTCCGGTGGTGATGACCAGCTTGCCGGTGTAGACGTCGGAGAAGTCTGTTCCGTTCAGGGTGATACTGTTGAGGGTTGGCCCGCTGGCGGACGTGCCGTTGGCGTCGATGCTGGTCACCGCTCCCGAGGCGGCGGCACCGGTCAGGTTGATCCCGCCGGTTACCTGGGCATTGGCGGCTTGCGTGCCCGAGCCCCAATACTGGTTGTTGTAGAAATGGGTTTCCAGCCCGGCCGGAACAGTTGTGACGAAGGAGGGCACTGCCAGGACATTGCTTGCCATCCCGCTCGGGTCGTCAAGGTTGACCGAGAGGATGCGATACCATTCGTTCTGCGTGCCGTTGTTGATGGCATCGGTGTAGGAGCCGGTGGAGGTGGAACCAGCGGAGGTCTCATTGACGTTGTTCATCGGCAACGTCGCCACGTTGGTGACCGTGCCGGCGGCGAAAGTCGAAGTGGTCGAGCGCTGCACGATCTCTTCCAGCTCGTTGCCGGAATAGTTGGTCCAGGTGAGAGGCACATCGTTGGCGGCAGGAGTGCCGTTGAGCGCCAGCGCTTGAGGCGCTTGAGGCGCGCCGGTTTGCACGATGAGGCTGGCCTGGGGCACGACGACGAACGTATTGGGTGTCGTCATAGCGCTGGTTACACCCGCGGCAGCCTCGGTCTTGGGCGTGCTCCACTCCATCTCCGATACCCATCCGCCGCCGGCCTGTGCCTCGAACAACTGGAAGTCGTAGGTCCCGGCGGTAAGCTGGAGTGGTTGCATTCCGCCGCCGCCTGTCGTTGTTCCGTTGATGAACGTCAGGTTGCCTCCCCCATACACGGTGTCTGAGGCTTCGAGAATGCCGCCCACATACAACGCCCCGCCGTCGTCGGAGATCATGCCGAGGGTCACAGCCGCGGTGTCGGTTGTGTCCCCAGCGGCCAATCCAAGATCGGCGTCGGTGAGGGTGATTTTTCCGGTGATGACCTGCGAGAAGTTAGTGCTCGGGAACGTCGGGTTGCCAACGACTGGACTGACGCCGGTGCCGCCGGTCACGTCGGCGGTGGGCACGAGCTGTTCCGCGTCGTAATTGAGCCCGACTTCCGTGTAGCCGGGCGTAGGTGCGGCCAGGGTCTGGTCTGGCGACTTCCAAAACGGGTCATTGTAGATGAAGTCCTCGGCGCCGTTGAAGAAGTTGGCCTGGACCGCCGCCGATGCCGCGCCCGGCCCGGTGGTATTGGTGGCGATGACGTAATAGCTGTAGATGTTGGGCGCCGAAGGGGGTGAGGTCGGATCGGTTGTCGAGTTGTCGGTGAATGTGGTAGCGCCGGTCGTCGTGCCGACCTGGACATACGTCCCGACCGTCCCATTGACGACGGGCGCGCGCCAAATCTGGTAACCCGTCGCGAAATTGACGGGGGTCCAGGCGGCGGTGACGCTGCCTGTTGCCAACATCAGCGACAGCCCCGTGACCTGGCCGGGCACTGCGGCCGTCGGCGTGATGTTTACGGCGTTGGAGGCATTGCCCACCAGGTTCGATGCGCCGTTGATGCCGTTATGCACGGGCACGACCTCGTAGACGTAAGGCGTGCCGGTAACGGCTGTCGTGTCGGAGTAGGTGTTGGTGCCCGCGACGCCGGTCACTGTGGTCAGCGGCGTCAGGTTGGTGGCGGAGCTGCCGCGGAGGATGTTGTACGAGGTAGCGCCGGCGGATTGCGTCCAGCTCAGGATGACGTCGTTGGTGTTGCCGGTGGCGCTGAGGGTGGGAGCCGGGGGGCCAACACCGACGGCGGGGACGCCGGTGACGCTGAAGTTGTCGAGGTTGGGCTGGTCGGTGACCTGGCGGACGGCCGCCCAGGCCACGTCCGGGCCGCTGCCGTTGGTCGAATCGAATCCCGGCAGGGAAATCGGCGCGCTGCTGCTAAAGGTCTCCAGGACGGTGGGCGTCGCGGTCCCGGTCGTGCCGTAGTCGTTTATCGTTGCGACATAGTTGAACATCCCCGAGCCCGGTCCGGTTTCGGCCAGGGTGAAGCTGATCTGGTACCATTCGCCCTGCTCGAAGGGGCCGCCGGGGGTATTCGGCAGGCCGCCGGTGGAGGCCTGAAGTGGAATGACGGTCAACGTTTCGGAGCCCGGCAACTTGTACTGGGCTTCGAATTGCCCGTTGCCGTAGGGGCGGATGCCGATGAACGTCGTTGAAAGTGGCGTGGTGCCGTTCGGCTCGTTACCTGTGACGCCGGTGTTACCGGTAGCGCCGCTGGCGTTGTCGGAGTTAAACGAGCTGTTGAGAAGGTTCATGAACCCGAGTTGGGCGATACGGGCGGTGCCCGGGTTGCTGGTTTCCTCAAAAAACACCGATACCGTCGCGCCGCCGCCTGCGGCGAGGTTGTATGCCGACGCGTCGTAGTTCAGGTTCATGTCCAGGTTTGCGGTGGTCAGCCCACCCCCGGCCGCGCCGCCGGGGCCATCGTCAACGCCGGCCGTAGCGTTATACGCGAAGTTCTGGGGATTCGTCGATCCCGCCTGATTGGTCCCTGGCGCATCGATGACGCCGTCGTGGTCAACCACGAAATTATTGGTTTCGTCCGTCGGGCCGTTGTTGAAATTGACCGTGGTGGTGGTGGGCGCCAGGGGCTCGGTCACGACGGCCGCCGATGCCGGCCCAGTCCCCGACGCGTCCACTCCCTCAACCTCATAGCTGTAGTAGGTCCCGTTGGTCACCGTGGAGTCGGTGTAAGTGTTGGTTGTGGAAGTTCCGGGCGTGAGCTGGACATACGGTCCAGTGACCATCTGCGTCGTGTTGTTGTATGGAGCGCGGAGGATGATGTAGCTGGTCGCTGAGCTGTTGAGGGCCCAACTGACGGTCACGCTGCCGTTGGCGCCCGCCGCCGCAACCCCGGTGACTTGCGTGGGAGGCGTCGCCGCGGACGGCGTGACACTCAGTTCGTTGGATGAAATGCTGGCGCCGGTGCCATTGTCTGCCTGGATGGTGTAGTAATAGGTCGTGCCGTCGGTCACGGTCGTGTCGGTATAGGAAGTCGCGGCAATGTTCACCGCAAGCGGGGTCTCGGTCCCGGTGCTGGTCCCGCGCAGAACCGTGTAGCTGTTGGCTCCGGCGACGGCTGACCAGGAAAGCACATCCAGGTTGTTGCCTGCCGTCGCCGTGTTGAACACGGGCGCAGCGGGGGCAGTGTTGCTGAGGTCGAGGGAGAAGTTGTCGTAAATGTATCCCGACGTCGAGCCGCGCCACCCGGGAACTCCCGGAATACCGGCCATGCCGGCCGACGTTTCGACGTACGGGGTGGCTGCGAACGGGAGCAATACCACGCCCGGCGAGGTCCCATTTTGGCCATAATCGGTGACCTGAAAGTTCACGTTGAACGTGCCGGCGGTCGTACTGGTTTCCTGGGCGGTGACGGTCAGTTGAAGCCAATCCCCAGCAGTGGCGGCGGTGTTGAAATTAATGTTGGTGCCAGAGGACGTCCCGCCGGCGTTGCCCGACTGGGTCCCCACTTGGCTATCGCCGTAAATGCGGGCGGAGATGAAGTTGGGGAGCACCGTGCCCTCGGTCCCGTTGAAGCTCTGGTTGGTTGAAGCGGTCCAGCCCAACTGGAGCGGCTTGTTGCCGGTGTTGGTGTCGGAGTCCTTGATCATCGTGCTGATGGTGTGCACCAAGCCGTCGGCGAGGGGAGTTGTTGCGCCGGTGTAGACCGCCGTATTGTCGGCGCCGGTCGCGGTCACGCCGCCCCCGCCTGTGGCAGTTCCTTGATCGAGAATGCCCGTTGTCGTGCCATAAGTGAATGCGCCGGCCAGAGTACCGCTATCCGTCGCGGCTGCGAAGTTGCTGGTGAAGCTGCTGGCGCCGGAGTCAAAGTTGTCGTAGAAAGAACTGTTGACAGGCTCGGCCACCGCGGCCGCCGACGCTGGCCCGATACCGGCCGGGTTGACCCCCTCGACCTCGTAGCTGTAGTAGCTCCCGTTGGCCGCCGTGCTGTCGATGTACGTGTTGGTTGCGGAAGTTCCGGGCGTGAGCTGGGCATACGGTCCAGTGACCGTCTGCGTCGTGTTATTGTACGGAGCGCGGAGGATGATGTAGCTGGCGGCTGAGCTGTTGAGCGTCCAATTGACTATGACGCTGCTATTGTCGCCTTCCGCGGTGACCCCGGTGATCTGCGTGGGAGGTGTCGCTGCAAACGGCTTGGCACTCAGCTCGTTGGACGAGACGCTGGCGCCCGTGCCCTGGTCTGCCTGGATGGTATAGAAATAGGTCGTGCCGTCGACTGCCGTCGTGTCGGTGAAGGAAGTGGAAGCGATGTTCACCGCGAGCGGGGTCTCGGTACCCGTGCTGGTGCTGCGAAGAACGGTGTAGCTGGTGGCCCCCGTGACGGCGCTCCAGGAAAGCCCAACCTGGCCATTGCCTGCCGTCGCGGTGTTGAGCACCGGAGCGGCGGGGGCAGTGGTGGAGGGCTCGAGGGAGAAGTTGTCGTAAATGTACGGTTGTGTCGACCCGCGCCACCCGGGAACTCCCGCGATACCGGCCATCCCAACCGACGTTTCCGTCGCCGTCTGCGGGGCAAGTAGCACCACCGGGGGCGACGTCCCGTTCTGCCCGTAGTCGGTCACACCGAAGGTGATTGTGAACACCCCGTTGGTCGTATCGGTTTCCTGGGCAGTGACGGTCAGTTGAAGCCAATCCCCAGCGGTGGCGGGGGTGGTGAAGTTGATGTTGGTGCCGGTGGTCGAACCGCCGGCGTTCGCCGACTGGGTCCCCACTTGGGTATCGCCGTAAAGCCGGGCGGAAATGAAGCTGGGGGTAATCGCGCCCTCGGTGCCGTTGAAGCTTTGGTTCGTCGCGGCAACCCAGCCCAACTGGAGCGGTTTGTTGCCCGCGTTGGTATCGGTGCCCTTGACCATCATGCTGATGGTGTGCACCAGACCATCGGCGAGGGAGGTCGTTCCGCCGGTGTAGAGCGCCGTGTTGTCCGTCCCGGTTGCGGTCACGCCGCCGCCGGCGGTGGCGGTTCCTGTCGCGCTTCCCTGATCGAGAATGCCGGTTGTCGCGCTATAGCTGAATGCGCTGGCCAAATCGGTCGCGGCCATGAAGTTGCCGCTGAAGCTGCTGGCGCCGGAGTCAAAATTGTCGTAGAAGACCGCCGTAAGCAGTTGGCGGTCTTCGAGCTTTTCGATGGCTGTTTTTGCCGCATCCTTCAGGGCGGCCCGGATTTTCCGCCTGGCGGGGACCGCTTTATCTGACCGACCGGACTTTCTCCCGATACGCATCTTAACCTCCAGTGCTCAAAAGACATGCCGTCCAATGCCCCGGCCCCAAGGGCCGCGACAAAGGGTGTTGTTGGATGAGGCCGCGCAGTTTAAGGGCGCACACAAACCCCCCAGCAAGAAGACTCGCTGTTTGTCCAGCCGGAGCAATAACCGCCTGGCGACGAACGCCATGTGCTTTTTCAACCTCCGCAAGGCTGTTAAACGCCACAAGCCCTGATTTCGCCCGGCGATTTTCTGATGTGCTGACGTCGCCAAAGCGGGTAAGATTGCGATTTCGTACTAAATCCCGAACGAACTACGAACTGCTCCGCCCGGAGCCAGCGTCCCTCGTCCGAGCGCGATCCAAAAAAAATCGCACTTCTCCAATTATTCTAATGTAGCAAGAGCGCTAAAGCTTACAGCAATTTATAATTTAAGGAGCAGCGGCCTGCCACCCGGCGATAACCTCATGGATGACGCGGAATACGCCCCAGCTCGCCCGCTACCGGATGGGGTCTCTCACGCATGCACTGCCGAAGTTGCAGAAGTTGCAGAAGTTTCGATTTCAGCCCAAAAACGCCGCCGGAATTCAGGTAAGACTTAACGCAATCTTAACGAAAACCGTACTGGCAGATCAAGAACGAAACTTCTGCAACTTCTGCAACTTCTGCAACCGTCGGCCAGGCGTGCAGGTAGTTCTGGGTGATGTGGCTTGGTCTGGCAATGGTGCCCCGGGCCTGTTAGCCTCGCTCCTATCCCGCATGGCCCCGCTCACCACCCAAGATGCAATCGAGTCAGCGCTGCGGCACCACCAGGCCGGACGGCTGCACCAGGCCGAGCAGCTTTACCGGCAGGTTTTGGCACGGCAGCCCGACCATATCATTGCGACGCATAACCTTGGGGTCATTGCCCATCAGACCGGACGGTTCGACATCGCGGTGGGCTTGTTTCGTCGGGCAATCGCCCTCAATCCAAACGACGCCGAGGCCCACAACAACCTTGGCAGTGCGCTCAAAGGCTGCGGCCCGCTTGATGAGGCCATCGCCTCCTTCCGCCGGGGACTTGCCTTGAAACCCAACTCGCCCGAAGCCCACTACAAACTCGGCGTGTCCTTGCAGGAGAAAGGGGAGCTCGACGGTGCGGTCGCCGCTTACCGCCAAGCCGTTGCCCTCAGACCCGGCTTTCCCGAGGCCGTCGCGGGTCTCGGCACGGCACTGCATGGCAAGGGGCAACTGAATGAGGCAGCCGACGCCTACCGTCAGGCCATCGCCCTCAAACCGGACTTTCCCGACGCCTATTTCAACCTTGGCACTGCCCTGAAAGCTCAAGGGCAACTGGATGAGGCGATCGCCGCCTACCGCCAGGCCGTCTCCTTGAAGCAGGATTTCTGGGAGGCGCGATGCAACCTCGGCGTTGCATTGAAAGACAGGGGACAACTCGATGAGGCCATCGACGCCTATCGTCAGGCCATCGCCCTGGACCCCAGCTTGTCCCAGGTCCACAGCAATCTGGTTAACACGCTGTACTTTCACCCGGCTTATGACGCACGGGCCATTGCCGAGGAACACCGCAATTGGGCCCGGCGACATGCCGAGCCGTTGAAGCCGCTGATTGAAGTCCATGGCAACGACCGCAGCCCCGACCGCCGCCTGCGAATCGGATATGTTTCCCCCGATTTCTATGAGCACCCGGTCGGACGGTTTCTCCTTCCACTGCTGGAGAACCATGATCGCCGGGGCTTCGAAGTGTTCGCCTATTCCGATGTCCCTGCCCCTTTTGCCGACGCCATGACCCAGCGGCTTGGCAGCCACACGGATGCCTGGCGCGGCATCGCGGGCCTTTCCGATGCCCGGGCAGCCGATCTCATCCGCCAGGACCGCATCGACATCCTCGTGGACCTGAGTCTGCACATGGCCCGGAACCGCATGCTGGTCTTCGCCCGAAAGCCCGCTCCCGTGCAGGTCACATACCTGGCGTACGCGGGCAGCTCGGGATTGAGCACCATGGATTACCGGCTGAGCGACCCCTATCTGGATCCCTTCGGAGACGAATCGGCCTACAGCGAGCAGACGATCCGCCTCCCCGAGACATACTGGTGCTACCGGCCGGTGGTGACACTGCCGCTCATTGAGCCGCCGGCGCTGGGAACCGGCTTCATTACCTTCGGCTGCCTGAATAACTTCTGTAAGGTGAATGAGCCGTTACTGGACCTTTGGGCCCGGCTGCTGGGGGCGGTGCCTGGATCAAGGCTTACTCTCCACGCTCGTGAAGGCAGTCACCGCCAGCGAGTTCTGGACTACCTGCAACGAGAGGGCGTCGAGCCGCGGCGGGTGAGCTTCGTGGGGGAGGCGCCGGCCGAGGCATACTTCGGGTCGTACCAATCCATCGACATTGCCCTGGACACGGCTCCCTATGGCGGGGGGACCACCACCTGCGATGCCCTGTGGATGGGCGTGCCGGTGGTGAGCCTGGTGGGGACGACAGCCGTGGGCAGGGGTGGATTGAGCATCCTCTCGAACGTCGGCTTACCGGAACTGGCGGCCACGACGCCGGAAGAATACGTGCGCATCGCCATGTGCCTGGCCGACGACAATGCGCGCTTGAAGGAATTGCGCTCGACGGTCCGCGGGCGGATGGAGGCGTCGCCGCTGATGGATGCCCCGCGGTTCGCCCGCAACATCGAGGCGGCTTACCGCCTGATGTGGCGGCGATGGTGCTAGTGCCTCACTGCTCCACGTGTGTCGCCCCCGAAGGGTCCGGCTTGTTGGGGTGCTCCAGGTCAGCCATGCCCGGCACGTTCGGCAGGTGCAGATAGATCGCGCCCATGAAGTCGTCGTCGCGGCCGAAGTCGACTGGACCGGCCCAGCTTGCGCTTTCCCCGGTGGAGTGGCGGTGCTGGCTGAAATTGAAGCGCAACAGCACCGGCGCGCCCAGCGCGGGGTCGGAAAGAATGTGCCAGGGGATAGCCAACTCGCCGGTCCATTTGCTGGTGCCGGGTTGCAGCGACGCGACGTAGCGGATGCCGGTGGCCAGGAACGGCACCCAGGGGTTGGCGTTGAGGCGCGGGTCCAGCTTCCGCTCCACCCAGTTGCTGCCGTTCGGCTTGCACACGACCTGGAAGACCGGGCCCAGGGTGTTGTTGGAATAGACCGGCTGCATGAGCACTTCGCACAGGTCTTCGCCCCATGCCCGGCGGGCCTGGTAATCCACGAAGTTCTGCCCGCCGTGCACGTCGGCGGCTGAGATGCCTTCCACGCCGAAGGCCACGTAGAAGTTGTCCTCCGCCCATCCAGTAAAGAGCCGGGTGGGCGTCGAGGCGAGTTGCATCTCCTGCTTTTGCAGTGACGGGCGGCTGAGCATGCGCACCATCGGGCCGTTCTGGATCGCGTCCTCGACGTTCCAGGTGTCGAGCTTCCCGTCAAAGGTGAATCGTCCTTCCAACCGGTCGCTGACCGCCACCGGCAGGACGAGCTTGAGCGGATTGGCAACGTTGGTATACCCATCGATGAATTGCAGCTCGGCTGGCTTGCGCGACTCGCCGGTTACCTTGTCGAGGTTGACGCGCGATTCCAGCGTTGCCCGGGTGACGTTGTATGTTGCCAGGGTCGGCACTTCGACTGGCTGCGGCTGAACCTCCCAGGCCGCCGGCAGAACGGTCCACTGCAAAAGGTTCTTGACCTTGCGAACGTCAGCGGCATTGTAGATGTCCAAGCCGGTTTCCAGCTTGAGCCAGGTGCCCGGTTGGGCATTGTTTCCGCCGACCGGCTCCATCTTCCAACTCGCGGTACGCCCGATCAGCAGCGGACGCTCCTGCGGCGCCTGCCAGATCAGTGTTTTGTCATACAGCTTATTCTGCTTCTCTTTGTCGTCGGTCGATCCGGGAGGATGCAGCAGGATCGCCTCGGCGAGAAGGTGCGTCGCCACCGACCAGGAATCGGCATCGGTCGTGCCGCTCATCAGGCTGTAGGTTGGGTCGGGTATCTGGTCGCGGGGGATTTCGACCGGCTTGATGATGAGCCGGGCCATCTGCATGGCCTCGATGGTTTCTCCGCGCAACTGCGCCAGCCAGAGGTACTCGTAATCCTGCTGGGCGCGGCGGAGCCATTTCAGTTGTATGGTGGGGACCGGCTTGTCGGTGCCGAACCAACTGCCGGGGTAGAACCAGATCAATTCGTTGGGGTCGGCGGGGCGCGTCGCGTCCTGGCGGGGGTCATCGCCGTCCTTCCAGGTTGGCAGGGCCGAGCCCCAGCTCACCAGGCTGGCCCGGCGTAGAAATGCCAGCCATGCCCAGAGGCGGACGTCGTGTTCGTCGCCCCCGGCGCCCACGTAGGGGACGAGTCCGGGCAGATCGGTCCGCAACCAGCGCTCGGGGCGAGTAACGTTTGCGGGCCACGCCTGCCCAGGAGGGTTGAAGACCAGGCTGGGAGCTGCACAGAGCAGGCGGGAGGTGTCGGCGGGATCGACCATCGCGTTGTTGGCGGGGTTGGCCGGATTGACCAACTCCACCTGCTCGTCCTCCATCGGGACGGTGACGCGGAGCCGGGCATGGGAGCGGAGCAACCCCGACGCCTCGGCCGACAGTTCCAGGCTGTCGCCGGCGCCGACTCTTCCCGGCGTCTGTTTCTCCAGCACGACCGCCGTCTTTTCCAGCCAGTCGTTCTGATCGAAGTGGGTGGTCGCCAGCGACCAATAGCGCAGCCGGCTCTTCACGTCATAGTTCTCAAGGTAGTCCGGCTTGGGCAGCGGCCAGTAACCGAAGGCCATCTTGTCGGCAAAGCCATCGCCCTTGAGCCAGGGTGCGACCAGCGTGTCGAAGTCGCCCCAGTCCACATCGGGCGCGGGGTTTTGCACCAGCGCCGGCCATTTCACGGTGGGCTGGAGCCTGGGGAAGAAGACCGCCAGCCGGTTTCGCTGCGCCTCGGCGACCAGGGCATCGAGCGTCCTGACGGTGCCGGCATACCGGCGGCTGTCGCGGTTGATCAGCCGGGCGGTAACCGTTTCGAACTCCTGCGGGTAATAGCGGACCAGGCTCTCCCAACTCACCTGGCTGACCATCTGCAAGTGCCGCTCGTCAGGAAGGGCAAAATCGTACACCGTCAGGTGGAGCGGGATAGACGCCAACGGCGGCCGGGGCTTGTTGGGTTTGTCCGAGGGCTTGGCGGTGGCGACGATGTCGCAGGTCGCCTCGTACTCGCCCGCCGGAGTGCCGGTGGGAACGTGCAGATCGACCCAGAGGTGGACCGGCGCCTTGCCGTTAGGGTGGGCTAAGGGGTCGGTCGGGCGGCTGGCATCGCGAAGTGTTGCCAGATCGACCGTTCCGCTCCCGTTGCCTGCCGGGAGCAGGGCGCGGGGAAGCTGGTCGGCGGAGCAGCACGGCGCCCCGGTGTGCCGGACGTAACCGGCGCGGTTCACATCGACCGGCATGGTCAGGACCTGGTATGTCTCAAAGCATGAAACGGGGATGGCGGCGGCCGGATTCCCGGTCAGTTGCAGGGGCCGGAATCGAAGGGTCAACCCCGATCCGGCCTGCAGGTTGGCAACCTCCAGGGCAAAGCTGGTCCACTCGTTCTTCGCGGCGGCGAGCGTGACCGGCCCCCACGCCGGGTTACATGAAGTGGAATCGCTAAGCGTCACGGGTTGCAGGCGGGGAGTCAGGCCTCCGTTTGGCAATTTCTGGGGCGAGGCGCAGCCGCCAGACAGAAGGAAAACGAATAAAGTGAAGCAGGTCACACTACATGAATAGCGCGCGGGCGCAGTTGGAATGGGTGACGCCGCTGGTATCGACAATGCCATACGCGAACCCGTTCCGGGAGCCAGCGTTAGCGCCCGGCCTGCAAAAGGGGGTTATTTCGAACAGATTATTGAGCCCGACCGAATCAGCCGCTGAGTGCAATACTTATCACACAACGAGGTTGGCGATCAAATCGCCGCTGGAGGCCGCGACTCCTTCGCGGGTGGCTTCGCTTGCGCAGTCAGTGGGCAGGGGAGGGGCGATTGCCACAACTTTCGCCGCCACGCCGGATCAGCCCACCACCCCACCGACCATCTAATTTAATCGACATCGGCGATCTGAAGCAATGAAAAACGCGATTCTTCAGCAGTTGCCGCACGATGTTGCAGGCCAAACGTCGCCACTTGCCCAACGATTACGGCCTTGGCACGAAGTTTGTTCTTGGTCTAAACATCGTGCCCAAGGCAGGGCGATACAGCGAACTGTACGGAAATCGAACGGAGTCGTCCAAGGGTTTTTCACACCACATTAAAACAAAAACAATCAGTTGCGGCGCCCGTTTCTGAATGCTTGGCGACGCATATCCAAACCTCGTTTCCTCCTCCGCCAGGCTGCACGGACTCTAACCCTCCACCGTGCAGCCTTTTTTTGCGCTCAGAGCGTGCGGTTTTCTGGTGGCACGGGCGTCGGGCCCGTTCGACAGGCTCAGGACAGGCCTGTGTGTCGTTAGGCAAAAACACCGGCGGGACGCCCGTGCCACGAATTAATCGCTTGCTCGACGCGCTGCAAAAGCCGTTGGTCGTCGCCGTGCAGGAAACTTGCCGCGATATCCAGCCGCCAGATCGGAAGCCCGCCGACCGGGGGTAGCTCGGCCAGCTTCACCCAGTCTTTTTCCGTGGTGATCAGAATATCGGCGCCGGCCTTCCGGGCCGCGTCTTGGACCGCATGCAGATCCGCAGGCGTGTAGGCGTGATGGTCGGCAAACCATCGATTCCCAACCAAAGTCCCGCACCGCAACCGCAACTCGCGTTGGAATGACCCGGGATTGCCGATGCCGCAAAATGCAAAGGCGCGAATGCCGGAGAGCCGCTCGAGCGGCAGTTCTTCATCCGGGGCACCCGCTGACGGGGCGGACCGGATCGCCACCGTAGCGTGTACCGCCGCGAAGATCGGTGCGGCAGGATTGTGCCGCCCCAACTCGCCGCTGATCCGCGCTCGTTCGGCGGCATCGACGCCGTCGGCGTGGGTCAGGACAAACGCGCCGGCACGGCGCAGCCCGCTCAACGGCTCGCGCAGCAGGCCGCGCGGCAAGACGTGCCCGTACCCAAACGGTTCGGTGGCCCGAATCAGCACCAGGTCCAAATCCCGCGCCAGTCGGCGGTGTTGGAAGCCGTCATCGAGCAGGAAGACGTCGATCTCCGGGTGCTCCCGCAGTGCCCGTTCCCCCGCCGCATGCCGATCGGGGTCGGCGTAAAGCAGTACGGGGGAAAGCGGCTTCACCGACGGAGGGTCGACGCGGTTCAGCAACCGATCCAACATTCGCTGCTCGTCACCCAATGACCCGGGGACGGCCTTGTACCCGCGGGACAGGACGGCAACGTTCCGTCCCCGCGACCGCAAATGCTCCGCGAGCCACCGGACCACCGGCGTCTTCCCGGTGCCGCCGGCGGTGATGTTCCCCACGCTGATGACCGGCCGCGGCAGTCTCTTGGCTCGCCCAGGCCGATCGAAGCCGCGGTTCCGCAATCCTACGGCAGCCGAATAGAACGGCTCGACGGCCGTAAGCCCGGCGCGCAGGGCCGCGGCGATCGGGCCGCGTTCGGCGCCGCTCATGACGTTCAGATACCAGGGTCGGGAATTAGTGGGCATCGTCAAGACCAGCCGCGCAGCCATGCATCATCCTCCGCGGCGAACACGACCTGCGTCGTCGGCAACGCTTCCAGCCGGAAGGGCTCGATCAGGTCGACGGCGCGCAGCGATTGCGGGCTGACCGAGTGTACAACATCCGCCATGCCCGACCATTGCGCCAATAGCGACAGCACCTTCCCGGCCGGTACGCCCTGGCTGCGATAGAAGGCCAGGCGAGTGTCTCCGTGCCGCTTGGCAAGCCGCCGGCCGTCCGGGCCCACGACCAGCGGCAAGTGATAATACTCCGATATTTTTGCCTCCAGGCCCAGCGCCTGGTAGAGCAGCCGTTGCTTCGGCGTCGAGTCGAGCAGGTCGTCGCCGCGGACCACGTCCGTAACGCCCATGTCCGCATCGTCGACGACTACCGCAAGCTGATAAGCTGCCGTGCCGTCGGCCTTGGCGATGACGAAGTCACCCAACTGCCGGGCCGCGTCGATCCGCTGCGGTCCGCGGAACTGATCGCGCCATTCGATGGGCGGTGATCCCTGGGCCGGGACGCGGAACCGAATCGCCGGTTCCCGGCCGCTGGCCGCGCGGGCCGCCGCGACGTCGGCGAATCGCCCCCGGCACGTCCCGGGGTAGACCGCCGCCCCATCCTCCGCGTGCGGCGCGCTGGCGGCCAATTCCACCTCACGCCGGCTGCACACGCAGGGATACGCCGCGCCAGGTTCCAGCAACGCGGCCACGGCCTGCCGATACTTTTCCGAGCGAGAAGACTGACAAACAGGCCCTTCGTCCCAATTGAGCCCCAGCCAGGCCAGGTCCTCGATCAGCCCCCGGTCGGCCCCCCGCTTGATCCGCGGGCCATCCAGGTCTTCGATCCGCAGCAGCAACTTCCAGCCGCGCTGCCGCGCCATGAGCCAGTTGACGAGGAACGTCCGCGCGTTCCCCAGGTGCATCGCCCCGGTAGGCGACGGGGCAAGACGAGTCGTGCGGGCGGAAGACATTAAACGGTTTATGACAACCTATGAGGGAAACATCAAACGTGAAAACGTCGTGAAGACGTGAAACGTGAAACGTGAAGACGTGAAACGTGAAGACGTGAAGACGTGAACGACGTGAACGACGTGAAACATGAAGACGTGAAAACGTGAAGACGTGAAAACGTGAAAACGTGAAGACGTGAAAACGTGAAACGTGAAACATACAAGACGTGAAACGTGAACGACGTGAGGAATCGCTCGTTTCGGTTTTCTCTCGTGTCCTCACGTTTTCACACTCTCACACTCTCACACTCTCACACTCTCACGCCCTCACGTCTTCACGCCCTCACGTCTTCACGTCTTCACGTCTTCAGTGTAGTGTCTCCCCGTGCTCATCCCCCTGCTTCTCATCATCTTCGCGGCCTTGGCGGCGGGTGTCGTGGCGTACGGGACCCACCCGGCCTGGGGCGAGTTCGAACATGGACTGCAGCTCATCGTCTGGTCGCGCCGCTTGCAGTGGCCGCTGGTGGCGCTGGCGATCATGCTCTGCCTGCTGCTGATCGCCATGGTGATCCTGGGCAAAAGACGTGCGTGGTGGCTGATCGGGCTGGGCCCGATCCTGGCCCTGTTCGTCCACCATTTCGCGCTTTTTTCCCCCGACCGGGCTGGGGCGCTGGCCGTGCTGGAGGATCCGCCGCTGGTCGATGCCGCCAGTGCGGGCGATGTGTCCGATGACGACTGGGTCGTCGGCGTCAGTTTCGCCGGCGGGGAATACGCCTACCCCTATGCGGCCCTGTTCCGCGCGCCGGTCATCATTCAGACCGACCGCGACAACCGGATGGTGCTGCTGTGGTCGGCTTACGCCAACCGCGTGCTGGCATTCCGCGTCAGCGACGCCGTCAAGGCCCGCAACCTGGAGGTCGTCTCGACGCCTGCCAACGCGCCGCTTGTTTATGACACCCGCCGCGGCCAGTTCATTAACGGCCTCAAAGGCCTGACGCTCGACGGCAGGACACCCGCGGGGTTCGGCCAGCCGCTGCGGACCAGCAAAACCACCTGGAAGCAGTGGCGGGGGGCTCATCCCGACGGCAAAGTGATGGACTGGTCCAGCGACAAAACCGACGCCCCCAATGCGCCCACCCGGCCGATACTTCCCGCATGGCGCATGCCCGGCTCGCCGGCTGACGGACAACCGGCCGAGCCGGATCGACGCGTGACGGTGGTAGGTGTTCGCAAGCCGGCGGTCGTGGAAACCTCTGACGTGACTGTCGTGCCGACCAATGTGCTGGCCGACGGCCTGCAAGTGCTGCTGTTCCGCCCCGCTCCCGACGCGCTCCCGCGCGCCTTCGACGCAAGGCTGCCTGTCGAGGCTCACACTGCCGGTGCCGGCAACGCTTCCACGACCATGCCCGCGCCGGAGACGTCATCCTCCTGGTTCGTGCGGCTCGGCGCCCGGCGTGTGTTGGCCGCTCACCCCGACGCCGCGTTCGTCGAGGTGAACAGCAACACCATCTGGACCGCCGACGGCGCCGGCGTCGCCCGCACCAAGTCCGCAGGCAAGCACCTCCAGCCGGTCCCGGTGGATGACGACGTGGATTGGGACGTGATGAAATACTGGTATCCGGGGCTGAAGCTGACGGAGCCGGATCAGTTGGGGGTGCGGGAGCCGGCGACGTCAGCCCGACGACCAAGCGGGTAAAGCAAACGCTCCCATAATCTCGGCGCTCTAAATCGGTGTGAATGACAATGGCGAACGACTCAACCGAATTTACGCTCTGGTACGGCCCCATCCTGATTGGCAACATCGTGAAGGCTTTCGAGAGCGAGTGGACGTGGTACGGCACACTCAAACGTGAGATCTCGTCGGACCAGGGCCCGCTCGCGCGCCGACTGCTTGACTTCATCGGCTTCTGTAAGGAGTGGAACGAAAGAGCCCGGAACCGTTCCGACCCGCCGGATGCGGCGGAGTTCGATCAGTTCTCGGATTTGCTTCAATCAGGGCAATGGATGACAAAGGATTCAAGCGGCCGCGCCAACATCGTCGCGGAGGCGCCCGTCTTTTTTGAGGGAGGCGACGTCACGTGGAGAGTGGCAAGTTAAGGTACGCATGAGCGCAATGGAGACCAGACCAACAAGACGACTTTTATTCATTCTGCCGCAGGAGCCACCGAGCCCGCCGCCGGTTCTCGATTCGATAACCCGCAGGATGTGCGCGGCATTTCGCCAGGCGACGCAGAGCGAGTATGGATATGGCGGGGTTCATGTGTGCGGCTGCGGCGCGATCAGCAGTTCCTCTGATCATTTCCTGCCTGATGGTTCGATGACAAATTCGCTCTGTATTCACTACGTTGCACACCACCGGACTGCGGTCTCCACGGAGGAATTGGGGATCATCGCCGCGTTCGGGTGGGGTGAGGCGGACCCGAACGATCGAGAGTTGCTCGGGCCCGCATTCATAGCTGCAGGTACGCGCCGATTGGTTGAGCGTTCCATCGGTCACGCCGCTCTGAAAGTGTTGTGTGCCTCTGGCCCGGACGTGCAAGGGTTTTGCGCGCAGCTTAGGAGCGAGAACTCGGAAAGACGACAGGGTGCCGAACAACTACTTGCGATGCTGCAGTTCTTCTCTCACCGAATGGAGGCGTTTTCAGCCGCCTTGGATCGTTTGAAGTTGGATGCCGTGACCTGGGGAGATGAAAGCCTGCGACTTCCGGTTTGGAATCGTGCCGCTTGGTTGGTGCCAATGATCGAGTTGCTCCGAGGGAGTTATGATGACTGTAGGGAACGAAGGCGTCTAGCGTTTCACTTCCGGTATCTTCGCTCGCATGGCGCCGTAATTCCCCAGGAATTGATAAAGCTTAACGAGACGACCGATGAACACCTCAAGGCGGCGGTATCGCTCGCGATCCAGGGACTTTCGGGGGACTGAGGCGTTTCGCGAGATCGTCTCTCGGCTGACCGACCCACCGTTGCTAAGAGATTACGATCTGGCGAAGATACCCGAATGTCAAAGATCGCAATCCTCGTCGAAAAGGTCTACGAAGACCTCGAACTCCAATACCCGCGGCTGCGCCTCAAGGAGGCCGGCCACACCGTTGAGATCATCGGCCCCAAGGCCGGCGAGACGTATCTCGGGAAGTGGGGCTACCCGCAGAAGTCGGAGAAGGCCGCTTCGGACGTGAAGGCGGCCGATTACGACCTGATCGTCATCCCCGGCGGCTCCTCCCCCGACCACATGCGCCGCGACGGCGGCATGGTCCGCCTCGTCCGCGACGCGGCAGCCAAGAAAATCCCCATGGCTGCCATCTGCCACGGGCCGTGGATGCTCTGCTCGACCGACGTGCTGCGCGGCCGGCGCTGCACCAGCTACATGAGCATCGCCCATGACGTGATCAACGCCGGCGGCAAATGGGTCGACGAGGAATGCGTCGTGGACGGCGACGCCGCCGGCGGCGCCATCATCACCTCGCGCTGCCCGGATGACCTGCCTGCCTTCAGCAATGCGATTTTGCAAATCGTGAGCGAAGGAAAAGCCGCAGGGGTGAAGGGAAAGCCGATCGCGCCGGGGTGGTTGATGGAGACGATTCCGGCAGGGGCGCGGGGGTGAGGATTGGTGTGGAAAACGGCGCGGTCCGTCGAGCGCGGTTCCGGTATCCGACCGCGAGCTTCCGCTTGCGGCTATGAAAGATGCGCGGGGGTCATGAGCTTCCTGTCGCGGAAACCAAGAATGCAACGATGGGATGGGCATTTCCATAAACGATGAGCTGGGCATTTCCTTGATAGCCGCAGGCGGAAGCCAGCGGTGGACTTTCGATGCCCAGGGCGGGTTCGAAGGTTCATTCATCGTTTTTCTAATTTTTCGCTTTTCCAGGTGTTCGGTATTTGTTAAATTACCACCCGATGCCCGTCTATCACTTCACCCTTCACGCATATCGCTCATGGAGCCCCGGTCACCCGCGCGGTTACACGCGCCGCGGCAAGGGCTATCTCCCCTCCGACCCCGAAATGGCTCAGAAATACGACGATCGGGCGAAGCATCCCAAGGCACAGTTCTCCAGCCGGGACATTCAGGAAGTGTTGATCGTTGGCGCAATTGACCTGTGCCGCAATCGCGGATGGCGCTTGCACGCGGCGGGGACAGATCCCACCCACCTGCACCTGATCGTCAGTTGGAAAGGATTCCTCGACTGGAGAGTCGTCCGACAGAAAACCAAGAACCTGCTAAGTCTCTTTCTGGGGCGCGCCACTGAGGACCCTGGAAGACAGTGGTTCGTCAGGGATGGAAGCCGCAAGCGCGTGACAAGTGCTGATCACCTGAAGTACCTGATCGAGACGTATCTCCCCGATCATCGCGGCGTGTTCTGGCGCGAGGGGCAACCCGAACCGCCCGACCGGTTCAACGTGCTGGCGCCGCGGTCAAAGTGAACCGAGGGGGCGTTTTGCGAATCAAACCTGGGCTGGGTATCGGGAGTCCCCCGCGAGCTTCCGCTTGCGGCTATTAAAGAATGCGAATATGAGTCGTTACGTCAGCGAATCACGAGTCGTCACCGACAGCATTTCTTTAATAGCCGCAAGCGGAAGCTCGCGCGGGATGCAAACCGCAAGCACGGGTCCCCTATCCAAGGGCGCGACCCCTCACCTCTTCAACTCACACGGCCACGTATCCGTCACGTGCTCGAACCCCAACCGCTGCAAAATAGGCCGGCTCGTCGGCAGCGCATCGACCATCAGATACCTCGCCCCCAGAACCTGGGCGTCTCGCGCCCGCGCGGCAACGACGGCTCGATACCACCCCTGCCCGCGATGGGTGGGGCGGGTGGCGCCGCCGTAGAGGCCGCCGAAGGCGCTGTCGCGGTGGGTGTAGAGCCGGCCGATGCTGACCGCCCGATCACCTTCGACTCCGATATAGGCCAGGTGTTCGGTCGAGCCGCTGGCCAGGGCGCGGGCGATGTCGCCTTCGGTGAGTTGGTAATCCTTCTCGAAGATGTCTTCCGCCGCAGCGCGGAACAACGCGACCTGGGTGGCCGACGAGACGCGCAGCACCGGATGCGCCAAAGAGCCGTTGACCCACCCGGGCCACGTATGCAGGTCGAGCACCATCACGGCTTCGTGGGGGCCGACGACGAAGCCGTGGCTCGCTAGGCGCGCGGTCAGGTCGCCGGGGATGTCGTGCCCGTAGACCTTCCATTCCATGTCCGCGTCGATGGCGCGGTAGTGGGCGACCTGCTCGGCGATGACGGCATCGACGTTCGCCTCGGTCAACGATGAAAACGTAATGTAGTGCCCCATCCGATCGGTCCTGCTGACGCGCGTGACATGCGGCAGCACCTCGAGCGATTCGCCCTCGCGCGCGAGGCTGCGCCGCTCGGCATCGAGACGCTGGAGGATGGGATTCAAGGTTTCTGCCTCTCCAGGACTTCGACGGCCTGTCCCTGCCCGCCGGCGAAATCTTTGGGTGGCGAGCCGGCGCTTTCGCCAATGCTGTAAGCGAGCTTAAAGGTGTCGCCGTCCAGTTCGTAGATCGCCTCGAATGTTCGGCCCGCATTCTGGCCGCTGGTGCCGGTGAGGGTCATGCGTTTGGGCGCATTGGATTCGTCGATCGAGAAGGTGCCCTCGCTTTGATGCTCGCCGCCTTCAGAAAGCGTTACGGTGCTGCCTGAGAACTTCAGCGTGGCCGGCGTGGCCTGCAGCTCTTCCGGCTCTCCGTTTTTGAATTTCTTCACCACCTTCCAGGTCCCCTGGAGCAACTGCTTGTCGTCCTTTGCCCGCGCATCAGCCTGTGCGAGTTGCCGGGCCAATTTCAGCTCGGCATCGATGCGAAAGTAGCGCGCGGCTTCGGCGTCGAGGCTGGTGGACGTCCCTGCCTGGAATCGCTTTTCCGCCGCGGCTTCCCCTGCCTTTGCGATCTCGACGAGGTCTGTCAGGATGGCGGTGCGTTGGGCGGCGGTGTTCGCCGCGTCAAGGCGTGCCTGGGCCCAGCGTTGCGACCACCGGACCACTTCTTCGGAGTCGACAGTTCCCGATTGCCGCATCTTCTCGGCCATTTCCAAGGCTTTGCTTGCCGATTCGATGCGTTCCTGCAGCAGCGCGTCTACCGTCGGCTGGGTAGCCGGCGCGGCGGTCTGGTCCGGATGACCGTCGCCCGCGGCCCATGCGGCGTGAACGGTGGACAAGAGCACAATCATCGCCGCGGCAACGTTCCATTTTCGCATTGGCTATTCCTGTAAGTGTTGGCTCTGACTTTAACAGATGATGTCATTCGATGGAACGCGCTACATGATGCGTCTACATTGGCGTAGAGTAATCCGCGCAACGCGACGGGGCATGAGTTGATGACGAGAACAGTCGATTTCGCGGGGAATGGGGCGGCTCGAAAAGTTTTCTTCAAAATGCAACCAAATTGGGTTGCAATAAGTCAAGTGCTCCATATCTTCCGTCCGTCTGCTTGACGTAGATGAGGCTTGAGCGGTCACACACGGGATGGGCCCCGCTGGCATTTTTGGTGCCGGGCGGGTCACGGAAGATTTAATCCCAGGCCGGGATTTTGCCAGGGCGGGTTGCCGGGTCACTTTTTCTTGTGACGCGGGAATCTGGTCCTTCGAACTCTTTTTCTGTCGTTCATCTGTCCTTTTGTCCAGGAGCGATGATGCCCCATGGTCCGTTGTCCAGGGTCTGTCTTGATTTAGCTGCCCGGCGCGTCGGCGCCAGTGTCCGAGCCGCCGCGGCCCTCAAGCGGTCACGAATTTCCAGCGCAATCCGTTACGCTGTCGAAGCCGCCACGCAATTCGTGCGCGCGCTTTGTGCTCTGTCTGACGACGTTTCAGACACCAGCCGTCGGATGGTGAATCGGATTGATGCACGCTGCCGGATCGTCGCCATTGACGCACTGGAGCCGCGGCAACTCCTTTCCGCGACGTATTTCGTCGCGACCAACGGATCGGACACCAATGCCGGCACGATTGGCTCGCCCTTCCTGACGATCCAGCATGCGGCAAGCATCGCCGGTCCGGGCGACACCGTCGATATCCGCGGCGGGACGTACCACGAGACCGTCACCCCCAATTCCGGCTCCTCCGGTGCGCCCATCACGTTCCAGTCCTACAATGG
>Ga0182024_10007736_pt1 | contig 23076 bp, 24 predicted proteins | sample P32metaG_FD_120480 | JGI IMG/M metagenome (GOLD analysis project Ga0182024, IMG submission 120480) | Permafrost microbial communities from Stordalen Mire, Sweden - P3-2 metaG (Illumina Assembly) | ecosystem: Environmental > Terrestrial > Soil > Wetlands > Permafrost | place: Sweden: Stordalen... | reverse complement strand
GCGGCCCGCAGACGGCGCGCCTCCAGCGCATCAAAATCCCGTTTCACACCTCGTGGGTTGCCCATGCCAGCCAAACTATACCAAACTTCGGCTTATGTCAACTATATTATGCGAGATTCAATAAAACCCGATGAAGTCGTGATACTGCTGCGAAGCGTAGCGGTTTTTCGCGACTTGCACCATGTCAAAGCCGAATTCCGTCTTCAAATGCGCCGTCCTGTCCTCCGCATATTTCACCGAATTGCCATACTTCGCGCGGAGCTTCGGATACTGGATCGCGACGGACTGGTTGACGGCGGCGTGCCCGGAAATATCCGATGGGTAATGCGCGAGGGCTCCCAGCGCAAAGGCATACTCGTCCGCATCCTGGCTTTCCACCAGTAATTCGTGAACGAAGTCTCCGCTGCGAACGTAATGCACCAGGTGGCTGAATTCGGTGCTGCCAAAAGGATAGTAGCCGAGGTCCTGGATGACGGCGCCACCGTAGGCATAGCCATGCGCTTCCGTAATCTGGTCTTCGGTCAGAGCCGGAAATCGCTTGAGCAGGAGCGGGCGGATCTCACCGGTCCAAAGCAAATCCAGAATTTCTTCGTGTGTAAGAACTGAGTATGCCGATGCGCCCCCGCCAAACAACAGCAAGAGCATGAGTGCGGTGGCTACACGGGCATAGTAAAGTCGCCGGTGAGGTTGAATCGCGCCGCGAGATGGACGCGAACGAAACGGTTCGCGTGGCCCGCGCGAGGGCGCGAGCTGCTGTTGCAGTTCGCGGAATTTATTTGCGATTCGCACGTCCCTTACAAACATACTCATTGATTGGCCTGCCCGCCACGGAGGGGCTGACGCAGGCGGGCTCGTTGCGGAGCCCGGCCCGGTCACGCTTAAGTCCCAATTCGAATATGGGGAAGAGATGTAAAGATCCCGAAAATGTTCAGCAGCCACAGTACCACTGCAATCACGACTACTCCGTTTAAGATCGACTTGATCGTTCCCTGCATCGGAATGAGGTTGACCAGCCAGAGCAAAACGCCCACGACGATCAGAACCATTACGATTTGTAGTAAAGGCATATGCGATTGACCCCCTTTTCTTTGCGGCCTGACGCAATTGTATGTCCAAAGACGTTACGCGAGATTCGTTGTGATCGGATTTTCCGGCGGGCTCAACCGCACCGGAACTCGCGATTAGCGGCTTGGTCCAGGCAGACGATTGTGGGTGTTCTTCAAGCCCAAGATTTTTCCTTCTCCCACAGCAAAACTATCTTAGGCAAAGCGGTCATACATATCTGTTCACTAGTGAACACGTTCGTTTCCGTGGTCGAGAAAAGCCGCTTTCACTTTGAGATTAGTGCTCAATTGAACAGACGCGTGAATATCGAAAGCGTACAAATGCTGGTGTCCCGCCTGCCAGCCAGAATCTGGTTAAAGGCGGAACTTCCTTAAGCGGAATAGTAGTTTCTTCAAAAACAACCACGGCCGAGCTGCCGAAGCGCCTCGATTTCTGTGCGGCGATCCAAGTTTGTGTGACAGAAGCATAGGGATACTGAGACTCGTCGAAAGAGGTTACAAAATGAAGCGATTGAAATTTGTGGCAATGCTCTGCAGTTTTGTGTTCGTGGTTCTGGCAATTGCACCCCGCGCCAAGGCCGATCAGTTTGACAATAAAACATTTCTGACGTTCAGCGAGCCGATTGAAGTTCCCGGAGTGGGCGCTCAGATTCTGCCCGCCGGCACGTATATGTTTAAGCTTTTGGATTCGCAGAGCGATCGAGACATCGTCCAAATCTTTAGCGAAGATGGACTTCATCTCTACACAACCATCCTCGCAATTCCCGATTACCGTTTGAAGGTAACTGGCAAGACCGTATTGACCTTCAAGGAACGCGGCGAGGGACAACCGGAAGCGATTAAGGCCTGGTTTTATCCTGGAAGAATGTGGGGACAGGAATTTGTCTACCCGAAGGAACGGGCCGTCGAACTGGCAAAAGTCGTAGATGAACCGGTCCTTGAGATGCCGATCGAGATCGCAGTTGCAGAGCCCGTTGAAACTTTGAGAAGCATACCAGTCACAGCAGTCCAGCCAACCGGTGAAGAAGTTCCCGTCACTGCAGTTGTCGAGCCACCGCCACAGGCGACGGCAGAGGCAACAGCCCCGGACACCACGCCGGTCGAAGTAGCACAGGCCCTGCCGGAGACTGCCAGCTCATTGCCGCTGTTTGGGCTTATCGGGCTGCTTTCATTACTGGCAGGTTTTACGCTTCTGATCGTCACCAAGCGAGCCGCGTAATTTACGAATGCATCGGAACGGATCGTTGGGGCAGGTGCGATGGACCTGCCCCCGCGAGAGGTAATATCCAAATGAACAGGACCCCCGTAAAATGAAGGGGTAGCCATCAGCAGGTACGGGCTCCACTTGTCCACCTAAGTTTTCCAGGGGAGCTCGTATGTTCTCCGGCAAAGCACATGAAAATAAACACGGCTCGGGGATCTCTTTTGGTCGCGATTTTTCTCCTGATCGTTCTGCCCTGCGTTGCCCTGTCCCAACAAAGTTCACATTCTCCCGCCTCTCAAGGAAATAGTTTCGCGATTCGATCCAGTGTGAACCTGGTAGTCCTGCGCGCAATGGTGCGGGACCATGCCGGTGTGCCCGTCGCGGGGCTTGGCAAGGAAGACTTCAAGGTCTATGAAGACAAAGTCCTACAGCAGATCGAATCCTTCAGCCATGAAGATGTCCCCGTCACGGTTGGCTTGGTGATTGACAACAGTGGAAGCATGAAATCCAAGCGCGGAGAAGTGATCAGCGCCGCACTCGCGTTTGTGCGGTCCAGCAATCCGCATGATCAAGTATTCGTCGTGAATTTCAACGAGCACGTTTCGATGGGTCTTCCAGGCAATGAGACCTTCACCGACAATCAGGCTCAACTGGAGACCGCGCTTTCCCGAAACAAGGCGGACGGCATGACGGCGCTTTACGACGCCGTGGCCGTGGCGCTCGACCATTTGAAAATGGGCAAATGGGACAAGAAAGTCCTGATCGTGATCAGCGATGGAGGCGACAATGCCAGCGCGCACAGCCTCGCCCAAATCATGCCCTTGGTGAATGAGTCCAGCGCAAGTATCTATACCCTTGGTATCTATGATGAGAATGATGACGATCGCAACCCGCGCGTGCTCCGGGAACTATCACGAGCCTCCGGCGGAGAGGCATTTTTCCCGGAATCTTTGGAGCAAATTCTTCCGATCTGCCAGAAAATCGCAAACGACATTCGCAATCAATACACCGTCACGTATGTACCCACGAACAGCAAATCAGATGGCTCCTACCGGGCAATCGAAGTCAAGGCGTTGAATACCGCCGGCCATGGACGTCTGACAGTTAACACGCGAGCGGGATACTCGGCCCCCGCAAATCCTCCCGTGGCGTCCGGACCACTGAGCGTCCGGCCATGAAATGCACAATCAAACGAGGAGTGTCGCACGCGCGGCGGTCGCATCCTTTCCTGCGATGGAGTAGGGACGTCTTCCTTGTCGTGGGCATTCTGCTTCTGGGTTACTGCGGCTATGTGCTGCTCGATACGAAAATCTATCAGGCCTATCAAACCCGCCGCTTTGAGCAGCAGATGAAAGAAATGAGGCCCGTCCCTTCGGGCGATGGCAGCCTGCATAAGATGGCCTTTCATCCGGCTACCGCGGGAGCTTTGGGACAAATCGAAATCGCAAGAATCGGCGTTTCCGCGATGATTATGGAAGGAATCAATAATCGAACTCTGCGCCGGGCCGTCGGTCACATTCCCGGCACACCTCTGCCCGGGCAACAGGGTAACATCGGGATTGCCGGACACAGGGACACTTTTTTCAGGGCGCTGCGAAACGTCCGCACGGACGACGAAATCACGTTAACGACTGTCGATGATACTTACCACTATCGCGTCGAATCCGCGCGAGTGGTCGAGCCATCCGATACGCAGGTGCTCGATGATTCAGGCGGCGATATGCTGACCCTGGTGACCTGTTACCCGTTTTATTTCGTGGGCCCCGCACCAAAGAGATTTATCGTCACCGCTCAAAGAATTCCGTGATTGACCCGGCCGGATTACTTTCGAGACATCCTAAATTTTCACGAGAAAACTTGCGTTTGCGCTGAGCCGGAGGTACGGTTTTTAAGTGGAGGGGGAACGAAATGGAACTGGGCATGATCGGGTTGGGCCGGATGGGCATGAACATGGTACGGCGCCTTCAACAGGCGGGCCACCACTGCGTCGTTTATGACCTTAACGCGGAAAATGTACAGGCGCTCGCCAAAGAGGGCGCGGCCGGCACCACTTCGCTCGAAGACTTCACAAAAAAGATGAAGCTGCCCCGCACGATCTGGATGATGGTGCCCGCCGCCGTGGTCGAACCGACCCTCCAGGCGCTCATCCCTTTGCTCCAATCAGACGATGTTGTCATTGATGGCGGCAACTCCTACTACCACGATGACATTCGCCGCGCCGCCGAACTGAAGCCTAAGGGGATCCATTATGTGGACGTCGGAACCAGCGGAGGAGTTTGGGGCGCGGAGCGAGGCTACTGCCTGATGATCGGCGGTGAAGAATCCGTCGTTAAACGCATCGATCCAATTTTCGCTTCCCTGGCCCCGAGCATTAATGAAGCGCCGCGCACCCCCGGCCGCGAAAAGATCGGCGGAACCGCGGAACACGGCTACCTGCATTGCGGGCCCAGCGGCGCGGGACATTTCGTGAAGATGGTCCATAATGGCATCGAGTACGGCTTGATGGCGGCCTACGCCGAAGGATTGAACATCCTTCATCATGCCAACGCGGGCAAGGAGCAGCGCACCATCGACGCCGAGACGACGCCGCTGCGCCATCCCGAGCTTTACGCCTACGACCTGAATCTGGCCGATATTGCCGAGGTCTGGCGTCGTGGCAGCGTCATCGCCTCCTGGCTGCTCGACCTCACGTCCATCGCCCTACTCGATAGCCCGGACCTGGCGAAGTTTGCCGGACGCGTGTCGGACTCTGGAGAAGGCCGCTGGACGATCGCGGCGGCCATCGACGAATCCGTTCCAGCCCCGGCGCTCAGCGCCGCATTGTATGAACGGTTCAGTTCGCGCGGTGAGGGCGACTTCGCCAACAAGTTGTTGTCCGCCCTTCGTTACCAGTTTGGCGGCCACGCGGAAAAGTCCGACGCCAAGAAGACAGGCGCTTGATGATTGCTTTAAACTCCACTGGTGCTAATTGTGGGCAGTTTGATGCTTGAAAGCAGTTCCTTAGCGTTTTATTCAGGAGAGAAATCATGAGAGCGACACAGAAATTGCACGAACTGGGACAAAGCCTCTGGCTCGATAACATCACCCGCGCCCTGCTGACCAGCGGCACGCTGGAGCGCTACATTCAGGAATTCTCGGTCACGGGACTCACCTCGAATCCCACGATCTTCGATCACGCGATCAAGAGCAGTCACGATTATGACGACGCCATCCGCCGGAAATTGAAGGAAGGCCAGTCGGGCGAGGGGCTGTTCTTTGACCTGGCGATGGAAGACCTAAGGCAAGCCGCTGATTTGTTTCGACCCATCCACGAGCTGACGAATGGCGTGGACGGGTGGGTGTCGCTAGAGGTCTCGCCGCTGCTGGCTCACGACACGGCGGGCACGATCGCAGCAGCCAAGTCGCTCCATGCTCTCGCGGGGCGTCGCAATCTGTACATTAAGATTCCGGGGACGAAAGAGGGCCTCCCCGCGATTGAGGAATCGATTTTTGCCGGCGTGCCGATTAACGTGACGCTCCTGTTCTCGAGCGCTCAATACGTCGCGGCTGCCGAAGCTTACCTGCGCGGCATCGAGCGGCGCATCGCTGCGGGGCTGAATCCGCATGTGGCCTCGGTCGCTTCGATATTCGTAAGCCGCTGGGATGTTGCGGTGGCGGGAAAGGCGCCCGAGGAACTGCGCAACCAACTCGGTATTGCCGTCGCCGGGCAGGTCTATGAAAGCTATCACGATCTGCTTAACTCGCCGCGGTGGCAGCGTATCTTGAATTTTGGCGCCCGTTCCCAGCGCCTTCTCTGGGCCAGCACCGGAACCAAGGACCCCAAAGCTTCCGACACTCTTTACGTTCGCGCGCTTGCAGCGCCGTTCACCGTCAACACGATACCCGAAGCAACTTTGAAGGCACTTGCGGATCACGGAGACATTACCGGCGTCATGCCAGAGCGTGACCAGTCCTCCGTTGAGACGCTGGCCAAGTTCGCCAAGGCCGGCATTGACGTCAGGGAGTTGGAAATTCAACTTCTCGAGGAAGGAACCAAATCGTTCATCGATTCATGGAATGATTTGATGCAGGTCGTTGCATCCAAGAGCAAGGCTCTCGTAGCGGTTTGACAGGCTGAGGAAAACTCACTTCGCCCGTCATTTTGAGGAGCCCGCCTGCGGCAGGCAGGCGAAGCGACGAAGAATCCCTCTTTTCCTGGGCTCACGGCGTTGCGCTCGCACCTTTTTTAGATTCTTGCGCGCCGGGCGCGTCAGCCAACGTGTCGGTCACAATTTTCTGCGCCTCCTCCAGTATGCGGCGCAGGTGATCCGCTCCCCGGAAGCTTTCGCCGTAAATCTTGTATATATTCTCCGTCCCGGATGGTCGCGCAGCAAACCATCCATTCTCTGCCGCCACTTTTAATCCGCCGATGGGCGCGCCGTTTCCCGGCGCCGTGGTAAGCACGCTCTGAATTTTTTCACCCGCCAGCTCGGTGAGCTTCACCTGAGCGGGCGAGAGTTTTGCCAGCAGTTCCTTTTGTTCCGGCGTGGCCGGCGCTTCGACGCGGTCATAGGCCGGCTCTCCAAACTCGCGCGTGAATTCGCGATAGATTTCGCCGGGATCGCGGCACATTCGTGCGGTGATCTCCGCCGAGAGCAGAGCCGGAACAATCCCGTCCTTGTCTGTTGTCCAAACCGAGCCATCAAGACGCGCGAAGGTGGCTCCCGCGCTCTCTTCGCCTCCAAAACCCAGCGAGCCATCGAGCAAACCATCCACGAACCATTTGAATCCGACCGGAACTTCGTACAGTTTTCGGCCAACTTTTGCGGTGACGCGGTCAATCATCTGGCTGCTCACCACAGTCTTTCCGACGGCCGCTTCCCTGCGCCACTGCGGGCGGTGTTGGAAAAGATAGAAGATGGCGACGGATAGATAGTGATTGGGCGGAAGCAAACCCGCGTTCCGCGTGACAATTCCGTGCCGATCGTGGTCGGTGTCGCAAGCAAAGGAAAGGTCAAACCGATCCTTCACTTTTATCCACCCCTGCATCGCATAGGGCGAGGATGGGTCCATGCGGATCTGGCCGTCCCAATCGACCGTCATAAAACGAAACGTCGGATCAACAGCTTTGTTGACGACTGTGAGATGCAGCCCGTAACGCTCGGCGATAGGTTCCCAATAATCAACTCCCGCGCCACCGAGTGGATTCACTCCCAAGTTGAGCTTCGCTTCGCGAATGACTTCCATATCGAGCACGTTGCCGAGGTCTGCAACATACGCGGTGAGGTAGTCATGCCGGTGCGTCGTCGCGGCTGCAAGGGCTTTCGCGAACGAAATCCGCTTCACGCCCTGCAGGCCGGTTTCGAGAAATTTATTTGCTCTGTCCTCGATCCATTTCGTGATCGCTCCCTCGGCCGGCCCACCGTTTGGCGGGTTGTATTTGAAGCCGCCATCCTTCGGCGGATTGTGGGAGGGCGTGATGACGATCCCGTCGGCAAGTCCGGTTTTGCGCCCGAGATTGTACGTAAGAATCGCATGGGAAATAACCGGCGTCGGAGTGTAAGGACTTTTTTCAGAAAGCATCACGTCCATATTGTTTGCCGCAAGGACTTCGAGGGCGCTCGTGAATGCGGGCTCGGATAAAGCGTGGGTATCTATCCCCAGAAAGAGCGGTCCATCGATTTTTTGCGAAGCCCGGTATTCGCAGATGGCTTGCGTAATCGCGAGGATGTGCCATTCATTGAATGCCGCATCAAAGGCGGACCCTCGATGACCCGAGGTCCCGAAGACGACTCGCTGGGCAGGATTTGCCGGGTCGGGCTGTACCGCATAGTAGGACGTGACAAGCTTCGGAACATTGACGAGGATGGATGGATCAGCAGGTTTCCCGGCCATCGGACTAATATTCATAAGTTACCTCGACGCCTGAAAGAAACGCGGCATTGGGAGAATCCAGATTCAGGCACAATCCTACGTTAGTGCGAAAGGGTACTTCAGTTCAATATGAATCAGCATTAACCATAAGATCGCGCCACGAAAAGTGAGGTCATAGATTTTCCTGATCCCAAGTGAACAGGATCAACACGCACTGCCTTCTCATTCTGATTTAGAGGCGAGTCGTAGTATGCAACCATAGGTTTACGATACACGTCAGAGAACATATGCTGCGATCCCACCAATGCATTCCTTGCCCCGGCTTCTCTGTGGAAGCGACCGGTAAGATACACGCCATTTCCAGGCCAGCTGTTGCAATGTATTCCGGTTGCGTTGGAGCCCGGGGACTTTCAAGATCGTAAAATTCGGCTATCGACAGGGGTGCAGTGATGAACATAAACAAGATTCTTGTCCCGGTTGTCTTCCTTGAAGCGTCGTTGCGGGTGGTTCAGCAGGCGGCATATCTGGCCCGGCATTTCCATTCCGAAATTATATTGCTGCACGTCGTGACGCCCACGAGCTATCCCGCAGGCATACTCGAGGGCGGCCACGAGATCACGGCACGGGATTTGCACGCGGAAATCGTGAGGCGGGCACAGCAGGACCTCGACCAAATATTACCGCCCGAACTCAATGGGATTGCCGTCAGACGCCTGCTGCTCCGGGGCCAACCCGCCAGCGAAATCGTGCGGACATCTCGCGACGAAAATGCGGACCTCATCGTAATGTCCACGCATGGCCATGGGCCATTCTACCGGTTGCTGCTGGGCTCGGTGACCGCGAAAGTCCTGCACGAATGCGAGTGCCCGGTCTGGACCGGCGCGCATTTGGAGGACGCGCCGGCGGGCGAGTTTGCCCTCCACAATATTCTATGCGCGGTGGATCTGAGCCATCATGCCCGCAATACGATATCCCGCGCCTCGCAGTTAGCCGGCGAATTCGGGGCGCGACTGGTGATCACGCATATCACTGAGAGCGCGGAAATCTATGGCCCGGGCGGGTCCTACGTCCTTCCCGAGATGAAAGAAGCTCTGGTCAGCAACGCAACCAAGGAAATCGCCAAGCTTCAACAGGATGTGGGCACGAATGCGGACGTAATCATCGAAAGCGGTGACGTGCGCAAGCTCTTGAGTCAGGTCGCGGAGCGAACGAAGGCGGATCTGCTGGTTACCGGACACACGTCAATTCAGAGCCACTTGGGGGCCAACGGAAATGGCTATTCGCTCATCCGTGACGCGCGCATTCCAGTCCTGAGCGTTTGAAAAACCGCATGCGTTCGTCATATCGGGGAAGCTCGGCTGCAGGTACCCTGCTTAGTGGAGGGTCTTCGCCACGCTTTCAATTCCATTCCACATGATTTGCGCTCCGATGCAGAGAAGAATGAACGAGATAATCCGCAGGATTCCCTGGGTAATCGAGGGGGAAAGGCGAGCGGTCGTCCGGTCCGCATAGGCATAGGCGATGTAGACAACAATGCCGATCAATCCGATCCCAGCAAGCACGCCGAGGTGCGCCATGGCAATTTCGAAGAATGTGCCGCGTGAGACGTGGGCGCTCAAGGTCAGGGTTACGACCACGGTCGCTGGACCGGCGGTTAGAGGAAAAGTGAGGGGATAGAACGCTTTATTCTCCAGATCTTCGGTGGAACCGGGCCGTTCCACCCGCGCGCCGTCGGCGTCACTTTTGTTCAATAAAGTCCACCCCATCGTCGCAAGCACAAAGCCACCCGCCACTTCGACAATCGGCAGCGAAATACCAAAGAAGCGCAAGATCGGAGTGCCTGCAACGAGAATAAAAAGAAGAAACAGGACCGTATTGAAAGCGATCTTGCGCGCGAGCTTCTTTTTAGTTGCGTGGTCGGTATCCTGCACAAACCCCAGGAACAATACTGCCGATCCGATCGGATTGATGACAGGCAGCAGTGCGCTGAACGTAAGCGGGATGAACGCAATCACTACAAGCAGTTCCTTCATGAAAACTCCTCTATGTATTCTTCGAGTGATGGACGACCTCATTGTACTCAAAACAGCCGTCCGTGCTGGTCTGTCCGAATGCAGCGGCAATGAAAAAAATGGGGCAATCCAAATGTGTGCAGATTTTTATATCTGACTGGCGATCTATGGATTTGAGTGAGGATTCTAAGCTGTATTCAAGACTTCTTTCACTTTTTCAAGCAGCTGGGCCGCAGAGTATGGTTTTGGGAAAACTTCAAATCGAGCGATCTCGTAGCGGTGTTTCAACCGATCGTCGTCAAGAAGGCCGCCGAAGATCAGAACGCGCATGCGAGGACACTTCGCGTGCAGATACTTCGCCGCTTCGTGACCGGGCATGCTCGAAATATAGCTGCGGACAATCAGCAGATCAGGTCGGCATTTGTCGAGCCTGTCGACGGCCGTTCCAAAATCGCCGGTAGGAAGGACGACGTATCCCTCGCGTTCCAACACCTCCTGAACGACCGATAGTGAAAGTTGGTCCGAAATCAGAAGTAAAATCGTCTTATTCGAAGCGGATTGATTTGGCATCTATAGCTCACTCTTTTCAAGCACATGCTACCAGAGTCCCGCAAGGTCCGGGACAATTTAGGAGAGATTGCGAAATGTTGCGCAAATAATTACGCGTTGAGGATGAATGCGCGGAGGCTAGGGTTAGTCACGGAGCGAAAAGCCATCCGAGGGTCCCTTTCTTTTTTGGTTTCGAGGGGGTGGCGGTTGGCAAAGCTTGTTCTGTTGCAGCTGGTGCAGGTGACGACGATTCCGCAGCTGGAGATGCCGCTGGCGAGGCGTTTGATGTTCTGCTGAGGCTCGTCAAATAGGAAACCAGAGATTTCATATCCGTGGCATTCAGAGTGAGTGGAACCATGCCCGCAGCTTTCATTCCGGCGGTGGGCAATGTCAGAACGGCTGTCAATTTAGCAGGCGCGTATTGACTGGAGGTATGTGTCAGCGCTGGCCCGGAACCGCCGCCTCCGCCATCTCCGTGGCATCCGCTACAGCCGTGGGAATCAAATATGGACTTCCCATCAGCCGCGGTGGCATTCTCCGCCGAACCTCCGGCCGACGCTTTCGCCGGCGCGGTTGTCGCAGGTGAGGCCGACCCGGAAGCGGGTGGCGCCGTTTCAGCCGGAGCCGATGCTTCCCCGAGCCTGCTCACGTAGGAAACCAGCGCACTCATATCCGCACTATCCAGAGTGAGAGGAACCATGCCCGCTGCTTTCATCTTTGCAGTCGGCGCTTGCAGAACTACTGTCAGGCCTTTATGAACTGCTGCCACCTGAGCTGGCGAATACTGACTGGAAAGATGAGCCAGAGCCGGCCCAGAGCCTCCGCCCCCGGTCACTCCGTGACATCCACTACAGCCGTGAGAATCGAATATAGCCTTCCCCTCAGCGTCGGTGGCCTTGTCTGCGGAACTTTCCGCCGGCGCTTTCGACGGTGCGGCTGCTGCGGCTGGTTCCGGTGTCGCTGGCGTAGCGGAAGTCGATCCGGCGGCCGGGGGTGCAGCTGCAGCGGGTGCCGATTTTCCCCCGAGACTCGTCACATAGGAAACCAGAGCATTCATATCCGCGTCATCCGCAATCAACGGGACCATGCCCGCTGCCTTCATCCCGGCAGTGGGCACTTTCAGAACGGCTGACAATTTAGCGGGCGAATACTGACTGGAAAGATGAGTCAGAGCTGGCCCAGAGGCACCTACTCCGGCATCTCCGTGGCATCCACTGCAGCCGTGAGAATCGAAAACGGCCTTCCCTCCCGCGGCGGTTGCATCGCTTGCCGAACTTCCAATTGACGCTTTCGACGGCGCGGCTGCTGCAGCTGGCTCCGGTTTAGCTGTCGTAACGGAAGACGATCCGGTAGCCGGGAGTGGCGCTGCAGCGGGGGCTGATGTCCCCCCCAGGCTGCTCACATAGGAAACCAGAGATTTCATATCCGCGGCATCCAGAGTGAGTGGAACCATGCCCGCAGCTTTCATTCCGGCAGTGGGCGATGTCAGAACGGCTGTCAATTTAGCGGACGGATATTGACTGGAAGTGTGGGTCAGAGCTGGACCAGGGCCGCCTATTCCGGCATCTCCGTGGCAGCCACTACAGCCTTGAGAATCGAATACCACCTTGCCTGCAGAACTTCCACCGGATGCTTTTGAAGCTCCGGATTTGGCAGTTAGGTTCGCATCTGCTGGCGCAGAGGAAAACGACGCGGCAGCGGGCGAAGCCGGGACATCGCCGTCAACCCACATTTTCAAGTGACCCACTTCTGAGGCGTTGTGAATCGTATTGTGGCAAGAGATGCACGATATCTGATTTGTCTTCAGCGAACCCATAATCGCAGTATGGGTAGGATTTTCATCAAAGCTCCGCATGCCCGCGTGGCAGTGCAGGCACTGCATATTGCTGTAAGTGCCGTCTAAATGGATTATCTTGGGCGGTGTACTCACGTACTCCATATATAGGTAATGCAGGCCTTTGAGTTTGTCCTTCAACGGGCCGTACATGGTGTAATCGGTGTGGCACGTATAACAGGCTTGATTCGGTGGAACGAGGTGGTTCTGAAAATGTTGCGCGGGGATGTAACTCGCATTCAGCACGTACAGACTTTGTCCGTGGGTCTCCATGCTGTGACATGAAACGCAGTACGCCGTCTGTTGGGAACGCTGCATGTGAAAGGACATGCCCGCCGAGATGCATAGCGTCGGAAGGGCGCAAAGTCCCAAAAATGCGAGGATCTTGCCCGTGGCTTCCGTTGTGAAGGAAGGACGCACGAGAAATACTCCTGCCAGCAAAACTGTCAGTACAACTAAGGTGATGAGGACCCCAGTCAATCCGAACACAACTCCTCCTTGCCACTCGCTCGCCGAAATCAGCAATGGAACGCCCGCCGGCGTTCCGCGAAGTCTTTTTACGACCTATCCACCTTTCATCCGTGGTTTTCAGCGGACCGGGAAACACCGAAGACCAGCGAAAGGAGATAGACCAGAATTCCCAATCCAATGAGGAATACGCCGACGAAGATAAAAAGCACAAACGAGAGTGGATGGAACCACAGGAGGCTCACAATTTCCACGAGCAGACCCAGAATGATCAAGCCGCTTGAAACTTTCAAAAGCTGCCCGATCCCGATCGCGCGGATTTTCATTGGCCGAGCCTCCCGACTTTGAAGTGATCTACCAGATCTTCTTATCTCCACACTTCAGATCCATTGCGAATCATCCAAGATCCAATCATAAGAAACTCGGGAAAGGTAGTTCTGTTCAATATGGAACAGTTCATTGACCAGTGCAGAGCCATAGTTGAATCAGGGACAAAGTCTGATGGCCTAAATGGCGATGCCAGACACCCGAGGAGAAAAAGGAATGTCCATACAAAATTCAGTTGTTGCAATTTATGCCACACATACCGAAGCGGACGAAGCAGTGAAGGAACTTCAACGCAGTGGAGTGGATATGCACAAGCTGTCGATCGTGGGAAAGGGCTACCACACGGACGAACATGCGGTGGGCTACTACAATGCAGGCGATCGCATGAAATATTGGGGCAAAGTTGGTGCGTTCTGGGGAGGATTCTGGGGGCTCCTGTTCGGTTCTGCATTTTTCATGATTCCGGGACTCGGCGCAATCCTGGCGGCGGGACCGGTAGTTGTATATATCGTGGGCGCGCTTGAGAGCGCGGTGGTCGTAGGAGGCCTCAGTGCACTCGGAGCGGGCCTTTACAGCATGGGAATTCCCAAAGACAGCATCGTGAAGTACGAAGCAGCCCTCAAGACGGATCAGTTCCTGTTGATCGCGCACGGAACGGCTGAAGAGGTTGCGAAGGCCAAGGAAATTATCGAAACTACACATCCGGCACAGATGTCACTCCATTCGGGTGAAGCCGCGGTAGCAGCCACAGATTAGCGATCCTGCGTATTGCATGAGCAAGGCTGCGTCGGCGAGCCTTGCTCTTCGGAAGGCAGAGTTGAATTCAAGACGAGCCGGTTGGGGAGAGAAACATGATGGGCAATTCGCAACCTATTACGGCGCAATCCGTTCAAGTCGTCGAGGCGGACGTCCTCGACACAATGAACGAAACCGACGAATTGATCGCTCGGCGTGCTTACGAAATTTTCGAGGCCCGCGGCGGCGGGCATGGCATGGACCGGGAAGATTGGTTCGGTACAGCAGAAGAGGTTTTGCACCACCTTGCCATCGATCGCACTGAAACCGACAGCGCCTTGCGATTAACCGCGCGTGTGCCCGGCTTTAATGCGAGAGACCTGGAAGTGGCCATTGGCCATGGGCGGGCCGTCATTTGCGGCGTCCACTCCGTTTTAGAAGAGTCAGCAGAAAACCGTCGCACGTATCTAAAAGTGATGCAAATCGTCGAGCTCCCCTTCGACGTCGATCCATTACTGGCTAGAGCAACTCTCGATCAGGGGACTTTGCAGGTCCTATTGCCGCGCACTCAATAAGTCGGACCGCGCTGGGACAGTCACTTGCCAGTTACTCGGCACGGGTCTCAATCAGGTTTCCGAAGTAGAGCTTGTGCGACTTCCCTATAACCATCCCCGTCGACTCAATCCATTTGTGGACATCTGTGATCCGGTGGCTCCGCCCGCCGGGAACCTCGACGAGCATCATCAAATCAAACAAAGCCTCCACCGGATTGCTCTGCCCGCCCTCTGGAACGAGCACATCGAGGATGACTAATTTGCCGCCACGGCGGACGAGACGAGAAGCTCGTGCCACGATGGCGGACGCATTTGCCGCATCAAAATCGTGCAGAATGTGCGACAGGAACACGCAATCGAATTTTCTTCCCTCAAGACCGCATCCGTCCCGCAGGAAATCGCCGGCCACCAGTTCCAAGCGGTCCCGCAGTCCTTTGCGCTCGAGGTACCCCTTCGCGATTGGGATTATTTCCGGGAGGTCCGCAAGCGTCACTTGCGCTCCGGGCAGTGCCCTCGCCAATTCGGCTGCATAACCGCCTCCACCGCCGCCCAGGTCTAAGATGCTGGCGGCTCCTTCGAAGGCACCAGTTCCGATCACTCCGGGCGCCCCCATCTCCGCAAGATCGTTCAAAGCAAGAAGGAATTTTTCAACCGACGGGAAATCATGGGCCACGTGATCTGCAAAGGGCGGAAAGAGCGCGGAGCCTGAAAAGATCGCCTCCGCAAGGCGGCTCCATGATGTGTAGAACAGGGGTTCTTTCCATGCGAGCCTCGCCATCCCGCCCGCGCCGTCGCGAAGGAAAGTCCTCGAAAAATCGTTGAGATCGAAGCGCTCGCCATCCCTCGAAATGTATTCCAGCGCCGCGAGGGCTGCCAGCATCCTTGCAACCGGGTCAACGGGCGCAGCCACTAATTTGGCTACTTCCGCCGGAGTCGCTGCGCCATTCGCCAGGGCGGCAAACAGGCCCAACTGCGCCGCGGCCATCAGCGCGGCGGATCTTTGATAGAGCGTTAATTCCTGGTAGGGGTCCATTGTTGATGAATCGCTTTTCAATTCAACATTTTCTTCAAGAGCCATGCGACCTTTGCCATGGCCAGGAGTGACGTTTTGCCAGCTGGATCTTTCTCGCCTCGCTCGTCGCTAAGCAGTGCCGCGGCGGCCAGCTTCCCGGGCATTCCGTGAACCCCGCCGCCAGGATGAGTGCCCGCCCCCGAAAGATACAATCCAGGAACAGGAGTTCTGTAGCGAGAAAAGCCGGGCGCGGGTCGAAGCGTGAAAAGCTGGTCGATGGTCATGTCCAGATGATTTGGATTGCCGGCGCGATTGCCAAGCCTCTTCTCCCAATCCGAAGGGCCTGTGATTTTTCTGCCGATGACTGAAGCGGTTATCCCCGGTGCAAACTGCTCGAGTGTTTCAAATACAGCGCCGGCAGCCTTTTCGTTCGCGCCCGGCCAATCGTTTCCGTCCGTGAAAGCAGCAGGCACGAATGCTGACGCCCACAGCGTCGCCTTCCCCGGTGGACATTGCGATGGATCTTCCGCGGAGGGAATCACCACCATGAGCGGCAACTGTGAGGGAATTCGGCCGCCGGTCACGATTCTCATCGCCGCCACGTACGCGTCCGGTGTGTTCATCAAATATTTGAGTGATCCCGCAAAACCAAGAGTCTCCCCGCGAAACACAGGCGGCCGGTCCAGGGCCGCGTCAACTTTGATTTCGCCGACATTGAACAAACCTGAATGCGCTCCCGCCAAGGCTTTCTTCCACGGATCCGTCAACAGTTCCTGCGGAAGGAATTCGGCGACACGCTTCAAATCAATTGTTGAGACAACGTTGTCGGCGTCAATTTTCTCGCCGGATGCAAGGGCAACTCCGGCGACGCGGCCGGACCGCACGAGGATTTCGCGCACGGAGGATTCGCATTTCACTTCAATTCCCCTCGCCGCGAGCGCCCGGAGCAACGCCTGAATCAATTCTCCGGTTCCGCCCAGGGGCCGCGCACCCTGGACTCCGTGCGAGGAGGCCAGAAGGCACGCGAGGAGGCCGCTTCCAGGCGCCCATGGCGGCATTTGCGGATGGCTGGAAAACGCTGTGGCGGCCGCGCGCATTTCCGGGCAGCGCAGCCATTCGTCAATCACGATGCAGGAGGGCGCAAGCACCGTTCGAATCAAACTCTCGGGGTCGTCCCCGAATTCTCCGAGCCTGTCAAGAATCCCTGTGATCCCCTCGATACCGGGAGACTTCACATGCTGCAAGGAGCCCACAGCCGACATGAGTGCGCTTGAGAAAGCGGCAAACCGCTCCCATTCCGCGGCCTCCTGGTTACCAAAGTCGCTGCGAAACCCCTCGAGTGTGGCCCGAAGATCCCGGTGAAACAGAGCCGTGCGGTCGCCGACATGCGCGGCAAGCAGATGTTCGGTGCGGACCCACCTGAGCCCGTGGTTCTCCAGGCCCAACTCGCGGTCTACCCCGCTATGAACAATCCCTTCGAGCTCGATTGCGCCAGTGTTGAATCGGAAGCCGGGGAAAATCTCTTCGGTGAATGTGCAGCCGCCTGGGACCGCCGCGCGCTCGAAGACGGTGACGTGGTGTCCCGCGGACGCAAGATACGCCGCGCACACCAGGCCGTTGTGGCCCGCTCCAATGATCAGCGTGCGAGGCATGAAAATTCCGACAAGTTCCCCGCTCTCGCGAGGGCCTTCGCCAGTTCACGTACCCTGGGCACAATCGATTTGGGATCAAAGGATACGAATGCGCCATCCGCCAGCAGCCTGCGGCCGTCAACCCACACATCCGCGATCGACTCGGGGCCAGCTCCGTAAACAATCTGCTGATAAGGGTCGTGGACAACTGCTGCTCCGAACGAGTTGCCATCAAACCGGACCAGATCGGCGCATTTGCCGACTTCAAGCGACCCGGTAATCGCGCTGAGCCCCAAGGCGCGCGCGCCGTCGATCGTGCTCATCTTCAGGATCTGCCGCGCGTCGGCTGCCTCGGGGTCCATCCGGTGCACCTTCTGAAGCAGCGCTCCGATTTTCATGACTTCGATCATGTTGTGGCTGTCGTTGCTTGCCATGCCGTCCGTACCGATTCCCATCGAAACACCGTGCTCTTGAAGCTCTCCGAGCGGGCATACGCCGGACCCCAGAATCATGTTGGCGGTCGGATTGTAAATGATTGCTGCTTTTCTATCGGCAATCAATTCCATTTCGTCCGGCGAAACCCATACACCGTGGCCGGCAACGCAGTCGGCCCCAAGGATGCCGATCTCATCCGCGTGCTGAACAGTGCTTTTTCCCCATCGGATCTGCGCCGCCATTTTTTCTTCACGGACCTCTGCGAGGTGCGTATGAATTCCCTTCTTCATCGAACGGGCAAGCTCGCCGGAAACTTCCAGCAGCGCATCGCTTTGCCCCAGGATCGTCCCAATGCCCACACGGAAGCCGATACGCCTGGATGCCGCGCAGCGTTGGGCGAGGGCGTGGTGCTCTTCGATGATTCGCGTTACGGAGAGAGGCGCGGACCCGCCCCAGGCGATGTCTTCGGCTCCAAACGATACGACGCCGCGCAGGCCGAGCTGATCGAGTGAATCGACCGAGCCGAGACTCGCGAATTCAGCTGGGTTGGCATGGCAGAACATATCGTTCAATGTCGTCACGCCGGACCGGATCGCCTCAGCGCCGCGGAATAGCCCACCCACGCGCGCCATTTCCCGCGTCAAGTGGGGCATGATGGGCATGAGCAGCCGCGTCGCCCAGACCCAGATGGAAAGCTTCTCCGCCATTCCCGGAATCAGCGCCTCGGAAATATGCGTGTGCGCATTGACGAGGCCCGGGATTACTATTCCGTAATCATCCCCGACGACCGGCGCGCCCGGATATTTGCGGCTCAGCTCCGCGAACGCGCCCACGTCGGCGATCCGCTCACCTGAAACGGCGATCGCGCCGCCGGCAATGTCGCCCAGCGCCCCCATCGTCAGGACATGGCCAGCGCGAACCAGTGTGATGGCCTCGCTCACAGAGTCTCCTTCGCGTAACGTCTCCATGAAATCGCCCAATTTTCAACCCATCCCACGAGAAAGAATAGAATGATTCCCATGACGGTGAGGACCGCGACCGTCGCGAACAGGCCGGCGGTTTCCCCGCGATTTTCGAAGTGCAGCATCAGGTAGCCAAGCCCGTGCGTGGAACCCACCCATTCCCCGACCACTGCGCCAACAACGCTGAGAGCCATTGCGACGCGCAACCCTGAAAAAATCCTGGGCAGCGCCGATGGAAGCGCCGCCTTCCACATGACATGCCACGGCCCGGCACCGAATGTTCGAAGCAGGCGAATCAACTCGGGATTTACGGAACTCAGTCCATCCACTGTATTCACCGCAACCGGAAAAAAACACATCAGCGCCACTGTAGCTGCCTTCGGCACGATCGTAAATCCAAACCAGAGAACCAGGATTGGCGCGACGGCCGGAATCGGAACCATTTGCGTTGCCACTAGCCACGGATAAGCGGCTTCACGAAACCAATGCCACACCTGCATCAGAATTCCAAGAGACAGCCCAATCACCGCGCCGCAGACAAATCCAACGAGAAGCTCTTCGAGCGTCGCCGCCCCGTTGCTCGCCATCATTCGCGTGTTTTCCACAAGGTAGCTCGCAACAGCGCTCGGCGGCGGCAGCAGCAACGGATCGATGCCGGCCGCTCGAACATAAATTTCCCAGGCGGCGATGATTCCCGCTCCCAGCAGCAGCGGCGGCCAGATTCCTGATTTCATGCCTGTCTCCCCAGGCTTTGCAAAAGGCGCGCTTTGAGTTCGTTAAAATGAACCGAGGTCACGACTTCCCCATATTTCCTGGGGCGCGGAACGTCCACCTCGAGTGAAAGGATGATCCGACCGGGGCGGGGGCTCATTAAATGGACCACGTCGGACAGGAACAACGCTTCATCAATGTCATGCGTAACAAACACGATTGTACAACGGTTCTCCTGCCAGTAATCGAGCAGCCACGCTTGCATCGAGGCGCGCGTGATTGCATCAAGCTTGCCGAAAGGCTCATCCAGCAAGTTTATTTTTCTTCCGCACAGAAACGTCCTGAGCATCGCCACTCTCTGGCGCATCCCTCCGGAAAGCTGGCCCGGGTAGGAGTGTTCGAAGCCGCTTAGCCCGAAGCGTTCCATAAGTTCGCGAGCACGCTGGCGCGCCGCTTCACGACTGCTGCCAAGACACTCGAGGCCGACTGCCGCATTGTCTGTAACTGTCCTCCAAGGCATCAGGGTATCCTGTTGAGGCATGTACCCCACGCGTCCCAGCAACTTGCCGTCGCCCAGCACTGGCGCCTCGATCGAACCGGCGTCCGGCTTGTCGAGGCCGCAAAACAGGTTCAACAGCGTGGACTTTCCGCAGGCGCTTGGCCCGACGATGGAAACAAATTTACCGTCCAGGATGTCAATGTCCGCGCCCTCAAGGGCCGTGACCGTACGAGTCCCGTCGCGGTACGTTCTGCTGACGCCACGCACTTTCATGGCAGTGGGGACCATCGTCATGGCTTTCCAGCCACGCCGCCGGGTAGTAGCGGCAGGAATTCATTGGTGGCAAATTTTGCAGGATCCTCGCGAAGGTCCAGAACTCCGATCTCCTTTGCCCAAGCTGCGTAATCCTTCAGGACCGAAAGATTAAGCCAACCGAACTCGGGCGCGTCCGCTTTAAAAACTGGGATCAACGACCGAAGGTAAGGCTTGAGCCCTTCCGTGGTCTCCCCCTCAACCTGGGTTGACATGGCGGCACTTACTACGTCCGGCTTCGAAACGGCGTCATCATATCCTCTCGAAACAGCCCGAAGAAAGCCACGCACCGTCCCCGGCTCCCGCGCCAGGAAATCCTCGCGCGCAAAAACGACCACCTCAGGATACGGTGGCACGCCGTAGTCGTCGAGCCGTATCACGGTCGCAGGCCCGTGCAACGCGACTTGTACGCCCTCCTGATTCCAGAAGCCCAATGCCGCGTCAACATTTCCCGCAATTATTTCCTGGGCAGTGTTAAATCCTATATTGATGAGCCGGACGGACGAAGGATCACCTCCGTCATGTTTTATCATCCACTTTGCGCCGGCTTCGTCACTCACCACCCCGGTTGTGCCCACGAGTTTCCCCGCAAGGTCCTTCGGACGATTAATTCCCGACTTCCTCAGAGCGATCAGTGCTGCGAGGGGGCGTTGTTCCACGGCCATGACAATCTTCAGTGGCTCCCCCTTCGCTCGCACGCTCATGAAATCGAGTAGCGAAACCAATCCGAACTCCGCCTGCCCCGCCGCCATCAGGCGAAGCGTGTCCGAAGACGAAGTTGGAGCGTCAATCCTCACGGCGAGTCCTTCGTCGCGAAAATACCCGGCCGCTTCCGCCTGATAGAATCCTACGTGAATCGCATTCGGCAGGTAGTCGAGGATAACGCGAACCTGCCGGGACGAACCCTGCGACGTTTCCTTTGCCTTTTGGCCGCAGCCCGCAAGAATCAACGTCGCCGCAAGCGTGAGCGTTAGCGCGCGAATCATGGGTTCCCAGACCCGTTGATCACTGCCTTCGCGGAACCTGACTGCGATACTTTCCCGCCCTTCATCCCTTCTCGCACGATTCGCCTCTTCTCTTCCGGGAATTGATTTAGACACGCTTCCCTGGTCATGTTACCTCCCGTTTTTGTAGGCCCTGATTCTACCTAAATGAGGAGTCAAGTATCAGAGGGGAGCGCAACAGGGCCCCGGTTGCTTGCATTAGACCTTGATGTTCCGGCCTTAGGCGCGCAGGCTTCAACCTTGAATCGAATCCGCATCGGACATAATCTAACATTGCCAATTGTGATCGAGCCTAAGGAGGCAACATGGCTTCTTCTCCAATATCCAGCGCACTCGATCCCCGGACCCAGGCGTTTCCCGTCCTTACGCCCGCTCAGATTGATCGGATACGGCCCAGTGGCAGCATGCGGCGAGTTGAAAAGGGTGAAATCCTATTTGAGCCGGGCGACACAGTTGTGCCGTTTTTCGTTCTGCTCTCCGGACGCATGGAAATCGTTCAACCGGGTCTGAACGGCGAACTCCCCGTCGCCACGCATGGTCCGGGCCAGTTCACCGGCGAAATGACGATGATTTCCGGGCGGCGAGTTCTGGTGCGCGGTCGCGTGACGGAGCCGAGTGAGTTCCTGGAGTTGACCGGAGATAGCCTGCGTTCGCTCGTCGCGAGGGATGCGGAACTGAGCGAGATTTTTATGCGGGCGTTCATTTTGCGCCGGCTCGAACTCATACGCAGGGGCCAGGGCGACGTCACTCTCCTCGGCTCGCGCCACTCGGCCAAAACTCTTCAACTGCGCGAGTTCCTGACCCGGAACGAGCATCCTTTTACCTACGTGGATCTGGACGCGGACAAAGTGTCGCAGGAACTGCTGGACCGTTTTGAAGTGAAGGTGGACGAGATTCCAGTAATTATCTGCAGGTCTGGAATGGTTTTCCGAAATCCGACCATGCAGAAATTGGCCGAGGGGCTGGGGCTGAACAGCACGATTGATGAATCGCAGGTTCGAGATTTGATTATCGTGGGCGCGGGACCCTCCGGCCTTGCCGCAGCGGTCTATGCCGCTTCCGAAGGCCTGGACGTGCTTGTGGTCGAGACGTCCACGCCCGGAGGCCAGGCCGGATCGAGTTCCAAGATTGAAAACTACCTCGGCTTCCCTACTGGATTATCCGGGCAGGAACTTACCGCGCGCGTCATCGCTCAGACGGAAAAATTTGGAGCCAAGATGATGGTGGCGCACAGCGTTGCGCGGCTGGATTGCGCCAGGCGTCCGTACAAAGTCGTGCTGGACAACGGCAATTCGCTCGCGGCGCACGCCGTCGTGATTGCCACGGGCGCGCAATACAACAAGCTGCGCGTACCCAACATGGATCAATTTGAAGGTCAAGGAATTTACTACGGCGCGACCTATATGGAATCGCAGTTATGCGAAGGAGAGGAACTTATCGTGGTGGGCGGCGGAAATTCCGCCGGACAGGCAGCAATCTATCTTTCGCGGACGGCGCGGAAAGTGCACATGCTCGTGCGCTCCGGGGCCTTGTCGGACACCATGTCACGCTACCTGATCAAGCGAATCGAAGAGAATCCCAATATCGAGTTGCATTACAAAACGGAAATCACCGGTCTCGAAGGCGGCGCGCATCTGGAACGCGTTACCTGGCAGGACAAAACCACCGGCGAAATTTCAGTTCATGATATCCGGCATGTGTTCGTCATGGCCGGGGCGTCCCCTCGGACCGAGTGGCTGCGAGGTTGTGTCGCACTCGATGAGAAAGGCTTCATCGTGACGGGACGTGACCTATTGAATCTCGCATAATATAGTTGACATAAGCCGAAGTTTGGTATAGTTTGGCTGGCATGGGCAACCCACGTGGTGTGAAACGGGATTTTGATGCGCTGGAGACGCGCCGTCTGCGGG
>Ga0182024_10007735_pt1 | contig 23081 bp, 18 predicted proteins | sample P32metaG_FD_120480 | JGI IMG/M metagenome (GOLD analysis project Ga0182024, IMG submission 120480) | Permafrost microbial communities from Stordalen Mire, Sweden - P3-2 metaG (Illumina Assembly) | ecosystem: Environmental > Terrestrial > Soil > Wetlands > Permafrost | place: Sweden: Stordalen... | reverse complement strand
GTATGGGCCCCCGCCCCCCAGGTTACCACCGACTGGTTGGAAACCAGTCCGGACGTGCCCACCGACGTGGCGACCGCGGTGACTGTGTCTTGTCCACTCTGAACCCCGCTGTAGCTGAACGACGCGAGCCCGGTGGCGTCGGTATTTACGCCCACACTTTGCGGATTGGCGCCCGCTACATTGAACCTGATCTGCGTCCCCGCCGGCGCACTGACATAGTGGAGCATCGCATTGAAGGTTTGCGACGTTCCCTGCGCTGGATTCGGCGACACTGAGGTTGGCGACAGCACCAGCGTCGGAGACGCCAGCGATGAGGCATAGTTGCAGCTGCCGTCGGCAGCAGTGATCTTGAAAACCGTGGCGAGTTGCGAGGCGTAGATGCATCCGTCGGGGCCGAAAGTCATGAAGTTGGCGCCCCCGTTCTTGGCGAACAAGGTGCCCAGCGTCGGTGGATTGGTCGTCAGATCCACATTATCGATCCCGAGGGAAGCATTGTTCACAAATGGATTCGCGATCAGGAACGTTCCAGCGCCGGTCCCACCCGCCAGAAGTCCCAGAGCCCCAAGCTGCACTCCCGGCAGAACGCTGATAGTCGGCATCGTCGGACCGTTCGTGCCGCTTACTTCGGCGATTCTCGGCACCCCTTCCCCCTGCAGATACGCCCACGCATAGATCGTACCTCCGGGGGCGAACGCCACAGTCGCGTTGGGAGTGGACGGCAGGTTGGCGTACACGGAAGTGGATGGTGACATGCCACCGGGAGTGGAGACGCGGAAGATTCCGGGGTTATCCGAGCCGACGCCAGTACAGGTGTCGGTGGTAAAGAGATCCCCGCTGAGTGGATCAATCGAAATATTAGTCGGACAGGTCAATCCGGAGGAAATCGTTCTGGTCACAGCACCGGTGGAAGGATTGATCTGCATCACCGCGCCGGTGGTGAAATTGCCGGTGGTCACGTCGCGGCTGGCGAACAAGTTGCCGCTTCCGTCGAAGGCCAGACCGGACAGCGTGACGCCGAGTGAGGTGCTATTGAGCAGCGTGCTGGGTCCGGCGATGCCTCCGCCGGGCGGAAATTTATAGATATTGCCCGAGGGAAACTCATTGACGTACAGATTGCCCGACGCGTCGAACGCAAGACCGGCCGCTCCGATACAACCGAAATTGACGTCGCCGGTCGAAATAATTTGGGGCAAGAAACCGGTGGCGTAGGGGGTAACTACAAAGCCGGGCGCTGAAGGGGGAAGCCCGCTGCCGCAACTATTGCTCGGGCTGCCCGTAAAGGTCACCGAAGGCGAGTTTGGTATCGCCAGATTGCCATCGGTTACGTCCACCGCATTGTAGGTTACCGTCTCGGTCACGAGATCGGTCCCGAAAAACTGGATGTTGCCATTGGCGTCGGTCACCTGCGGGCTCGGACCACTGATAACCGAGCTGCCGGTTTGCGTGAGATCGATGAGCTTACCGGGGGTCGGCCGCCCGAGAGTATCCTTCAGTGTGACGGTGATCGTGGTTTGCGCTTTGCCGTCGTTGTTGACGCTGGGAGGAGCAGCCTCGATGCTGGCGGCGGTCGCCGGCGGGACAATGAACGGGAACTGCGGCGTTTGCGTCAATACCACGCTGTCTGTGGTGTCGGTCGCAGTGAGCGTCAGATTTTCAGGTGTCGCATCGGTGAGCGAGAAGAGCGCCGCGCCATTGTCCGAAGTGGTGACGGCGCTCGACGGTGTAATGACCGCACCGCCCGGACCCTGGCTGAGCGTTACGGTCTTGCCAGCGACCGCGTTGCCATTGGCGTCACGCAGCGCGACTACTACCGAGACCTTGGTTTTGCCATCGGCGGGCACCCCCACCGGGAAAGCACCGGTGAGCGGCGTGTCCATCGAGACTCCGGTTTGCGAGAGCGTTTTGCTCGGAGTACCCGTGCTCTGTCCGGTCAGCTTCAAATAGATTTCGTTCAAGTTGGGTGACCCCAACCCGACGTGAGCGAAGTCGGTGCCCAGCGTTGCGGCGTTGTGAAACGCGCTCGTATTCGCCAGCGGATAGAGCTGCGTGTTCAGCAGCCCGAGGTTGCTGCCTTGCGCCTCGTTCAGCTTCGCAGCCATCGCGGCCCATTCAGGAGCGGCGACACTGGTCCCGCCGTACTCGAGTCCGGTCGGGCAGCCGCCCGCGTCAGCCTCGCAGATGTAGATGCCATTGGCTGGATCGGCGAGCATGACTACGTCGGGCACCGATCGCTTCCCGCCGGTGAACCCGGTCTGGTACGCCGGCGCGCTGAAAAACTGACTTATCCCGAATCCGCCCTGCCCGGTTTGCGGGTTTGCGGCGGTACCATTCCACCAGGTCTCAGGGCCGTAAGTAATGCTGGGTGCCTCGGACTCTGATGTGCCGCCGACCGCGGTTATGTGGGGAGAATCAGCGGGAACCGACACGGTGTTAGCGCTGCCATCCAGACAGGTGCTGCCGTTGTCACCGGAGCCGCTGACCACCGTGATACCGGCCATCGCAGCGGTCTGTAAAACCGAGTCGACACTCTGTACATCGGCCGAATTGGTCTGGTCTTCGCAATAGGCCCAACTGTTCGAGATGACCGTGACGTTGTCGTTGATCATCTGGTTGAATACGTCCTGGAAACTTCCGCGGCCGTTGAACGGCGCGTCGTAAACCACGGTCTTCGCACCCGGCGCGATCGTCAGCGTAGTATCGATATCGAGCAGCACCTCGGACTCGCCCGCACCCACGCCCGTGCCCCCATTGACGTTCACCACGCTCAGATTGTTGATGAGCGAGGCCGGCTGATTGACAAAGGCCAGATAATTCTGAATGTCGCTCATTACAAAGTTGTCGAACTCGACCAGGCCGATGGTCTGACCGGTACCGTCGATTCCTTCCCACGGCAGCGGCGTTACGGCCAGCGAGCTGGTTTTCGAGTCGGCTTTGGAAGGCGATGTCGTCGGCACCGGCTGCGACGATTCGAATGGCGAGGTTTTGGCCGGCGGGTTGGCGCATGGATTGTAGATGCCGTCGTCGTTGTACGATTTGCCTTTGTTAGTAGCGTCGAAGCATGCATTCCACACGGTCTGCTCCGCCCCTGCGGCCGGATTGGTGCCGGCGCACAGAAGCGCGATCAGCTTGCAGGCGATTACCCGAATCACCCAGGTAACGTTGCGCGGCTGCGCGAGATCCGACAATCCGTTTACGGCCTGTACGTGGCTCGCCAGCCCTGGCGGCAGAGCGGGATTGCCGGCGTTGGCATAGAAGCTCTTATCGTCGAGGCGATAATCGTCAATCCGCACATCGAACGCGCGCTCGGCGATGCGGCGGGTGCCGCCGACTGTAATAGTCATTCGGTTTTTCGAGCCGCGGACAAGATGGAACCCGCTCTGTTGCAAATACGACAACACCCTCTCGTAGGCGCTGCGTGACGGCCCGAAGCGGTCGGCGATTTGGCGCTGCGAAAGATAGTGATGGAAATTTTTCGACTGCGGGTCGTAGATCTCGTTCAGATAGCGATCGAAGGCCGGCTGGTTGTCGCGGTTGAGGACGATCGTCAGCGTGATCGGTTGCGCGTCGCTTTCGGGCTTAGATGGGACGATAGTCGCCTTCGCCAACGCGGGCAGTACATGACCCGGCAAACGAACTATCCCGGGCCCTGATGATGCGTGCAGGGCGTGAGCGGACCCGAATGAGAACAGAACCACCAGGCAGGCGACAAGCCATCGCGCGCAACCACGAAACATTTCCAACCCCCTATCGCTTTCGCGAACACGCGGCGTCGCGAATGAGCCGCTCATCACATGACACTGATCACATCCGATCGAATGACCGGCAGTTCATCGCTTTAAAGAGTCGGTAGCAACAGAAAAATGTGCCAATCGTTGGCACAAAATTGTTTGGTAGCGGAGTTTCGGATGGATTTTCGGAGAGGAGCTGTTCAGGTTGCCCAATGGATTGGAAATTTGTCATCCACGCCGTAGCAGCAGCTGTAGCCGGTGCGAATGGAAGTAGCGAGATGGCGGCCTAACCCAGGATGGGTCAAACGAATTTTTGCGATGGTATCTTTGACGCGCTTGGTTACCCTTAGGCGCGCACGTTCTCTGGCCGCCTCGTGCTGATCGTCGCGATCGCCGTTCGTGTGTTCAACCTTTGCCAAAGATGGTGTTTTTTTCCTGGTTCGATGTTTAAGGCTTGTTTTGTGTGCGCTGGCTGCCAGATCCAGAGCCGAAAAATCCATTCCCGGATTTGCGACCAGACGGCTGATGTAATGCAGACCAATGGTGTCGCGCATCCTGAAGACGCAGCCCTGAAATGAGATGGTCCAATAGTCCCCTTCCTTGCGGAATGTGTTCGACCCGCGGCCGTCGCCCATCCTTATCGACACCGCGCGACTGTCCAGCTTGATGAAGCGGAATAACTCGGCATATAAGCGTTCGGACCACTGCGGCGTTTCGAGCCGGTCGAATATAGCGAAGGCGGCGTTGAATTTCTCGGCCGCCTGCCGATGGCGCGAAGAGTCGGAAAGCACTCGCGACCAAAATATGAGTGCGGCGGCTTCTTCCCACGGCGCGTTGCAACGACGGAAGATTTGAATTGCGGCGCGAAATCCGGCGACGACTTCCTCGGGAAGGCGTAGCGCCGCACCGTTCTCCACTGAAAGCCGCCAGAGTTCGTCGGAGCTCTTGACCTTCCGGATGTGCTCCTCAGCGCTAACGACCGCCGATGCGTAAGCGAAGGAGCCATTGTGGCCGCGCCAGTCCTCCCCGTTGTCTAGAATCTGTTGACACCTCTGGAGTTGTTCTTTGGCCCGCGCGACGCGGCCGAGGTCGGCATTGACGAGAGCAAGCTCGATGCGGGTGAACAACTCACGATTCAGGTCCGGGCTTGCGAGCGATGCTATTAGTGCCTCGTTAAGATATGTCTCGGCTTCGGTGCGCTGATTACCGATGCGTGCGAAACGTCCCAGGATCGAGGCGCTATCGCCCACCGCGAGCAGCTGACCATTCGCCCGGGCTGCGTCGAGTTCCTTGCGCAATAACAAAACTGCTCTTTCCCAGTCCCCCTCGTGGTAGGCGAGCAGGAAGTGATTGGATGTGGCGCCTTCGAATTCGGCGAGCAACTCGCGCGCTCTCGTGATATCTCCTTGGCTGACGTGTGCCGACGCCAAGAGGTCGGTCAGCGATCGTCGTAGGCTCGGCACCAACCGTGAGCGGGCGCGATCGAGTTCGCGTGAGTACCATTGCTCTGCCTGCGGATAATCGTAGAGCGTGGCGCAGCATCCGCCACCGAGACCAGCCGCGAGGGCGCCCGCGATTGGATCATCGAGCTTATCGGCGCGGTGCCATGCCTGCTCGAACATCGCGAGGGCATCGGCGGTTCGGCCTTGCGCGTAAAGAGCTTTGCCGTGATGTGCGGCGGCCTGACTCCAATGCGATCCGTTGGCGCCGGTCATGATGCGCCGGGATGCTTGCAGCATCTCGTCGGCGCGCATCGTCCGTGCCGCCAGTCGAGACAGCTCTCCCTCGGTGTTAACCATGCTAATCAGTGTCTATCTGCAGGACAGGACAGAGGTTCGCGCCTGATGATGACCGCCTTGCGCTTAATACGAGACCGAAGACTGCATAGCACACCTAAGCTCGTTATGGCAACGACTCCAGTCTTCCGTTCAACATCCTGTCCAGGGTCGCTAACGACTAAAGATGTCCAGGACGGACCGAGACTACTTCAAGCGTTCTGACACACGAATCGGATGGTCGGAAAATTCGCTACCTGCACGCCCGACGCTTCTGAATCAAAAAAGAGCCCCATCGAAAAAGAAGCATGGCTAGAAGCTGCGTATGTCTGAGGAGCTACGATAATCGTCAGATGGGAACCAACGGATTCGCTGAGGACAAAAGAGTACACATTCTTTCGCAACTACGCATCACGCTCTGGATGATTTGGCTCGTCGAAAATGCGGCGGCTAAACTTGAAGCGCTGACTCCTGTCATCACTGCGTTCGTTCCCGGTTAGACCTGTTCTTGCTGCGTCAAAGCCTTGAAGAAGGCGCGTTTCGATCGGCTTCACTTGCCTGGCCTTCCTTCGCAGCCTCGCGCGGTTCGTGCGGTAAGTGGGCTTTGAAGCCATCTGTAAGGTTCTGATCGACGAGGGCGTCGCGGTCTGCAAGGAAGAGAATGTTACGTGCTTGATTGACGGGGAGAAAGACGTCGATCAAGGCCGTGGCTGCGCGTCTTGCCTGTACCGGTGGCCATGACAAGGAGTGCGCGGCGCTGTTAACGGCGAAGGCCTCGGCGAGTCTTCGAATGGCCTCGTGCTGGTAGGGCGGTCGACGATGGAGCTATTGATGGGGGTCGCTTCGAGCGGCGCGACGCGACGAGTTGAGCCGCTTGGGTTAAAAAATTGCTCAGAGCGAAGTTCAAGACAGATAGCGTTAGCACGCAGGCATGATGGCAAACCCAATCACGGACGCGATCAAAACAGAAACTGTGGGAGAACTGCTTGTTCAGCTTCGCCTGCTTTCAGTACGACGTACAAGCGGCGCCGCCACTCAAAGACTCCGGTAACGGCTTAATCGGTCTTCGTGGCTTCGTCGTACGCATGATCCAGGTGAAGACGAGCACCGGCGTATTGCTGCCATGGCCGCCCGAAGCGCGCTTATACCACCTCCTCGCCGTCGTGCGGCTTAAAGGTGAGGACAGGAACTTATGGCTTGACAAAGAGTCAGATCTTTTTGGTCAGGAAGTGCGAATTACCTGGCTTGGCACACCCTTGGGATGCGCTTCAGCCCTTCGCGCTCTCGGAAGCGCAGGTCTCCAAGCTGTTACGAAAGCCGCCAATACTTTGTCTTTGGGTATGAGAGAGCCTACGACTTGGCTGAGTGTCCCTATGTAGAGGAACCGAAGGAGTAGCCGGTTTAACCAGACCTCATTGTTTGCGAACAAGAGGTCTGCACGCTCCTACAGAAGTGCGCCAGCCTGAGAATCAAGACAGAGCGCATCGAGCAACATGTCGGCTGCTAACCTTTGCTTACGTTCGTCCAGCGCCAACAAGGCGATGTCCCATTCGGTGGAAGTCCCCTTCACTTCCCGCAAAAGGAATTGACCCAGCACGCGTATAGCGCCGCTCCAGAGAGGATTTGTCGCGAGCGCCGCCCACTGCTCTAAATCATCAGCGATCTCTTTGATCCGCTGAAATCGGGACCAATCCGCTGCGAGGTCATGCTGGAACTCAAGTCGATTACGCTATGCGGCATTGCACCAGTCGCTGTATCGCGCTGTAGCGGCTCCGCTGGCCGCACGATTTGATCGCGGGCGACGTTGTTATAAGCTGTTGCGTAGTGACGATTCACTGCCCGACTTTGAGGGAGCAGCATGACACAAAGGATCGCCAATCTTGATCATACTCTGAGCGAATTGACCAATGCATCGAACAGAAAGTTGCGATGCGCGATATGTCGACGCCTTTTTTCTCCCAGCGATTCAAACGGAGTCGCGCACTGGATGCGTCGCGGCAAAATCGAAATCGCAGTACTGCATCTGGAGCATCGCTGCGAGAATTGCTTGATTGGGATGGCATGGGACATCGACCAGGACGGACGCTTTTCCGAGTGCAGTTGTGCTGAAGACGAGCTGGAAACGGTAGTCAAGAACCAATACCAACCCTTCTGCCCGATTTTCGATTGATTCGTTGGCGACAGATTGAGGCCGACGTTTTTGTCAGGTGCGCCAGCCGAATTAAGCGGAACCAGGTCGAAACTCGAGGACAAACCGATGACAGACGAAACTCATCCGGGCGCGAGCACACACCAAACCATACGGCCATACTTGTGCATCAAGAATGCCTCCAAGGCTATCGAATTCTACAAAACAGCATTCGGAGCGCAGGAGGTCTCGCGCTCAGCTGAACCAGACGGACGAATAGGACACGCGGAAATTCGGATCGGTAATTCGTCGATTCTGATTGCCGACGAATACCCGGAAGCTCCCGAGATGAAAGGCGTGCGTAGTCCGCAATCGCTCGGCGGTTCATCGCTGCATATCTGCCTCGAGGTCGACGACGTTGATTCGCGCTTCAACAGTGCGATCGCCGCCGGAGCGAAACCGTTGATGGCGCCCAAAGGAAAGGCGCAGGGCGGAAAACGCGCTCGGTTAACCGATCCCTTCGGTCACGTTTGGACGCTCCAGTCACGTTGACTCAATTCGTCAGTCGCCGCTCGCTGGACGTTGGAATGTGGAGCAAGCGTCTTGTTAGATGATGCCGCGCTCACGCATTCGGGCAATCTCCTCGGGTGTCACTCCGAGAAGATCCCGAAGAACTTCATCGGTATGCTCGCCGAGCATGGGCGCGGCTCGATCGTATGAAATTTGCGTCTCCGAGTACTTGATCGGACTTGCGACCGACGGCACCGCGCCGAGTATGGGATGATGCAACTCCAGGCGCATCCCGCGCGCTTGCACCTGAGGATCGGCGAATACGTCCGCAATATTGTTGATTGGTCCGCACGGGACGCCGGCGTTTTCGAGCGTCTCGATCCAGTAGCGGCTGGTGCGTGTCCGGAAGATCTGATTCAGAACCGCGATCAATTCGTCGCGATGATCGACTCGCGACGGATTGCTTGCGAACCGCTCGTCACTGACCAAGTCCTGGCGTCCCGCCACTTCGCAGAAGCGAACGAACTGATTCTGATTTCCGACGGCTAGTATGACGTGGCCGTCGCTGGTCGCGAACACCTGGTAGGGAACGATGTTCGGATGGGCATTTCCCATGCGCTGAGGCACTTGCCCGCTCACCAGATAGTTCATCGCCTGATTGGCGAGAATCGATACCTGCGAGTCGAGCAGCGAAATGTCGATATGCTGCCCGCGACCAGTGCGATCGCGACTAGCCAATGCGCCGAGAATCGCGATGGTGGCATACAGGCCGGTGAAGATATCGGCTACCGCAACCCCGACCTTGATAGGGCTGCCGCCCGGACGTTCGTCGGGCTCGCCCGTGACACTCATCAAGCCGCCCGTGCCCTGGATCATGAAGTCGTAGCCCGGCTTGTCGCGATTGGGTCCGGTTTGGCCAAAGCCGGTAATCGAACAATATATCAGGCCGGGATTCACGGACTTGAGCGAAGCATAGTCGAGGTTGAATTTGGCCAGACCTCCGACCTTGAAATTTTCGATCACAATGTCGCTGGCCGCGGCAAGTTGTGTCACCAGGCGCTGGCCTTCAGGTTGAACAAAATCGATGGTGACGGAGCGTTTGCCGCGGTTGGTCGACATGAAATATGCCGACTCGCCGGTCCGGCGTCCGTCTGATGTGGTAAGAAAAGGGGGACCGAAAGTCCTGGTATCATCGCCGACACCCGGTTTTTCAACCTTGATAACCGTCGCGCCAAGGTCAGCCAGCGTCTGCGCAGCCCATGGCCCGGCAAGAATTCGCGAAAGCTCCAGAACGCGGACGTGATCCAATGGACCGGTCATACGAATGCCTCGAATCGAGCACCGAACTCGCCGCAGTGGGCAATTGATCGATTGGAGCTAGCGTTTAGATGCCGGAAGGTTTCGCAGGCCTTCGTATTGTGCAGCGTTGTTGAGGATGGGGCGACTGTTCGGGCAATATAACGAGTCTTCATGACAGAACTGTTTTGGAGAGATGTCGTGTTCATCAATGCTGATCGTTCATCCGGCGCGGGCCGAACTCCCAATAAGAGCGGGGCCTTCACCGTCGCGAGCGTGCTGCTGATCGCGTGTGTGGTCGCAGCCGGCTGCGCGTCGCATCAACCTACGCGAGCCTCGTTCACCCAAATCGCCACCTTTGATCGAGCGCCCAAACCACCGGGCTGCTCGATGCCCATCTTGCACGCGGAACCTCTGGCCAACCATCGAAGGATAGCGATCGTCGAAGGTTGGGGAGACTTTGACCAGGAGGACGCTGTTCTGGAGGCGTTGCGGCGTCAGGGGTGCGAGACCGGCGCTGACGCACTGGTAATAGTCGAGAGCCAATCGCAAACCAATCCGGCAATTGCGAAGGCCGGGCTGCCAGAGACTCTTCAAGCTGAAGAAATGAAAACGGACGCGACACAGGCGCAGAGGCATAAGGCGGAGATCACTCCTCGAGTTGGCGAGTTCGGGCACCCCGGATACTACGTAGATTCGGTTGCGATAGTTTACGAAAAGGAAAAGGGTGACCACGCGCCCGGCCGTTGAGCGCTGATGCCAGCCAGCGTCTGGATTTTCGCTCCCAACAATTGTCATGATGGAGGCGCGGCGGCCTGTTCGCGCGGCGCAGGCTTATAGGACACCATCTCGGCGTCCACCGCTCCTTCATAGATGCTGCGATAGCTGTATTTGACGAAACGGTTGACGTCCGACACGTACCAATAGGTAAGCGTGACCAGGTCGTACACCCCGCCCGTCCCGATAATTCGATCTCGAATTTCTACACGGAGCGCCTTGTAAGAGCCCGCTGGCACGGTCACTCGTTCCCATCCAATTGCCTTGGCACGAACCTCTTCGGTCCCCGCCACATTCTGGGCAGGCGTTTCCCAATGCGCGCTCTGCGCCCAGGTCTTGCCGGGTGCGAGCGGGAATTTGAACCAAATCAGCGGGTTTTTCCAATTGGTAAGGGGCGCATCGGCGAAGGTGACCGATCGATAGGTCAAAAGATTCCAGTTCTTGTCGGTAACTATCCCGTTGCCCCATTCGTCGACGATGAAGTTACCGTCATCGGTGACGCTCTCGACTTTGAATTCCTTGTCGCCGCCGAGAACTCTGTCTATCCAAACATCTCCAACGCGAATTTCTGGCGGTTCCACTGCCTCGGCTTCCACGTCGGAGAGCCTGCTGATGGGCTCCTCTGAAGGTGAGGGAACACCAGTGGTGCAGCCGACGCATCCCACAACGATCGCGACGACGAACTGAGCAAAGAGACCGCAGCGAAAAAATTTCGCCTGAAGGGTATTTTCCATTCCGTGTCTGAAATCGCGACCGTTTCGTCCTCTTAAGCTAAACGCCATTCAGTCAAAATCAGTGTTGACCCGATCGATCGGTTCGGCGCTCGGCGGAGACGAACCGTCCGCGAATGAGCATCGAATGTGCCAAGCGTGAACTTTCACGCGGTCGATACATTGGGCCCTGGCTATTTCGGGACACAAGTATCCGCGCGCATAGAAGCCCTCACGCGAAGACTCGCCTTGGGGGAATAGTCAGTTGAAGCGATGGGTAGAAGACGAGATCAAGATACGAGAATTCGTCATCACTCACGAAATTTCGTAGGCGATCAAATCCAACAGGGAAAAAGTTTCACAATAGCCTCCAATATAAGGAGGTTCTCATCGCATCGTATGGCATGCCTGTTGCGTAGTAGCGCCTTTGAGGACACTACGAAATTGCTATTCGCCGTGTTGTTGAATGACATTGCCCAGTTCGCGGAACTTCGGGCGAAACACAACGACAAGAGAAAAGAATTTCTCATGTCGCTTAGTAATCAGGGTCGATTACTGTTCGAGGGCACGTTCGGGGAGCGGGGTTGTTTGATGCTGATCGAGGCCGAATCGGTTACCGATGTTTTGTCGGTACTCCAAAGCGATCCCTACGTAGTCGAGCCGATTTCGAGCAGCGTCCTGATCCGGTCGTTGGAAATAAACGTTCTGGGAAACGCCGACCTGCTGTTTCGTGCCACGGTCGACGGCCACGAGCAAAGCCAAAAGGCGTCGTCCAAACCATCGGACTTTCGGTCTTTGAATCGGAAGTAGGCTAGGGAGAGCGTATTTGCGAATCGATTACTCTGAAACCATTAAATATCCGCCGGAAGTGATCTGGAAAGCTCTGCTCGACCCCGGCGTTATGGCGCGCCTCATACCCGGCATCGAAAAGTTCGCGGAAATCGGTCCCGACAAATACGAGGCGACTGCAAAACTCGGGTTGCCCTCGGTGAGAGGCGTCTATTCGGGCATCGTCGAAATCTTCGACAAAACCGAACCGTCTTCGTACAAGCTGCGCGGTGAAGGAAAAGGCACCCAGGGCTGGGCCAAGGCAGACGTCCTGATGACACTCAGCGCGGTGGAGGGCGGGACCAAGGTCAGCGCCCAGGCGCAGGCGGCAGTCGGGGGAGCGATAGCCGGTGTCGGACAGCGGATGATGGAAGGAATAGCGAAATCGATGGCGCGAGATTTTTTCAAGGCGCTGGACGGCGAACTGCGCGGTTCGACGGCCAATAGCTAGTCAACATCGAATAGTCACAGGAATACCGATTTGCAGTTCGATTACTCACACGTCCTGAATCATTCACGCGAATTGGTATGGAAAGCCATGCTCGATCCCGTCGTGCTGTCACGGCTGATACCAGGCATCGAGAAATTCGAGGAAGTTGCTCCTGATCAATACTCAGTCGTGGCGATGCTCGGAGTTCCGACTGTCAAAGGAGTCTACTCGGGCAAGGTTGAAATCTTCGACCGCCAGGAACCGTCATCCTACCGCTTGCGTGGCGAGGCACGTGGAGCTCCGGGTTGGGCTAAGGGCGAAGTCCTGATGACCCTGAAGGCCGTGAATAGCGGGACGACGCAGGTAGACGCGAAGGCCCGCGCGGACATCGGCGGAACGATCGCGGGTGTCGGCCAACGCATGATGGAGGGCGTGGGCAAAGCAACGGCCCGCGAGTTTTTCAACGCCCTCGATAGGGAATTGCAGGGCAAACAGCAGAAGGTCGGAACTTTTCGTTTCTCAGTACGCGTGTTCTTCACGATGCTGCGAAACGCCGTCGGGCGGCTGTTACGCGGCCGCTCAGCTGACAAGGTGGCGTAAGGATCGTTCGCCGATGGAACAACTCGTCGACAGTTTCGGCCGGATAGTCAATTACCTGCGCGTATCCGTCACCGACAGGTGCAACCTGCGATGTCAGTATTGCATGCCCGCCGACGGCGTTCCGTGGATCCCTCGAGAACAAATACTCAGTTTTGAAGAGATAATACGTATCGTCCGAGTAATGATCCAACTGGGTATTTCCAAGATACGGATCACCGGCGGAGAACCATTGGTACGTCGCGATCTGCCGGAATTGATCGAGCAACTCATCACTCTGCCGGGCGTCGAGGATATAAGTCTCACCACCAATGGAGTTCTGCTCGCGTCGCAGGCGCACGCGCTGTTCGCGGCTGGACTGGGCAGAATAAACATCAGCCTCGATTCACTCCGTCCGGAATCCTTCGCGTCCATCACGCGCGCGAACCTGTTCGGCCGAGTCAAGGAAGGAATTCAGGCGGCAGTCGAGGCGGGATTCGATCCTATCAAGCTCAACATGGTCGTGATCCGAGGCGTCAACGACGACGAAATCGCGGATTTTGCGCGCTTGACGAGACACTCGCGCTTCGAGGTTCGGTTTCTCGAATATATGCCCCTCGACGGCTACGGAAACTGGGACCGGACCAAGCTCGTTTCCGGAGCTGAGATTCTCGAACGCCTTCGCGCAGTGGGGAATTTGGAATCGATAGACTCCGATGATCCGTCAGAAGTGGCGGAAAGGTTTCGCCTGCAGGGCTATGAGGGCGAAATTGGCCTTATCCTGCCGGTCACGGAACCGTTCTGCGCCAACTGCAGCCGGCTTCGCGTTACCGCCGAAGGCTTTCTCAAGAATTGTCTGTTCGGACAGGAAGAGTGGAATGTGCGCGACCTCATGCGCTCGGGAGGATCCGACGACGACGTTCGCGCGATGATTCGCCTCGCTGTGTTCAGAAAGAAAGCGGCGTTCGGAGGGCTGGATCTGGATCTGGACCGATCGACTAGGAATATGTCGCAAATCGGAGGCTGACTGTCGTTCGCGAGAGATTGCCGAGTTTGCGCGAGAATTATGAAACATAACGAGTTTAGCAAATCCGACGGTAACATTACCGTTGTTATACTTGCCGCCGGCCGCGCGAGCCGGATGGGTCGCGAGAAGTTGCTATTGATGCTCGGCGAGAAGCCTGTCATCCGGCACGTAGTACAGAGCGTTCGCGGGGCTGGGTTGAGTGACATTGTAGTAGTCACCAATCCGCGCAATGAGGATTTGATTCGGCAGGTTCTCGACGATCAAAATATCCGAATCGTCTGCAACCCTTCCTATGAACAGGGATTGGCCAGTTCGATCGCCGCGGGGGTCGCCGCCGTTAGCTCTGATGCTATCGCGCTATTGCTGGTTCAGGGCGACCAACCGTTCGTGAACGCAGAGATGCTCCGTTTTCTTGTCGCCGATTGGCGCAAAGACAAAGCTGACTATGTCGCGGCTTCTTACGACACAGTCACGACCACGCCGGTGCTTTTCGGGCGTCCTTTGTTCGATGAAATGGCTGCACTAGAAGGCGACGTTGGAGCGCGGTCCGTCTTACGAAATCACAATGGCCGCGTAATTCCCTTTCCAGCATGGCATGGCATAGATCTCGACACCGAAGATGACTACCGCAGGGTTCTGGAAGTTTGGCAGAGCACGACGAATGCTCTCTCACCTGGCCAAAAGGGAAGCATATGAAACCACCAGCATTTGAATACATAGCAGTTCGCACAACTGATGAGGCCATTAGTCAGCTGGCCAAACATAAGACCGCAAAAATACTAGCCGGCGGCCAGAGCCTCACTCCGATGCTCAATTTCCGTCTTGCGCATCCCGACATGTTAATCGACATAAATCCGATCAAGGAACTCGACTATATCCGGGAACAGAACGGCGGCTTGCGAATAGGTGCTCTTACGCGCCACCGACTTATCGAATCGTCGAAGTTGGTGCGCGATAAACTGCCCATCCTGGCTGTTGCGGCCGGCGAGGTGGGGCACCTGGCTATACGCACTCGAGGCACCTTCGGTGGCAGTCTCGCGCATGCCGATCCCGCCGCCGAGTTTCCGATGATCGCGTTGTTGCTCGACGCTGAGATCAAGGCGCGAAGCGCAAGCGGCGAGAGGACCATCAAGACCAAGGACTTCCTAGTCAGCTATCTGCAGAGCGCAGTTGCGGATGGAGAGCTGGTAACTGAGGTCTACATTCCTGGCATCCCGGCGCATAGCGGATGGGGCTTCCATGAACTTTGTCGCCGTCCTGGCGACTTCGCCCTCGCAGCAGTCTGCGCGATCGTTACGATGAACGGCAGCAAATGTTCAAACGCGCGAATCGCGATGGCCGGGGTAGGAGCTACTGCGTTACGGGCACCTGAGGCCGAAGCCCTGCTTAAGGGTAAAGCCCCAGATGCGGCGCTATTCAAGCAGGCCGGGCAGAAGGCAAGTGATGCGTCCGATCCGTCCAATGACGTGCATGCGTCTGCAGATTTCCGTCGGCATCTCGTCGATGAACTTACACAGCGTGCGCTCAAGGATGCTGTCGAGCGCGCAGCAAAGGCGTAGCGAGTCGTCACTTCCGGTTTGAAGGAGAACTACCATGGCTGAAAAGAAGCAGATCGAGGTAAAAGTAAACGGCACCTCCTACAAGCGCGAGGTTGAGCCACGACTTCTCCTCGGAGATTTCCTGCGCGAGGAGCTGGCGCTGACGGGCACGCATTTTGGTTGCGAGCACGGAGTATGTGGCGCTTGCACGGTGATGCTAAATGGCAGCAGCGTGCGGTCGTGCCTGATGTTCGCGGTTCAAGCGAATGGCAGCGAGATCATGACGGTCGAAGGGATCGCTGACGGCGATCAGATGCACCCGTTGCAACAGTCATTCTGGGATCATCACGGCCTTCAGTGCGGATTTTGCACCTCGGGAATGCTGATTACGGCGCTGGACCTGATCAAGAACTTCCCGCTCGCCAGCGACGAGGAAATTCGCCTCGGTCTGTCAGGCAATCTGTGTCGCTGTACCGGCTATCAGAACATCGTGACATCGGTTCGCGAAGCGGCAAAGCAGATGCGCGCGAAGAAGGCGGCTTAGCCAGGGTTTTGCAGCGAAGACGCTTGTCCATTTTAGGGTTCGATACTTGTCACGAAGGCGGTAAGCGATGAGCAGTGCTGTTCGATCAGTTGAAGACGTCGAGGCGCTGTTAGCGCGGAGTCACTATGTCGGTGACCGCGAAATAGCTACGGCGATCTTCCTTGCCATTCGGCTGCATCGCCCGTTGCTGGTCGAGGGACACGCCGGAGTCGGGAAAACCGAAATTGCCAAAACACTAGCTAGTGCTCTCGATACCAAGCTGATCCGCCTGCAGTGCTACGAAGGTCTCGACGTGTCCACAGCACTTTATGAATGGAACTACGCAAAACAAATCCTGCGGATCAGGATGGAGGAACAGTCGTCGCACACCGCGGTGGAGAAAGAGGCATTGATCTTCAGCGAGCCCTATCTGCTGGCGCGGCCGCTGCTGCAGGCTCTTAGAGATGACTCCGCTAGCCCCGTGCTGCTTATCGACGAAATCGATCGCGCCGACGAAGAGTTCGAGGCTTTTCTACTCGAAGTACTTTCAGAATATCAGGTTACTATTCCCGAACTGGGCTCTATCAGCGCCGAGCATCTGCCATACGTAGTACTCACTTCCAATCGAATCCGAGAGCTGAGCGACGCGCTCAAGCGACGCTGTCTCTACCTGTGGATTGACTATCCATCATTCGAAAAAGAACTCGCGATCATCCATGGCCGCCTACCGCAGACGGAGGAATCGCTGGCCGGTCAGATTTGCCGGTTCATGGAGGCGCTGCGAGAGATTGACCTCGACAAGCGACCGGGCATTGCCGAGACACTCGATTGGGGACGGGCGCTCTGCGAACTGAATGGAACCAGCCTGACACCAGAAGTGATTCGCTCGACGCTGGGTTGTGTCGTCAAGTCAAAGCGAGACACCGAACACGTGCAGAATGCGCTGCCGCAACTGCTCCAGCGCGCAGCAATCGAATGACCACGATGACTGACCGTAACGATATCTCAATCGAGCGGCAGGATGAAAATCTGGTGAACGCCGTGATCGCCTTTTGCCGCCTGCTGCGCGAGCGCGGTGTGAAGCTCCACGCCGACGCGTCGCAGACTGCGATGTATGCACTCGCTGAGATTGACATTTCGAAGCAGCAGGACTTTCGCAACGTATTGCTCGTCGCCCTTCTTCAGCGCCCAGAGGACCGTCCGCTCTTCATGTACCTATTCAATGCGTTTTGGTTGGTAGCACCGTCTCGCAGTCACCAGGCAATCGAGGACGCAGTCGGACTGTTCGGTCGGCCCTTGGACACGAAGGGATCTCTGGCACCCTCGGACGATGAGAATAAGAGCGAACGGACCCACCACTCGGTCCGGCACCATTCAAGCTCTGCGGTAGCGATCGAGCCTGAGGGCGCAGATGCGGCCCAAGCCGCCATTCGTGGAATGCACATTTCACCCCTTGACGGCTCGACCGATCGGCAGATGGCAGAGCTGGACAGACTCGCGAGGCAATTGGGACCATTGCTCGCAACGCGCCGCTCTCGCCGCCGAATCGCCGATCGCCGCGGCAACTATCCAGATCCACATCGGATGCTTCGCAACAGTCTGCGTTACGGTGGTGTTCCAGTCGAGTTGCAACGCACCAGACGCCTTGTGACGCGAACCCGCCTGGTCGTTTTTTGCGACGTCAGTCGTTCTATGGACGAATATGCATCACTTTTCCTCCAGTTCGCGGCTGCCGTCATGCGGCGACCTTGGAAGGTCGAGATTTTCCTTTTTGCGACCGAGCTGAAACGTGTGACGCGTTCGTGGATGCATCAGAGTTGGACTGAATTGAAAGGCGTCGTCCCTGACTGCGGCGGCGGCACCCGGATCGGCGCCTGCTTGACCAGCTTTGTTCACGACTACGCCGATGCCCTGCTTGGAATGCGGACAATCGTTGTGATTCTGAGCGATGGTCTCGAGACCGGCGATCCTGCCCAGCTTGCGTCAGCGATGGAACAACTCCGGCGTCGAAGTCACGCCGTGATCTGGCTGAACCCGTTGCTGCACCTGGAAGGTTACGAACCGCGGGCGGCGGGAATCGCCGCTGCGCTCAAATACATAGATCTATTCGCGCCTGCCCACGACATCGCTAGCCTATGGGACCTGCTAAGGCAGCTGCATATTTTTGCTGGTCGCGGGCGCGGCTCACTGATGCGTCAGTTAAAGAGAAGAGCAAGTAGCGACTTTGGAAGAGACCATTTGACCGGTGTCAGCGGTTCGTAGATGTAAGAAGGCGGAGATACAAAGATCAACGCTTGATTGAAGATACCGCTCGGAGAGAAAGACAAACGTATAGTAAGGAGGTCTTATGCGGCGGGCAGAAGTGAGTAGAGCCGACTTTGTTTTAGTCACCATAATGGCTGTCGTATTTTCTCTATCGACCTGGTCAGTGGAACGCGCAAATGCATACCAACTAACTGACGATTTGGAAGTCCGCGGCACCTACAAAATGGAAAGCTACTTCCGCCTGCCGGACGGTACGCGGAATATCTTTAACCCGGCGACAGAAACTTTCAGCCGCGAACATCTTGATCACCTGATGAGTCAACGCAACGAATTTCGACTCGACATCGAATGGACACCGAATACCAAAAAGTGGGGCGACGGCATACCACCGATCAAAGTAGTTGCGCAACTTCGCCCCTGGTACGACAGCGACTGGCAACTGTCGAGCGAAGGACAGGGCAGGTACCAGCAGCAACTATGGTCTTACTGGGGCAATAATCTTCAGCATCCCTTTACCGGCGATGCAACCGGAAATGATCCCGTGTTTCGCGAATATTACATAGATATTACGCCGCCCCATTTCTTCTTCCGCATTGGCAGTCAGATCATCGCATGGGGCAAATCCGACGGCGTCTATATGTTGGACATCCTCAATAACTTCAATCTGCGCAACCCCACGATCTTCGAAGAGGAAAACATCAAGATCCCGGTTTGGGCGGCGAATATGAACTGGCAGCCATGGGTGGGCGCTAACCTGCAGCTAATATGGATGCCGCAATGGTTTCCCACCTACTGGCCTGGGTTGCGTCTCGCGAACAATGAACCGGTAGAAGGGGGATACCACGACTGGACCTATGGTATCGTGAGCGATTTTAACAACTTTTATAACGGCCAATTCGGATTCAAAGTCCCGATAGCCCTCAAGACCCCGACGATAAAACCGACCGACTGGATTGGTGGTGCTCGCTGGAGCGATAGCGTAGGTGGTCTCAATTACACGTTGAATTATCTGTATACCTATACAACCGGCTACATTGATTATCCCAACACAGGGAGTTTCGCGACAGCGACCGGTGTTATCCGCGAACCGCATCGGATGCAAGTAATTGGCGGTTCAATAGACTACGACCTTGAAACCGGTCACGAGTCTATCGACGGCACCGTTCTACGAGTTGAGTCCTCAGAGACGGTCGGCGACCAGTACTATCAAGGAATAGTCGGTAACCCCAAATACGTATCTCACTGGGGGGTCTTGATGGGAGTGGATAAGAACGTACTTGGCGATTATCTTGAACGCCCCGTTTTCGCGAGTGTCCAGTACTGGCATGACATGGTTACCAATCAGGACCGCTGCAACAACTGCGGCGCGGAATCCGGTAAGTTCGAGGATCTCGGCTTTACAGGTAGCGAAGCCGGTATGCGCGGTGTTTACAAGAGTCTGATGACCGTGTTCCTCGAGAAGAACTGGCTCGAAGGGGACGTGGTGATAACAGATTTCTTCGCACTCTACGAATTACAATACCATGATTGGTGGATACGTCCCAAAGTTACGTACAAGTACGACGACAACACCACGTTTGCGCTAGGATTCAACATCTTCGCCGGATCGCCGCAGACGCCATACGGTCAGTTCACAAATAGTACCAACGCATTTATCGAGTTACGCCGACAGTTGTTCTAGCCGATGTGTGAGTGAACCGAGACAGCAAGTACAGGGAGATAAAGAGATGAGGCGGCTAATATCAACACTAGGTCTAGCATTTCTGGTCTATGCGGGAAGCGTCAGTTACGCGCCAGATACTGCGGCCCAGGCTCCAGGCGCGACAGGCGCTGCCGAAGTCCCCAAGATTATCGCCGGCAAGCCTTACAGCATCACGCCCGGATCAAAGCCAGGTACGTACACAGTCAAGTGGGGCGACGACTCGATGACATGGGAAGCGAAGCCCTGGTACGAAAATACGCTTAAACAGCAGGGCCCCGCGTACTACGCGCAATGGGCATCGGGAAAGCCATTTCCCTGGGACACCCCGGTAGATCAGCGTGACAAGCTTTCACCTGACGAGATCATGGATCGATGCGTCGCATGGACCTACTACGGTCCCTATTACAAGGGTGCGGCTGATGTGTGGAACAACCTGGTCATAGAGCCTAACGGAAGCCTGCGTGAAACCGAACATTTCATGGAAGTGTACATGGCTTTCGTCGGCGGAAAGAACCAGGAGTATCTCCCCACTGACCAGCAAGCAGATGTGTCGCACATATATCTGTGGGTAGCAGTCGATCCGGAGGAAGTCCGGGGCCAGTCGGGTGTAACTACGGATTTCTACAAGCGTGACCAGCGTCCACAAGATACTTGGTACACGCCGACGGTGCGCAAAGTGCGTCGGCTGGCAGGTGCCGTATCAAAGCAGTTCTTTCCCGGCACCATCGTACGGTACGAGGACGTCTCGCACGTGAGAGCATTACCTGATTTGGACTACAAGCTGGTGGGATTCGAGCTATACAAAGCTGATCCGACTGTTCACGGCAACGGCCCTGCTGACTATCCCGATGTGAAGAGGGTCGACGGAGCCGGAGAAGTGGCAGCGATACTCGAAATCACACCTAAGCCTGGCGTCAGCTGGTGGTACGCTAAACGCAGAATTAAGTGCGGGATGGAGAGTGCTGCCTATTTGGAAAGCGAAGAATACGACGAGAAGGGTCAGGCGCAGCGTCACGTCGTTCACGCGATCATTACAGGGTCAGAAGGCAAGATGCCGGACGGAAGCGCCGCGCCTGATTGGTACCAGACATGGGGTGCCCTATTTGTCGATGACAAAAAGAGCGGCTTTAAGGGCGATATGTGGCTCAACCAGTTGCAATTCGACCCCGGTTTGCCGACGTCGATTTTTACCAACGACACGCTGGTTCGTGAACCGCGTAAACTTGGCTTCTGGAAGTAAGGATTCGCGCGGGAGCAGTTGCTAATGGATGATCACACCAGCGGCGGGAAGAACGGGAAGGAAGGCGCTCGCCTGAGTTATACGGGAATGGATGCGAGGTTGGCCGACCTGGCTCGCTTCCTGATCCGCCATCGAAAGGGCGCCCTTGTTCTGCAAGTGGTGGTCTTTGCGGTCTGTATCTGGGCAATTGCGGGGATGCGTCTGTACGATGATCCGAACGCGTGGCCGCCTAAGACAGATCCATTCGTTCAACTGAACCAGAAGATATCGGAACGCTTCGGCGGCGGCAATTCGGTGAGTATCGAATTCAGCGTGAAGAACGGCACGATCTTCAGTCCCGAGAATCTGAAGACCATAAAGGATGTGAATGACGCGCTCTATAATATTACCGGCGTAATACCTTATGCGGTTCGTTCGATAGCGGCCTTGGAGGCAAAGCACTTCTCTTTCCTGGGCCAAGGTACTCCGGACGAAGAAATGGTGATCGCACCGCTGATGCCGGAATATCCGCACAATGTTAAGGATGTGCAGGACATCGAGCAGGGTGCGGTGACCAACCCGATGGTGTATGGGACGCTTGTTTCCAAGGATAAAAAAGCTGCGCTGATTCTGGCCGATTTCCGTTCTGAGGCGCCGGCGGGCTCCAAGCTTGCCACCACGGAGCCAGTAGCTATCTACAAATCGATCAGTGCCATTCTTAAGGCAAACCAACATGACGGTATTACGCTGCGCGCGGCGGGGACACCCATAATTGTAGGCTGGGTGAACAGCGATGGCTTGCGCTACGTACTCATCGCGTTTGGATTCTTCCTCTTAATCATCGGCCTTACCCTGCTATACGGCTTCCGAACGTTCAGCGGAGTATTTCTCCCAATGCGGGTAGCCCTCCTCGGAGCATTAATGGGCTTTGGGCTATATCGGCTATTTTTTGGTGCAACGCTCTATTCCGCTGCCGCACTGCTAGCGCCCTTTATCGTTGTGGCAGCAGGCGCCTGCCACTCCGTGCAGTTTCTGACTCGGTTCTTTTTCGAAGAGTACCCGCGGCTGGGAAACGTCGAGGAAGCGATCGTCAGTACCTTCGTGAGCCGGCTGCGGCCGATGCTCGTTTCCCTCCTGTGTGACGTCGTGCCGTTTGCGATCATGGCAGCAATTCCCTTCGAGAACGTGCGTGCGCTCGGGCTCGTCACCGGACTCGGCTTATGCTCCCTGACCTTTGACGAATTCGTGATGATGATTCCTGCGCTCAGCTCGATCACCCTCGCCGAACTGGAAAGTGAGCACTTCCACGCGTCGAAGAAGACCGGAGCATCGGCCACCGATATCTGGCTCGAAAAATTGATCCGCTCGATTATCAATCGTCCCGCGGTCGGTGTTGCGATACTGGTCGTCACAGTTGCTGTCACTGCCTTCTTAGGACGGGATATCGCAAAGACTCCGATCGGCCAGAACAATACCTACGCCATACATAACTACCTCACTCGCTCCTGGAACCGCAGCGCCATTTATCACATGGAACAAGAAATTAGCGCCAGGTTTGGTGGCGTGTATCCCATGACTATCTTGATTCAGGGCAAGCCGGGCACGCACAAGACGCTTGAAGACCCTCCAGTCATGACTGCCGTGGACAAACTGGCCAAGTTTCTACGGGATCAAAGCAATGTAGGTTACGTGGCGGATCCGGCGCTCGATATTACCGCGCGGTACGCGTTCGTTCACGGCCTTGACAAGGCATATTTTCATGTGCCGCCCACGAGACGGGAGATCGGCGAAGGGTTAGAGGCTTTCGAGGCTATCACTCCCGGAGCGTACGACTGGCTATTCAGCGAGGACTATAACTCGTGCGTCGTAACTGCTTACTGCGCCAGCACAGACCCCACAAGAGTGGGCAATCTGCTCGCCTCCACTAAGAAGGAAGCCGAATCCCTGTTCCAAGGCTTGCCGGTCTCTGTAGGCATCGCGGGCGGAACGGTCGGCATCGCGGAAGCATTTAATCGCAACATAAGATACTACCTTATTGTCGGCGCGCTG
>Ga0182024_10007734_pt1 | contig 23084 bp, 17 predicted proteins | sample P32metaG_FD_120480 | JGI IMG/M metagenome (GOLD analysis project Ga0182024, IMG submission 120480) | Permafrost microbial communities from Stordalen Mire, Sweden - P3-2 metaG (Illumina Assembly) | ecosystem: Environmental > Terrestrial > Soil > Wetlands > Permafrost | place: Sweden: Stordalen... | reverse complement strand
CTCCAGAACCTGGAGGAGATTCGTCTCGGCCGCTGCAAGATCACCGACGCCGGATTGAAGGAGCTCGCAAAGCTCAAGAATCTAAAGATGGTCGGATTGATGGGAACTCAGGTTACCGACGCCGGCGTGAAGCAGTTCAGCGAAGCGCTGCCCAACATGCGCCACAACCTCGGCGGGGGCGGCGGAGGTGGCGGCGGAGGCGGAGGCGGAGGGGGAGGCGGACAGCGCTCCGATCCCAATTTCGACATGTCGATTGCCCAGCCAGCCTACACCGACAAGCATCCCGCGGTTCTATTCGATGAAGCGCACCACAACTTCCACACGGCTTCCGGCCGATACAAGCCGCTGGCGGGCCTGATCACCAATGACGGTTACCAGGTCGTCCCAGGAAGGGAGCCGTTCACTCCCCAGCAACTGCGCAATTATCAGATCCTGATCATCGCCAACGCGATGGTCGGCAAAGGAGATTCGGATTCCGCGTTTACCAACGACGAGTGTGACGCTGTCGAGTTCTGGGTCAAAGCGGGTGGTTCGCTGTTGTTGGTTACCGATTTTGGACCCTGGAGCACGCCGTCCAGTGAGTTAGGTAAGCGTTTCGGCGTTGACATGAGCCTCCGCGTGACCAGCGATCCGGCCAACGAAACCGGGAACGGAACCCTCTTTTCTCGCGACAAGAATCTAATCGGCGACCATCCGATCATGAATGGCCGCAATGACGCCGAGCGAGTGAATCGCGTGTTGACGTGGACCGGCCAATCACTGAAAGGTCCGCCGGGAAGCACGCCGCTGCTCAAATTCGCCGACACGGCGATTGAACAAGACGACGGAGGCGCGACCATCTCCGCCGCCGGACGCAATCAGGGTCTGGCGCTCGAGTATGGCAAGGGCCGCGTCATCGTGATGGGCGAAGCCGGGGAACTTTCGGCTCAAGTCGTCGGAGCGGATGATCGTTTCGGGATGAATGCGCCGGGCTGCGACAATCGAAAGATGGCGCTCAATATGATGCACTGGCTTTCGAACCTGAAGAACTAAAATGAAGACTCATACCGGCTTGCCGGGTATTACAGCGCCCGCAACGCGACGGCCACCCGCTCGCACCGCAAAACCTGGCCTCAATTCCGCCTTTTCGTGATGCGTTGAGCGGCCGGTTCGATTTCATTTGAAGCACCCTGATCCTCGTCCGGCACCCCCCGGGCGGACCGGGATGGCGGGCCTCCGACTTGACCCCGCCCGGGCTTGCGGTGCAAGCCGTTAATTCTTTAGGACCACATGTGGCGGGCCGAACCATGTTGCGATGCGAATGGATCGTGTGTCTGGCGCTGGCCCCGCTGGCGTTGGCGCTGGTCTGGCCGCTGGCGGTCGCGGCCGCCGAGATGCCCTCGGCGGAAGAGATTCTCAAAACCTATCAGCGGAACAAAGAGCGGCTGTCCCAGCTTCACGTGCAGACGGTGCATGTCTACGAAATGACTGAGGCCGGGGCCCAGGCAGTTCGGGCCGAGATCAAGGCCGACGCGAAAGAGGCTGGCAGCCCGGAGCAGCGACGATCCGCCACGATGATGCTGCCCAAGATCAAACCCTTTCACATGATTGAGCCGGTGGAATTCTTCCTCGACGGCCAACGGTACCAGCGCCGCGGGCCGGTTCAGGCCGACCGAAGCGACGCGGAGCTGAAGTCCTGGCGTTTTCCCAGCGAGCCGCTCACCCCGCAATCGTTGCCGACCGCCTACCGCGAGGTGAGGATTTTTTCGTGCTTGCCGACAGCGACCCCGGCCGTGCGGATTTGGTCCGGTGACGGCCAACCGGCCTACATCAGCCAATTGCACCTCGATGACTCGATGCTGCACGGTCCTCCCTTGATCGACGCCCGCCATTACGAATTTGGCCAGACTCATCCGATTGACGATTTCTTTTCGTGGCCGGCCAAGGACTATCGCGTACTGAGGCAGGAAACGATCGACGGCCGGCTGCTGACGTTGGTCGAGTTGGTGCCGCCGCCAGGCGAGGTGGAGCAGACCGAGCCGCAGTTGGCCGAGCCGCAGTTGGCCGAGCCGCAGTTGGCCGAGCCGCAGCCAGCCCAGGCCGATCCGGAGGCGGGCACGACGACAATTGTGGTCGAGGAGTACGCAGCGGCGATGCAAGAGGCACCTGGCAGCGAGTCGGGTAGCCGGGCCTGGATCGATTTGGCCCGCGGGGCCCTGCCGATGCGCATCGAGACCAACGATACCATGGCTACCCAGCGGGTGGTCGAATTACCTAACGGAGCCTTCTATCCGGCGCAGACCGTTCAGGAAACGCTGGGTCTCGATCCCGCCGCGCCTCCGCTCACATCCGAGCAATGGGCCGACGTCCGGGCCGGCAAGCGCAAAGCGCCCCTGGTGGTCCACCAGCGCAGCACGTGGGATTGCTCGCTGATCGAGCTCAAGACCGGCCTGGGGGATGATTTTTTTGCCTTCGCCTTTCCCGAGAGACAACCAATCTGGGATCAGGATACCGGGAAGATGGTCGGCGCCTTGGAGGCAAAACCGTTGGTCGGAGTCGGACGACCAGCGCCACCGCTCGCCATCGGCCGCTGGGTCGACGGAAAAGAGCGGACGCTCGAGGGGCTGCGGGGCCAGGTCGTGGTCTTGAGTTTTGGGGCGGGCGGCGTCGGCGAAAACCTCCGCCACCAAATGCTCGAGATCAAAGCGCTGCAAGACCGATTTGCCGGCAAGCCGGTCGTGTTTATCACGATTCATGCCGCGGAGCAAGATCCGGCGGCCCTGGCGGCGAATATCGAAGCGTTTCAAAAAAAGAACCACCTTCAGTACATCGCCGCGATCGATGCCGGCCACATGTTCGAGGATTCGGCGACCCGCTGCGAATACGGCGTGGGCGTTTGCCCCCAGCGGGTGATCATCGGCCGGGATGGAAAGATTTCTTACGTCGATCCCAAGCTCGACGGTCCGAGTTGCGACGAGGAAGACCCAGAAATCATGGCGGCTTGGAAAGAGGCATTCGACCAGCACTGGCAGGAGCGGTTCAAAGCGGTCGGCGAAACCTGGCCGCTGCCGTGGTGGACCAGTCAGAGGAAGCAATTCGCCGCGTGCCAACGCGTGGAGGGGCTGTATTACACGCAGCAGATCGAAGCGGCGCTCGGCGCCAAGCACTGAACCGCCCGGCGGCTCCTGGAAGCCTGTTTTTGGCGGCGATCCGAACTCGCCCCACTTTCAGGACCAGGCGGCGCTATTCGTTGTGGGAGAACAGGCTGGGCTGTGTTTTCTCGCTTGCGCTGCTCGCTTCAGCCTACTGCGCAACGTATGGACGAGGCCATCGTTCGATAGGTTTCCGGTCCGATAGTCAACGATATCTGGAGAGAGTGTGACATGATGCAACGCCAGTTAACAACGATCGCGTTCATGCTTTGTTCATCATTCATTATCGGAGAAAAGATCGTGCATTCCGCGGACGTCGACGACGGCTGGCGACAGGCTCTCCGCGAAGGAATCGAGGCACGCCGCTCAGCGATCCACAGCCTTAAACTCAAGTACACCGTCGTGACCGAACTCACGGACGTGCAGGCCGCGGCGTTAAAGCGAATTCTGGAGCAGTCTGTCAAAGACGGGACGAAGTCAAGAAAGGAGGTGGACCAGATGTTGAAACATCCCGCGCCGCGGACGGAGACTACGAAAGTCGAGCTGCTGATGAGTGGCGGCAAGATCGCTGCCTCCTCCACCGACGCCGCTCCCGACGGGCAATCATTCCGCATGGTATTTGATGGTGAGATATTGACCGTATTCGATGGTGACAGCGGAAAGCGGGCGCGGGGGACACCTGAAGACGCGCTTCCTGAGACGACGATCGAGAGTCTCTGCCGCCTTCAAAACATGACTCTCGAAAGGCTGCTAGAGCTCCCGAGGGCCACGAGCACATTGTTGCCGCCCGCAGCGGAGAACGGGGATGTCGTGTTTCGAGTTAGGGCCACTAGCGAGCCCCCAAAGGATTCGGAAGTGTCGAAGGCGCAATCAGAGGTGATGGCCGAAATCAATACGACGAAATCATTCTGGCCGGAGCATTTGGTAGAAAGCTTTTTACCCAATGACCCGGATAAGCCCGGGGTGCGGTACATCTTGCGAGAGGTGCGGTTTAGTGATTTTCAAAAGGCGGGAGGCATCGACATTCCGCGCAAGATCGAAGAGACCAATTCCAGATTATTTAACACAACGGACGATTCAGGCGACATTGGGGTTGCTTGCGGCGTGGACACAAGAAATACCCTGATTGTCGATGATATCGCCATCAACGAACCGGTCGACGCGAGCGAGTTCGTTCTTAACTTTCCGCCGGGCGCCTCGTATCTTGACCTGGACGGTGACACCAAGATCGTTGATCCGGACGGCACAATTCAGAATCTCTCCGCAACATTAGGCAAGCAATATCCCGTCACGGAAGATAAAAGAAACGAGCGGGCGTGGGGCACAGGCGTGTGGCCGTGGGTGGGTGCAACCACATTGTTGCTGGCGGTCGCAGGCGCGTTGTATTCGGTCAGGCATTTGCGAGCGAAAGGGAGCGCAAAATGCAACGCCAGTTAAGCACAATCGTGTTCATGCTTTGTTCATCATTCATTATCGGAGAAAAGATCGTGCATTCCGCGGATGTCGACGACGGCTGGCGGCAGACTCTTCTAGAAGGAATCGAGGCGCGCGAATCGGCGATCCACAGCCTTCGAGTCAAGTACACTGTCGTGACGGAGGCTACGGAGTTGGCGCGTGCGCGCAGAACTAAGCAGGTGCAAGATCGCGTCAAGGACGGCGAGTTAACACAAGAGGAGGCAGATAAGGAGTTGTCGAAACCCTGGCTAGCGAAAATGGTCAGGAACTTCGAGCTCCTTATCGGTGACGGTAAGATCGCTGCTGCCACTGCCTACCCAGATCCCGATAGCAGCCTTCGACCAACGCGCGTTGTTTTTGATGGTGAAGTATTGACTATGTTAGAAGGTTACAGCGGGCTGAGACAGCGGACGACACCTGACGAAGCGCTTCCAACCATCTCGATTTCCAGTTTAAGCCGGGTTCGAGGCATCCCCCTTCAAGATTTCATCAAGCTCCCCCCGGTGAGGTGTAACTTGTTGCCTCGAACACCGCAAAACGGGGACATCGTGTTTCAAGTCATAGCCACTTCCGAGCCCACGAAGCGCGACGGGGTGCAGGTCCAGCAAACAGAGATCATCGCCGAAATCAATGCGACGAAGTCATTCTGGCCCCAGTATGTGGCAGAAGGCTTTTTCTTCAACGAGGACGATCCGAAAACGGTCTATAACAATCGAGAGGTGCGGTTCAGCGATTTTCAGAAGGCGGGAGACATCGATATTCCATGCAAGATTGAAGAGACCCTTTCGGACGTCGTAAACACAACCGGAGGATATTTTGACCTTCGGCGTGATTGGGGTGTGACCACAAGAACTACCTTGATTGTCAATGAGATCGCCGTCAACGAACCCATCGACGCGAGCGAGTTCGTGCTCAACTTCCCACCGGGCACGCGGTATATCGACCTGGATGGGGTCCCCAAGATCGTCGATCAGGACGGCACGATTCAGAACCTTTCGGCGACCTTGGGCGAGCGTTCTCCAGTCACGGAAGATAGCAGAAACGAGCGGGCGTGGGGCATCGGCGCGTGGCCGTGGGTGAGTGCAACCACCTTGTTGTTGGCGGTCGTATCCGCGTTGTATTCGGTCAAGTTTCTGCGAGCGAAAGGCAGCGCAAAATGCAACGCCAGTTAAGCGCGATCGCGCTCGTGCTTTGCTCATCATTCTTCGTCGGAGACAAGATCGCGCACTCGGCGGATGTTGACGACGGCTGGCGCGAGACGCTTCGCGAAGGAATCGAGGCACGCCAATCAGCGATCCACAGCCTCAAAATCAAGTACAACGTCGTGACCGAGCTCACGGAGTTGCATGAAGCAATGAGAAAGAGAGTGCTGGAAAATATGGCCACAGACGGGACGCGGTCGAGAGAGGAGGTAGACCAGATGTTGAAACATCCCCCGTCGCCGACAAGCACTACGACATACAAGCTGGTGATGAGTGACGGCAAGATCGCTAGTAGCTCCGTCGACGACGCCCCAGACGGCCAGGGGCAATCAATCCATATGGTCCTTGATGGCGAGATATTGACCGCGCTGCAGAATGGTGGCTTGGGGTGGCGGAGGCGGGCGACGCCTGAAGAAGCGCTTCCTGAGACCACGATCGACAATCTCAGCCGGCTTGATGACTGGTCGCTTCAGGAGCTTCTCGCGGACCCGAGGGCGACGAGTACCTTGTTGCCACGGACAGCGGACAACGGGGACGTCGTGCTTCAAGTTACGTTCACTACCGAGAAAGATCCGGAGACCGGGCGGCAATGGGAGATGATTGCCGAAATCAACGCCACGAAATCTTTCTGGCCGCGGCACCTGGTCGAAACCTATTTGCCTAATCACGAGGATGACAAGCCGCGGTACATCATGCAAGAGGTCTGGTGTAGTGATTTTCAAACGACGGGAGGCATCGACATTCCACGCAAGATCGAAAAGAACATTTCCAGCATGTCTGTTGGCGGAGTGGTGAGAAGATTTACTTTGCTTGTCGATCATATCGCCATCAACGAACCGGTCGACCTGAGCGAGTTCGTTCTTAACTTTCCGCCGGGCGCGAGTTTTCTTGACCTGGACGGTGAGACCAAGATTGTTGATCCGGCCTGGACGGTTGAGAATCTCGCCGAAAAACCAGGCGTAGCCAAGGTGCTTTCTATCAACAAAGCCGACACATACGAAGCCCCGAGTGAATTGCGTCTGGAGGTCACGCAATGTAAATGGGGGATCTGCGCGTGGCCGTGGGTGGCGCTGGGTGCCACATCGTTGTTGTTGGTCATATTCGCGTGTTCATTCAGGTTTCTGCGACCGAGGAGGAGCACATGATCGGGATAAACCGTGGTGGCCGCGTCGTGGGCGCGACCGGCCTGCTGCTGGCGATGGGGATTGCTGCCACGCTGCTTGCGGCCTATGGCCCTTTTACTGTCAATCAGAGAAATCACGGTACCGAAGAGGCATCCATGCAATGTTCCCAAGGGCGATGTTCTCAAGGGCAATGTTCCGAGCAGCAGGCCAGGCCGGAGATGGTCGTTGACGGTGGTGTAGTCGAATACGGGGCGCAACGGCACCTCTTTACGGTCGTTTGGGAAAACCGCACCGGGCGAGCGCTCGCGATCAAGGATATCGAGCATGGTTGTGGGGTGATCGACGTGACGGCATCTACCATGTCATTGGCCCCGGGGGAGAAAGTAACGTTTCAGCCGCGCGCCGACGTCTGGTCCAGGCTTGGGAACGCCAGAATTGCCTTCGCCGTATCCTTTGTTGACGAGGCCGTTCAGCCCAAGATTTTTGAAGTATCGTATCGACAGCGGCAACCACCGCGCCTGGAACCTGAGAAGATTGCGTTCGGAGCAATACCGCTGGGAGCGTCTGCTCAGCGGCGCATGGTGATGACGAGTATCACCGCCGACCAGGACGAGACCATGAGCGTTACTGGCGACGTCTTGTCTTCGAATCCCAAGGTAACGTGCACCGTTCTCGGCACGCGATCGAACCGAGTTGGAACACCACATCCGGACATTTTTTCCTATCGCCATGAGATCGAGTTTGAGATTCGTGCCAACACGGATGAATTGGGGGAGCTGCAAGGAAAGATTACGGTCCCAGTCCGCTTTGGCGAAAAGGCGCTCGAAATGACGATCCCCTTTGAAGGTACCGTGGTGCCGGGGCTGGAAGCGAAGCCATCTCGGCTGATGTTTCTTACTCGAGCGGGAGACCCGCAGTCGCAGGGTGAGCTGAGACTCTATGCCCGAAATCCGGAGCGGGTTGAGATCGAACAGGTTTCGTGCGACTCACCCGCCGTGACCGTCACATCGACAGAGGGCGTGCCAGGCGACAAGGCCTGCATGAAGGTGCTGCAAGTCACGGTGCGAAGCTTGGAAGGGACCGATGTGAATACGGAAATTCGGGTTCGCGCAAAAGTGGATGGACAGGAGATGACAGTGTCGGTTCCTGTCAGGCTGCGCGTCGTTGAACCATGATCTAGCAGCGCAATAACAAATAGAGTTGTGTCTGGTGCGGCGGGGTAGAGATCGCAGTTTTCATCTTCGATCGATCGCCTCCAATCTCACTGGGCGTCGGATCGGGTCAACACGCGCTAAAGAGACGAAAGACAGGAGCCGTCATGTTACGAATCAATCTGTTTGCGTTGGTGCTCGTCACAGCCGTCGCGAGCGTGGCCCTGCCGCAGCAGCAGGCCGATCCGCAGTTCAGCACCAAGGTGGATAAGCCAGCGTTTGTGTCAGAACATCCGGTCCTGCTGTTCGACGAAGCTCACCATAATTTTCATACTGCCGGCGGCCGCTACAAACCGTTCGCCGATCTGATGAACAGCGACGGCTTTCGCGTGACGCCGGGGACCGAAAAAATCACGCCGGCCTTGCTCGCCGGGTGTAACATCCTGGTGATCGCCAATGCCCCCGGCCGCGGAGGCGAGGATCCGTCGGCCTTCGCTGCCGATGAGTGCCAGGCGGTGCAAGATTGGGTCACATCGGGCGGCTCGCTGTTGGTGATCACCGACCACCCGCCCTTCGGTGCCGGCTCGGCCCAGTTGGCCAAGGGTTTTGGCGTCGACATGAGCCTCGCCGTGACCCGCGACCTGGAGAACGAGACAGACGACGTGCTCCACTTCGAGCGCGAAAAAAATCAATTGGGCGATCACCCGATCATCAAAGGCCGCGACGCGTCGGAACGGGTCAATCGCGTGTTGACTTTCGTCGGCCAGTCGCTGAAAGGGGCCGCCGGGAGCACGGCGCTCTTAAAGCTGGCCGACACCGCCTTCGACGAAGGGCCCCAGGGAAACGTCTCGGCGGCCGGCCGGGCTCAGGGGCTCGCCCTGCGGCATGGCAAAGGCCGAGTGGTCATGATGGGCGAAGCTGCCGAGCTGACGGCCCAAGTCGTCGGCAACGATCGCTTTGGCATGAATGTCCCCGGCTGCGACAACCGGCAACTGGCTTTGAACATCATGCACTGGTTGGCCGGGCTGTTGGATCAGTAACGTTTGCCTGCTTCTACGCCGCTCGACCAGTGGGTCCACGCCGGCGGGTCGCTATCACTGGCGCGGTTCATGGGATCGTGTCTATTGTGGCCTGACACGCTCGCTGTGGCTCCTGGCAAGGAGGCCCAAAATCGGGTAGGATAGTGGCCCATGCCGGCCGCCCCCAGAAGGCGCCGGCCGTTTTGGCAAGCTCGGCCAAAAAAAGCACCCGTAAATCCTCGAGGGAAGACCCCACCGATGGCACGTAAAGTGATGAATCGCAAGGAATTGCGTGCAGAGAACGATGCCGCGGAGGCGGAGGCAAAGACAAAGAAGAGCGCCAAAGGGGAAGAGGGCGAAAAACTCGAAAAGAAAAAGGTCACCAAGCGCAAAAGTCGGTCGAAAACCGCCAAAGAGGTGCGCCTGAAGGCGTTCTGGGGGGTTTTTAATCAATCTCTCAAACGCGTGGCGCTGTTCGAGTACAGCCAGCGCAAACAGGCCGAGAAAAAAGCTGGCGAGCTTTCGACCTCCCAAAAAACACCCCATTTCATCCAGCCCGTCAAAGAAGTGATCGAAGAGTAGCCGCGGGAAAACTCCAGCCGGCACCGCCGCGGCAAAACTGCCGACACGCCATTCGTCCGCCGGCCGTGCCGCCTTGCCGCGGGCGACCTCGTCCGCACGCCGTCGCTTGACCCTCGCTGCCGCGCGATTCACAATCGCACTACGGGACCGCTTTCGCGCGCCCCTGTGTTTGGGAGATCGTTCGAATCATGGAATTCAAGCCGGGTCACACGGTCGGCATCGATTTAGGCACCACGTTTTCCACGTTAGCCGTCCTCGACGAAAACGGGGACCCCGTTCCGATCGCCAACGACGACGACGAAATCGAAACCCCCAGCCTCATTCTGCTGGCCGAGAGCGGCCACGTCGTGGTCGGGCCAGCCCGCATGCGCGCCGCCGTCGAAGACCCCGCCAACGTCATCGACCGCGTCAAACGGTTCATGGGCAATGCCGACTACAAGCGGACCTTCGACGGCCGGGAAATCACTCCCGAGTTCCTGTCGGCGTTGATTCTCAAAAAGCTGCGTCAGGACGCGGAAAAGCGGATCGGCAAGATCGGCAACGCCGTGATCACCGTCCCCTATTATTTCAACGAAGCCCGCCGCAAGGCGACCGAAGATGCCGGCCGCATCGCCGGCCTGAACGTGGTCGGTGTGCTCAACGAGCCGACGGCCGCCACGCTGACCTACGCCTGGGCGCGCGGTGAATTGGGCGGCCTCGAAAAATCAGGCTCTCGCCCCCACCAGGCGATGGTCTACGATCTGGGGGGTGGCACGTTCGACGTGACCGTGGTCCGCTACACGCCGACCCACTTTCAGGTGCTGGCGACCGACGGCGACGTCCATCTGGGCGGATTGGATTGGAACGATCGGGTCGTCGATTACGTGGCCACGGAATTCCAGGCCCGGCATCAACTCGATCCGCGGTTGTCCCCCGCCGCTCTGCAATATTTGCGATTCGACTGCGACCAGGCCAAGATCGCCCTGTCGACCGCGGAAAAGACGACGATCAATTGCCGTTTTCAAGGCAAGGCCTTGGCCGTGCCCCTCACCCGCGATCATTTCCACGAGCTGACGGCCGATCTGCTGCAACGGACGCTCGATACGGCCGAGCTGGTGCTCGAACAAGCCAAGCTCAAAACGTCGGATCTCGACGCCATCGTGCTGGTCGGTGGTTCGACGCTGATGCCCAGGGTCGGTCAGGCCTTGGCGACCATGACCGGCAAAGAGCCCGATCGCACCCTTTCGCCACACACCGCGGTGGCCCAAGGGGCGGCGATCCACGCGGCCATTCTCGAAGCCAAGTACCACGGCGAAAAAAGCGCCCTCTCCGATCGCATCCGCAAACGCTTGATCGGCGTGCGGCAAGAAGACGTCAATTCGCACGGTCTGGGCATCGTCGCCCGCAATGCCAAGACCGGCAAGAAGATCAATCACGTGATGATTCCGCGCAATTCCAAGCTGCCGATCGAAGTGCGGCGTACCTTCGCCACCAACGAAGAAGGCCAGACGCGCGTCCGACTCCGAGTTACCGAAGGCGACGCTCCCGATCCGGCCGCCTGCTCGCTGCTGGGCGAGTGCACGATCTCGAATTTGCCCAAGAATCTGCCGAGAAAGTCGCCGATCGAAGTCACCTATGCGTTCGGTGCCGATGGCCGGGTGCGCGTCAGCGCGATCGACAAGACCGGCGGCCAAGAGGCCAGCATCGAGATCGAGCGGCGCGGCGCGCTCGACCAGGGGCAGCTCGACGCATTTACCAATCTGGCCGAGCAATACACGGTCGAGTAACGACCCAACGAAACCGCCGAGTAACGACCCAACGAAACCGCCGAGTAACGACCCAGAAAAAACCGCCGAGTAACGACCCCTTCGAGAATGTCCCGCGGCAACGCCGAGTAACCCACCGACCGATTCACCGACACGCCGATCGATCATGCCCCCAACCTTGGACATTTATCGCGAATGGCTCGGAATCAAGGAGACTGCGCGCCCGCTGAATCACTATCAGATTCTCAGGCTCAAGACGTTCGAGGACGACATCGGCAAGATCCGCGAGCACTATCGCAAGATGAACTCGCACGTGCGCAAGTTCGCCGCCGGCGAATTCGCCAAGCAATCGCAAGATCTGCTCAACGAACTTGCCAAGGCGATGCTCTGCCTGACCGATGCCCGGCGAAAGCGCGAGTTTGACGCCACCCTCGGCCGCAAGGACGAAGGCGATGGTCAGACGCGCTCGCTGGAAGAGATTCTGCTGTTGCGCAAAGTGATCGATGAGACCCAGCTCGAAAAGGCGCGAAAGTTCGCCAGTTCCGTCGGGATCGAACTCCGCGATGCGCTGGTGCAGCAAAAGATGGTCCGGCCCGAATTGGTCATGCCTGCCTATGCCGAATCGATCGGCCTCCCCTATCTCGACGTGCAAGACTTGCCGATCGACGTCCGGCTGCCGCGAATGGTGCCGGCGGTGATCGCCCGGCAGCATTCCTGCATCCCCGTCCTGGTCGACGACAAGCAGTTGATCATGGCCTCCCCAAATCCGATCGATCCGGCCGTCGAGGATCAATTACGCATGCGGTTCGGCATGTCGGTGCGAACCGTCCTCTGTACGGCAGCCGGCGTTCACGAACTGATCGGCAAACACTACTCGAAGGAAGCACTCGAAGCTGCCGATGCCGCCGGCCCCATGGAAATTCTGCCGGCGTCGAGCGGTAAAAAAGGGGGCTCCGACGGCGCGGCCAAGCCGGCCAAGGCCGATCGCCGCAACTTGGAGCCCCAAACGCCCGAACAAAAAAAGCAACAACTTCAGCTCACCATCGTGGCGTTCAACATGGGCGGGGGTTTGACCGCGGTCGTCATGAGCGCCCTGCTGAACTTCGGTTTTCTGGCCACCGCCGTGACCGCCATTCCCGTCGGTCTGATCGTGGCCGGCATCACCTGGAGCGTCCTCGGTTCGCGACGATGATTGCGGGCTTTGATTAGCGCGCCTTTGGCAGCCTCCGCCAATCCGCCCCCGGCATCGTCACGGCCACGCTTCACTCCCCCGCAGAGCCGCGTTCTGCTCCGTTTTTCTCGTTGCTCTCTTTCGCTCCCGGCGGTGCTGGCACGCGGGTCAGCCCCGCCTCTGGCCCTCGACCCAAGCGAAGCGGTCGCGGGCCGCGAGCGAACACCTTTCCCAACCGTCTTGCTCCGCACATTCGTTTTCGTCGCCGCGACCTTTCGCCGCAACAACTTACGCCGTGTCACAGTTCGGGCTGGACTCTGCCACGGCCCCGGACCGATGCTGAAAAACAGAGCAATTGAGCAGCCGTACGACTGCGCGCAGGGAGGCGCGGAGCGAATGAAGTCCAACCAGCCGAGCCCGGTTTGGCCGTATCTCGGCATTTTGGTCGGTTTGTTCGCCATCGCCGTCAGCGCGCCCCGCGGTTGGGAAACGCTGGCCCGGCGCGAGTCGATCCAAACGTTTTTCGACCGGCATCCACCCGTCAGCCCCCAGCAACCCGACGCCGCGACCGAAGCGTCGGCCGTCGAGCCGGCGCAATCCCGCGTTGCGCTGGTTTCTCCGCCGTCCGAGCCGGTGGTCGACGAATCGCCTGTGGTCGATTCTGCACGATCGACGACGTGCCGCGTTCCGGTCTTTGCCGCGTCTCTCTCCGATGGTCCATCCGATGGGGACGACCTGCCGCTGGCCGCGCCGACCATCGACAGTCCGCCAATCGATGCGGGCTCCCTGTCGATCGATTCTGTCGCTGTGGAAGCGCCGCAGGCCAGCGTCCCGTCCGACGTAGACGAAACGCCCGCCGACCCGCCGGTGGAGTCGTCGCGCGTGCCACGTCCGGAAAGGCTGTTTGCCGAGCTGCGCCGTCTTTCGTCCGAGCCGCAGACTTCCGCTTGGGCGATCACCGTCAACGGATCGCTCGAAGAGCTGTGTGCGGTCGCCGGTGCGAGCCAGGCCGACAATGGTCCGCGCCCCATACGCGTGGTGCTCGAAGAGCTGCGACGGCTTGGCCGGCAGGGAGAGTTGCTGGCCAAGACCTTGGGCGACGCGCGGCTGGAGGCCCAACTTTTGCGTGCCCAGTACGCACTCATGCGGCGGGTCGAAATTTGGGACGCGGCTTGCACATTGCCCCCCGCCGCCACGCAAGTCGTGGCGCAGAGCCCGGCCGACGAGCAGGCCTTCGCCGCGCTGCTCCAACGGGTCAACCAGCACGTGCGCGAGCAAACGCACAGCGCCGCCTGGCAAGAATATTTGCTGCTCGATCGAGTTGCCAATCTGGCTCGGTCGCGCGATTCCGATCGTGGGCCCGTTTACATCACCACGAAGCCGGTTTACGAAACGCGCAGTGCAAATGAGCAGGTTTCCGAAATCGTGGACCAGCGGCGGCAGGTGGCGCGCGAGTTGCTCAATCGGCTGGCCTCGGGACAATTCTCGCGCGAACAAAGGCGCTATGTCGAGGCCGCGCCGATCAAGGCTTTCCAAGCGAGTCTCCGCTCTTGGGCCGCCGAGCCGGTCGATCCCCTGACGCTGCTGGCGGATTTGGAACGGTACGAACAGACCGACAAGTCGACCGACGCGCGCCGCCTGGCTGACGATTGCCGGTATTTGAGCTGGTCGTCGGATCCCTCCACGCGGCATCTCGGCGCGCTGGTCGATGAACGCTACCGCAACGCGAACGTTCGGCTGGCCGTCACCGCACCGTTTTTGAACCGCTTCGTACCCCAGCCGGTCGCTCAAGTCGCGCCGTTTCGCGACGTCATCGTGGGGGCCGACGTCACGGGCCGCAGCACGACGGTTACCAAGTTGACGGTACTCTTGGTTCCCGATCCGCAGCGGCTGCGTCTGGGGCTCGAAGCTCATGGCGTGGTCACTTCGAACACGGCTTCCACCAGCGGACCGGCCACATTCTATAACAATGGCCAATCGCAGTTCGTCGTGCGGAAACTGTTTTTATGCGACGTGCATGGACTGAACGTCTTTCCGGCGGTCGCCGAGGCCGAGGCCACGCGCAGCGACCTGATATCGCTGGAGACCAGCTACGACGGCGTCCCGTTGGTCGGCTCGGTGGTGCGGAACATCGCCCGCTCGCAGCTCGAAGATCGTCAGGACGAGGCCCGTTGGCAGACCGAGCAGAAGGTGGCCACTCGCGCCCGCACCCAATTGGATGCCGAGATTTCCAAAGCCGTCGACAAAATGAAAGATCGCTTCAACACGCAGCTCTGGGACACACTGGCCGGGCTCGGTCTCGATTTGCAACCCCTCGCGCTGTCGACCACCGAGGATCGGGCGGTGCTCCGGCTGCGGTTGGCCGGTGCCGAGCAACTCGGCGCCTACACGCCTCGCCCGCGGGCTCCCTCCGACAGCCTGATGAGCCTGCAAGTTCACGAGTCGGCACTCAACAATGCGCTGGAGCGGCTCGAACTCGACGGCCAAAGTTTCACGCTGCCCGATTTGTTCGCTCACTTGCGCGATAAACTGAATCGCCCCGCGACGGATGCGGGCGAGGCCGATTTGCCGGAAGACGTGGTCGTGACGTTTGCGCCCGAGGATGCCGTGCGCGTCAGTTGCCACGACGGGCGAGTGCAGGTGCGGCTGGCTTTTGCCGAATTGAGCGAGGGGCGACGGCGCTGGCGCAACTTTGCCGTCGTCACGCATTACCGGCCCGATACCAGTTCGCTCGACATCCACTTCGTCCGCGACGGCACCATTTTTCTCGAAGGCGAAACTCTCAAAGGCAAGCCGCAGGTGACACTGCGGAGCATCTTCAGCAAGGTGTTGTCGACGCAGCGCGGCTGGGGATTGCTCTCCCCCGAGTTCGCTGCCGATCCGCGACTCGAGGATGTCGCCATCTCGCAGTTCACGGTCGACGAAGGTTGGATCGGTCTGGCCTACGCTCCGCGGCCCACGACGGGCCCGATCGCCCGCAAGCCGAAGTAGTCGGGCGCGCGCAGAGCCGACGACGTATGATTTCTGCGCACACGCGCTCTCTCTCTGCGGGACTCGATTGCCACATGTTTTCCGCCAGCGAGTATCAACTCGTCGATTTCGGAGCCGGCCGCAAACTGGAGCGGTTCGGGCCCTATCTCATCGACCGTCCCGCTCCCGGCGCGCTTTCGGTCGGACCCGCCGATCCCGCGGCCTGGTCGGCGGCCGCGGCCCGCTACGACCGTGCCACCGGAACCGACGGAACATGGACCACGGCCGCTGACTTGCCGGCCGCGTGGAGCGTCCATTGGCGGCAACTGGCGTTCGAGTTGAAGCTGACCGAGTTTGGCCACTTGGGCCTCTTTCCGGAACATGCCGGCAGTTGGCCGTGGCTGATCCAACGCATTGCTCAGGCCGGCCGCGAGCTGACGGTGCTGAACCTGTTCGCCTACACCGGCGGGGCCACGCTGGCGATGGCCGCGGCGGGGGCGCGCGTGGTCCACGTCGATAGCGCGCGGAGCAGCGTGGCTTGGGCTCGCCGCAATGCCGAGCAGTCGGGTTTGTCGGCGGCGCCGATCCGCTGGATCGTCGAGGACGCTCCCAAGTTTGTCAGCCGCGAGCTGAAGCGCGGCAATCGCTACGACGCGGTCGTGCTCGACCCCCCCAGTTATGGCCACGGGCCCAAAGGCGAACCGTGGAAGTTCGACGTCGGCCTGCCGGCCTTGGTTCGCGATTGCATCGAGTTGACCCGAGATCGCCTCGAATTCCTGTTGCTCTCCTGCCACACCCCCGGATTCTCTGCCCGCGGAGCCCACGATTTGTTCGTGGCGGCGGCCGCCGGCGCCGCGGGGCGTGTCGCGGTCGCGCCGGTCGAGCTATCATCGACAGACGGTCGGCAGTTGTCTTGCGGCATCGCGGCCCGTTGGGAAACCTGATTGCGGCCCCTGGCCGCCGGCACGTCGGACTTTTTCGCAAAACCAGGCGCTCCTCGGCATGGAACTGATCACCAGTCCGCAAAATCCGCGCGTCAAGCTGGCTTTGAAGCTGCGCGATGCCAAGGGGCGAGCGCAGCAAGGCCGGATCATCATCGATGGCTGCCGTGAGGTGACGCGGGCGCTGGTGGCCGGTGTGCGCGTGGTCGAGGCGTTCGTCTGCCAGGAGTTGGACAACCGCCACGCGCTGCACAGCCTGATCCGCTTGCTCGCGGCGCAAAATGTTCCGCTCTTCGGGATCACCCGCGCGGTGCTCGAACGGTTGGCGTTCGGCAATCGGGCCGAAGGCGTGATCGCCGTGGCCGAGCCGCCGCGGCGCACCTTGGCCGATCTTGTCTTGCCCCCCGTGCCGCTGGTCGCCGTGTTGGAAGCAGTCGAGAAGCCAGGCAACGTGGGAGCAGTGCTCCGCAGCGCCGACGCAACCGGAGTCTCGGCCGTGATCGTCACCGATCCGGGGACCGATCTGTATAACCCCAATTGCATTCGCGCCAGCCTGGGCACGGTGTTCAGTGTGCCGGTCTGCACCGCCACCAGCCAACAGGCGCTCGATTGGCTGCGCGCTCAAGCGTTGACCGTCTATGCCGCCCGGCTCGACAACGCCGCCGACTATCGCCAGGTGCAACTGGCGCCCAGAGCGGCGGTGGTGCTGGGGAGCGAAGTCGCGGGCCTATCGCAACAGTGGCGCGCCCCGGACATTCTCGGTCTGAAGCTCCCCATGCTCGGCGTGGCCGACAGCCTGAATATTTCGGCCACGGCCGCCGTGCTGTTCTACGAAGCACTGCGGCAACGCTCGCTCGCTTGAAGCAGCGCCGCATAGGATCTTGTCCCGCCCCCACTAACCCGAAGCCACCCGCGCGGGCGCAGGTACCCGCGAGGGACCCAGCACGACACCCCGCGCGCCCGGATTGATTCCACGGAACGGCATGGAGCGATCGTATTTCCTGTCGTCGCCCCACTCCCGCCACCACGTTCTACTTCCGCCGAAACAGCCGCTTGATCTCGTCGAAGGCCACGCCCAGCCGATCGACTTCTTCCAGCGTGTTGTAGAAGTAAAAGCTGATCCGGGCGCTGGCCTGAACTCCCAGCCGTTTGTGCAGCGGCATGGCGCAGTGATGGCCCGCGCGTACCGCGATGCCGTGACGATCGAGCAGTTGAGCAATATCGTGGGCGTGAATTCGCTCGAGCACGAAACTGACGATCCCCGCCTTTTTCTCCGGCGAGGGACCCAAAAATCGCACCCCCCCCACGCTCCGCAGCACCTCGTGCGCCCGTAGCGTAAGGGCTTGTTCGTGGGCGTGAATCGCCTCCATGCCGACCTGATTCAGATAGTCGATCGCCGCCCCCAAGCCAATCGCCGGCACGATCGGCGGCGTTCCGGCCTCGAACTTGTCGGGCAGATCGGCCGGCTCGAAACCATCGAGCCGGACGCGGCGGATCATGCTGCCCCCTCCTAAAAACGGCGGCATCCCTTCGAGCAACTCGCGGCGGCCATACAACACGCCCACGCCCGAGGGCCCGAGCATTTTGTGTCCGCTGAATGCCAGGAAGTCGACCCCCGACGATTTCACGTTGGTCAGTGCGTGCGGCACGCTCTGCGCGGCATCGACCAGCACGATCGCGCCGGCCGCATGCGCCCGGCGGACAATTTCGTCGATCGGATTGATCGTTCCCAGCACATTCGACACCGCGGCCACGGCCACCAGCCGGGTGCGTTCGGTGAGCAGTTTGTCGAATTCATCGAGCCGGAGCAGCCCGTCGTCGTCGATCGGAGCGAAGCGCAAAACCGCCCCCGTCCGCGCGGCCAGTTGCTGCCACGGAACGATGTTGGCATGGTGCTCCATTTCGGTCAGCAGCACCTCGTCGCCGGCGCGGAGGTTGGCGTCGCCCCAACTGCGGGCCACGAGATTGATACTTTCGGTCGCGCCATGAGTGAAAATCACCTCTTCGCGCGCTTGGGCGCCGATAAAGGCCTGCACCTTCAGCCGGGCATCCTCGAACAGATCGGTGCTCTGATCGCTCAGCCAATGAATGCCGCGATGCACGTTGGCATATTGCTTTTCGTAGACGTCGACCAGCGACTGGATGACCTGCCGCGGCCTTTGAGTCGTCGCCGCGTTGTCGAAGTAAATCAGCGGCACGTTGTCGTGCAAACGGGTCGCGAGAATCGGAAAATCGGCCCGCAGCCGGAGTACGTCGAGCGACGGGAGAGCGGCCCCCGCTGGGTTTACGTCGACTTGCGTCGCGCGGAGTTGTGTCATGATCTTGGCCCCGCCGGATTCGGCGGCGGGCCGGCAAGCGGCGAATAGATGGCCGACTGCAGGACCCGCCAGGGAAGCAAACAGCACTTTTGCCGATTGGGAGTCAACTTGGCGCCGAACAGGTCCAGCATCTGCTCGGCCGCAAACTGCTTCACCTCGTCGACCGAGCGACCACACGTCCACTCGGTCAACAGCGATGCCGACGCCTGGCTGATGCAGCAACCCTCGCCCGCGAACCAGGCATCTTCGATCCGGCCGCCCCCCGCGATCGCCAACTCCATCCGCACCACGTCGCCACAGAGCGGATTGTCGTCCTCGTGGGCATGAGTGGCCCGCGGGCAGGGTCCGCGATGAAACGGCTCTTCATAATGCTCGAGAATGCGATCTTGATAGATCTCGTCGCTCTGCGGCATGGGCTGTGACCGACTTGCTTGGCACCGAGTGGATGAGCACCGGCCCCCAGAGAGTCCGGCGGCACGATCGCTGGTTCGTATATCCTGGCGCTGGTTCGGCCGGCTGCTGTGACTACTCCGGAAATCGGCCGCGCTCGACCTTGGGGAAGTCGCCGCTGCAGGCCTTCATGAATGCCACCAGATCTTGTTTGTCTTGATCCGTAAGGTCGAGTTTCTTGATTTTTTCATCGAGGTGCGGGTTGGGATGGCCTCCCTTGGCATACCACTCAACCACTTCTTCCAGGGTCTTCTGGCTGCCGTCGTGCATGTAAGGGGCCGAGTGTTCGATGTTGCGGATCGTCGGCGTTTTGAAGGCGCCCAGGTCCTTGTCGTCCTTCGTGACGACTTCGCGTCCACGGTCGAGAGGTCCGTCGTCGACGTCCGTGCCCACGCCCAAGTTGTGGTACTTTTCGTCGGTGAAATTCGCGCCGACGTGGCAGGCCGTGCAATTCCCCTTGGTGCCGAAGAAAATATCGCGGCCCCGCTTCGCGCTGTCCGACATCGGATGTTCTTCGGCGGCTTCCTTGTATGAGAGATATTTCTGATACAGCTCCGGATCGTCCTCTTTCAGTTCATCGATGTCCATGGCGGCAAACGGCCGCAACCGCTCTTCATAATCGTAAGGCGAGGGGCCGGTGACCAGCGTTCGCTCGAACGTGGCCAGCGCCTTACCCACGGCTTCGATCGTCAGCTCGCCGAAGATGAGTTGGAATTCGCGTTCATAGATCGGATTCTTTTTGATCGTGGCCACGGCCTCCTCGTGGGTGTTGCCCATCTCGATCGGATTGGCGATCGGGCCGACCGCCTGATCTTCGAGCGATTTTGCCCGCCCATCCCAAAACTGAGCGCCGCTGAGAATGCGGTTGTAGCTCGGCGGCGAATTGCGGCCACCCAATTGACCGCTGATGCCCACGCCAAATTGCGTATGTCGGGCAAAACCTTCATCCGGTGTGTGGCACGAGGCACAACTGACCGAGTTGTCGGCCGATAGCCGCGGATCGAAGTAAAGCTGGCGACCCAACTCGATCTTCGCCCGCGTGAGTGGATTCTCTTTAACTCCCTGCACCTGGTCCTTGCCGGCGGCCAGCCCCAGCGGCAATTCGAAATCAAGCACCTGGTTGTTCTTGGGATCTTCGAACCAATGTTCGACGTCGACCAGTTCCAGCGGACCGCTGCCGGGAATGCCGGCATACAATTCATCGACGCCCAACAGCACTTTGTTCGACGCCTCGGCAGGTTCGTCGCCGCTCGATGGCTCGGTCACCGCCGATTTGCCGCTCGGCGTTGGTTCAGTCGATGGCCCGGCACTCGACGGCTCTGAAGTTTTGGCCGCCGGCATCGCATCCGAATCGGCCGCGGCGGGTGCGTCTCCCTGCGGCGCTCCCTCGTTCGGTACGGCAGTGCCGGTCTCGGTGGTCGCTGGTTTAGCGGCCACGGGCTTTGCCGGGGCCGAGGGCTGGCAGCCGGCGCAGATCAAGCTCACGAGCATTCCCACCATCGGCACGGCGCGACATCGGAGAAAACGTTGCATGACCGTCGATACTCCTCAAATTTTGTGTTGGCCGCGGACTGGCGCCGGCGCTGATCCGCAAAGCGGGGGTGGTTGGCACTCGGGCAATCGCGTGATCGGCCGAACGGTCGGGTAGGCAGTGGTGCTCCCAGCTCACGAGCACGTTCGCTCGCCGAACCCCACTTTCCGCACTATATCAATAATCATTATTGGTTGAAAGGATCGCCCAAAAGTCCCGGCGAATCCCCATTTTCTCCGCCGAGTGTCACTCGATCAGCTTCGGTTTCACAAACCAACACAGCTCTCCCTCTCCGGCCGCAATTTTTTCGGGAAACCGAATCGCGGCGACCGCCCCCTTGGCAAACAAAAGATTCGCGTCGGCCGAACCGATCAATGCGGCCGCCATCCGGTCGACGTCCGGCGCATGTCCCACCCAAGCCACCTCGTCGTCTCCCTCGGCGTTGGTCCAGTCGACCAAATCCTGCCAGTCCTCGCCGGGCGCCAGTCCATCGCGCTCCAGCAGTTTGGGCGCCTCGTCGGCGCCAGCAACAACGATTTCGGCCGTCTGGCGGCAGCGCAGCAGCGGGCTGGTCACCACCAACGTCGGAGCCAGTCCGTGCTCGACCAGCCGCTTGACCAACCGCTCGAATCGCCGTTCGCCCTTGCGCGTCAGCGGGCGCAGCGAGTCGTTCGGATAACGCGGGTCGCCATGTTGACCCGCCGGCGCGTGACGCACGATGTAAAGCAGCATGAGGCTCCCGTTCGGTGAAGAAGAATCGTGACTAAAGACAAAACGTCAAACGGAAAGTCGCCACGGAAAGAATCCGCCCGGCTGGCAACCGCTCGCGGACGGCACCCCGGGCACTACCGCGATCGCCATAGTACCCGATCTTTGATCCCCATCCGCTTTTGCACTTGGGCGATCTCGCGCTTGAAACGCCGAGCATCTTCGGGGTAACCGGCCGTCGGACGGAGCTTGGGAACCTGCCGACACCAAAAATCGTTGAACGCGTGCATCGCCAATTCGCGCAAGTACTTCGATACCATCGAAGCCAGCGCCACCGGCAAGAACGACTCGCCGCCGGCGCAAAAACGGACTTCGATCCGCCGCTCCTCGGGGCCCCAGCGATAGGTGCTCGCGGCGCGCCCTTCCTCGTGGACCTCGATCAGATATTCGGGAAACCGTTCTTGCAACAATGGTCCATAACGATTGCGCCCGCCGTGCTTGTCGCAAACCACGCGTACTTCCTCGGCTTCGCAAGCATCCAGCGCCTCGGCCACCAGCGCCAGCGTCCAGCGCGACAACGCCTCGGCCTTGTTCCCCCAGCGATCGGCTCCGTCGTTAAACGTTTCGGGAAAGACGGCGGTGCTGCGCACGCTCACCAGTTCGACTCCCGCGGCCGCCAGCCCTTCGCGCAGCCGCCCCGCCGCGTCCACGACATCGTCGTGGTCGGCCGAGTGAGGCAACGCCGAGTCATAGTCGCGGTGCCAAGGCAGGTGATCCAAGTGGGCTGCCGTTTCGCTGTCGAGCAGTTGCCAGGCGGCCCGCCAATCACGCGGCACGTCGTTGACCATGCTCATCATGGCCAACACCCCCCGTTCGAGCAGTCGCAGTCCACGGGCCGAGCTATACACGACCTTGGAATCGGCCACCAGCAGCGGCCCAGCGGCGGCCTCGTCGTGGCTGGGGCAGACGACCGCCTGCAAATGGCGGTACAAATCCATATCGGGGGGCAGTTTCGCGACGCGCCACACCGTACAGGTAATGACCAGGGGGCCCAGGTTCGGCGCGTAGCCGGCCTCGTCCGTGCCAATTATATATGCCATGGCCAAAATCCCTTCTGCCTGACGTCCCAGACGCAGGCGGCCAAACGAACCCCGCCAGACGCGAAGCCCCGTTTTTTCGAGCCATTCAGTATAGGGGCGTTCCCCGCCGCTTCAATTGCCCCGTGCCTCGGCCGTCTGGCCCGCGATCCCCGGTTGCCGCCTCTGGACGGCAAACCAACGAGCCCAAAAGACCGGCGGTCATCCGCATCGCGGGGCGGCCGAGCGCTGTGCCCGGCTCTGGACCGGGGGAAGCGCCGATGACTAGGATAAACAACAGAAGAGGCGCGCAACCTGTTGTGAATCCGGTTCCGGGGCAGTGCATGGCAACCGAGTTATTCAGTCTCGTCGGTGAACTCGAGCAGAACATCTCCCAGGTCGTGCTGGGCAAACCTGAGGTGATTCGGCTGTGCATCGTGGCCCTGCTGGCCGGCGAGCACGCACTGCTCGAAGATGTCCCGGGCGTCGGCAAGACGCTCATCGGCAAGG
>Ga0182024_10007733_pt1 | contig 23086 bp, 12 predicted proteins | sample P32metaG_FD_120480 | JGI IMG/M metagenome (GOLD analysis project Ga0182024, IMG submission 120480) | Permafrost microbial communities from Stordalen Mire, Sweden - P3-2 metaG (Illumina Assembly) | ecosystem: Environmental > Terrestrial > Soil > Wetlands > Permafrost | place: Sweden: Stordalen... | reverse complement strand
TGAAGATCCACTCCGGCGATTTGCTTCACGGCGATCGCCACGGCGTCCTGAATATTCCTCTGGAAATTGCAACGCAAATACCTGGGGAGGCGGCGAAAGTCCTGGCCGAGGAGCGCGAGTTTACTGAGTTTTGCCGTTCTCCGGAATTTTCGTTGGAAGAGTTGGCCAAGCGCCTGCGGCAACTGCCAGGGAGCTGCGATTTTCCTTGGAGGCCCCGTTGAACCAGCGTCTCTACTTCGGTTTGATCTCCCTGGGAATCGGAGTTTTCGCCTCCTGTGGCAAGACGGAAAAGGTTCAGGCGAGGGATCCCGGCGTGGCCGAGGTTTCCGTCGGTGTGGTCAAAATCGGCAGGAAGCCTCTGGGGAGGACGTTGACCGTGTCTTCCGAGCTTGTTCCCTTCCAGGAAATCGACGTGTTCGCAAAGGAGTCCGGCTACATTAAGGACCTCCCGGTCGACTATGGAACACACTTGCAAAAAGGTCAACTCATCGCCACGCTCGAGATACCCGAACTGCAGTCGCAACTGCGAGAGGACGAGGCTGCCATCAAGAACGCCACCGAACAGATCACACATGCCCAAAACGAATTGAGCCGCGTGGAGGCCCAGCACAAGGTCATGCAACTGCAGTTCGATCGTCTCAACGGAGTCGCCAAGTCCAAGCCGGGAATGGTCGCCCAGCAGGAGGTAGACGACTCCGAGGGAAAGGCCCTGGCGTCGGCCGCGCAGGTGGAAGCGTCGCGATCGAATCTGCAATCGGCACAAAGCGCGCTCGCGTCCGCTCAGGCGAAACGGCAAAAGGATCAGGACCTGTTTGACTATACGAGGATTACCGCGCCTTTCGCCGGCGTGATCACGCAGCGTTTCGCCAACCTGGGAGCGCTGGTTCAGGCCGGGACCAGTTCCAGCACCCAGGCGATGCCGATCGTCCGGCTCTCCCAGGACGATCTTTTTCGCCTGGTGATTCCGGTGCCGGAGACCTACGTGAAGTACATACATATCGGCGATCCCGTCAACGTGAAGGTGTCCTCGCTGGACCGCTCTTTTCCGGGGAAAATAGCGCGTTTCGCCGTCGACGTCCGGGAGGATACTCGTACGATGCATACGGAAGTGGATGTTCCGAACCCCCAGCACGTGCTGCTGCCGGGGCTCTACGCCGACGCGACCATTCAGCTGGAACATAAGCCGAACGCGCTGGCCGTGCCCCTTCAGGCCGTGGACCACAACGGTGACCGGACGACGGTGGACGTGGTTGACGCATTGAACAAAATCGAAATCCGTCAAGTCGTGCTGGGCATACAGACCTCGACGGATGCTGAAGTACTCAACGGTTTGAACGAAGGCGACCAGGTCGTGGTTAGCGATCGGAGCAGTCTGAAGGCCGGCCAGATGGTCCAACCGAAACCGGTTGACCTGATCCAATACCGGAGCGCCGAAGAGCAGCATTAGCGCAGGAAATCGCCCATGCCAGGTTTTTCAATCCGCAATCCGTACTTCATCGTAGTCATCTGCCTGGCTCTTGCTGTCATCGGTATCAGCGCGGTGTCGCGGATGCCGGTGGATCTTTTTCCGCCCATTAACCTCCCGGTAGTCGTGGTGGCGACCTTTTATAGCGGCATGCCGCCGCAGGATATCGAAGTGGATATTACCAATCCGCTGGAGCGCTTCTTCACCCAGGCGAGCGGCATAGATCACATGGAGTCCCGCTCTCTGTTGGGCGTAAGCATTATTAAAGTGTTTTTTCAACCGGGAACGGACGCGGATGCGGATGTAACGCAGTTATCGAATCTCGCGCTCGCCGATTTGAAGCGCCTGCCGCCCGGCACGCTGCCCCCTCTGGTACTGAAATCCGACGCCTCCAGTCTTCCGGTATGCCTGGTGACTGTGAAAGGCGAAGGAATGAACGAAACTCAACTGCACGATCTTGCTCAGTTCCAGATACGCAATCAGATTGCAGTGGTGAAAGGTTCTGAAATCCCCGCGGTTTTTGGCGGCAAGTACCGGCAGGCGATGATCTACGTCGATCCCAACAAGCTCCTTTCACGGCAGATGAGTGTGATGGACGTAGTCGACGCGGTTAATAACAGCAATCTTATTCTGCCCGCGGGGGACGTCAAAATCGGCAACAGCGACTATTATGTTTATTCAAATAGCCTGGTCGAAAACGTCCAGGATTTGAACAATGTCCCGATTAAAACCGTCGGGACCCGATGGGTTACCGTCGGAGACGTCGGCGAAGCCAGGGACGCCAGTCAACTGCAGTACAACATCGTCCGCATCGACGGACAGAAATCCGCGTATATTCCGATCATGAAATCCGGCGGCGACAGCAATACGATTCAGGTGGTGAACGACGTAAAACGGCTGGTTCAGCATCTGTTCGATCTGCCGGCGCAATTGAAGACGGACATTGTCTTCGATCAATCCATTTTCGTCAAACAGGCATTAAACACCGTCTTTCACGAAGGTGTTATCGGTCTGGTGTTGACCAGCGTCATGATTCTGGTGTTCCTGGGGAGCATGAGAGCCACAGGCGCGGTGTTGCTGTCGATTCCGATTTCCGCGCTCGCGACATTCGTGGTTCTGTTCATGATGGGCAGCACCATCAACACGATGATCCTGAGTGGTCTCGCCTTAGCGTTCTCCCGGGTCATCGACAACTCCGTGATCTCGCTTGAAAATATCTACCGTCATTTGGAAATGGGATCGTCGCCCGCGATTGCCGCGGCCCAGGGTGGGGCCGAAGTAAATCTGGCGGTGCTGGCCGCGACGCTGGTCGACGTGGTCGACTTCTTCCCGGTCACGCTGTTGTTTGGCGTCAGTAAATTTCTGTTTTCCGCACTGGCGCTTTCCTTCTGCCTGGCGCTGCTGGCGTCCTATGTCGTCGCGATGACGGTAATTCCTCTTTTCTGTTCACGCTTTCTCAAGGGAGTGCCGCACGGGGAAGAAGAGTCACCCTCCGGAAGACCTGAGAATAGGTCCTGGGGCGCCCGTTTTAACGCTTGGTTCAATCGCAGATTCAATAGATTTCTCGATTTCTACGAGTGGCTGGTCCGCCGCGCGCTAAGGCGTCCCGCTGTGACGCTGGTGCTCCTCCTGGGCGTCTTTGTGGCGAGTCTCCTTATTTATCCTTTTCTTGGCCAAGCCTTCTTTCCGCGGACCGATGCGGGACAGTTTACCGTGAACATCAAAGTTCCAACGGGAACCCGTATCGAGGTCACGAACGACTACGTCGCCAAGATAGAAGACTTGATCCGCCACGACGTCGATCCGGCAGATCTCAAGATGATCCTTTCGAATATCGGCGTAGTGAACGACATCTCCTCCCTGTATACAACCAATGCCGGGATGTACATGGCCACGATACAGGTGGCTCTGAACGAAGGCCACGTGGGCGACAGCTATGAGTACATGGATCGGGTCAGAGCCGACATGGCGGCGAAGTTCCCGGATGTGCGCACGTTCTTCCAAAGCGGATCCATGCAGGACGCGATCCTCAATCAGGGGCAGCCGGCGCCTATCGACGTCCAGGTCAATACGCGAGATCTGAAGTTGACCTATAACACGGCGCAGGACCTCGCGCGGCGCATCCGTCAGCTTCCCGGTGTCGGCCAGATCTATATCCCGCAGGACATGAACTATCCTTCCGTCCGGATGGATATCGATAGGGTGCATGCCGGCGAGTTGGGGCTTACGCAGAAAGACGTGGTTGACAATGTGATCACGGCGCTGAATTCAAACATTATGATCGCGCCAAATTACTGGGTGGATTACAAAACGGGTAACGATTACTTCCTGAGTGTTCAGTATGAGGAGCACGGAAAAGACGCCATCCACAACCTGGTCGATCTCAAGCAGATTCCTTTGCGGGCGCCCAATGCAAAGGCTCCCACGACTCTCGATTCGGTAGTGAAGCTGGTCAATCTTCAATCCCCGACGGAAATCAATCACTACCAGATTCAGCGGGTGGTGGATGTCTATGTCACTCCGTCCGGTGAGGATCTAGTGAAGCTCCGCAGGGGAATCCTCGAAACCATTCAGCAGGCGAAGCTGCCTTCCAACATTCGAGTCACTCTTCGAGGGATGGTCAACAGCATGGATGAATCCTTCAAGAGTTTCGGACTCGGCTTCGGCATTTCCTTTATTCTTCTACTGCTCATCCTGGTGGCGCAGTTCAAGTCCTGGGTCGATCCGCTCCTGATCATGCTGGCGATTCCGATGGGCTTCATCGGTGTGCTCGTTATTTTGCCGTTGACGCATACGACTCTTAACGTAATGTCTTTGATGGGAGTGCTGATGCTGATCGGAATTGCCGATTCCAACAGCATCCTGATTGTCGATTTCGCGCATAAGTTAGAGGAACAGGGCATGTCGGTTTCCGATGCGGTGATCACCGCGTGCAGAGTTCGGCTCCGGCCGATTCTCATGACTTCATTGGCAACCATTATCGGTATGCTTCCTATGGCCATGAAGCTCGGTGAAGGGGGCGAACAGTACACTCCCATGGCTCGCGCCATTATCGGCGGGCTGACCTCATCGGTACTTTTCACGGTGTTCATCGTTCCGGCCGCTTATCTTCTCGTTTACGGTAGAAGGGACCGAAATGCCGCTAAGAATCCATAAGCTTTCATTACTTCTCGCATTCGTTGCTGGCGCCGCTCTCGCCCAGACTCCTCCGCGACTCACCTTGCAGGACGCGGTCGCGATCGCCGAAAGAAACCATCCTCAAATCCAAGCCGCCCAGTACGAAGCGAACTATTCCCATCAGCAGGTAGTGATCAATCGTTCTCCCTATTACCCGAAGCTGAATGGTGACGTTACGGTGTCGCAGGCTAACAACCTCTCGCGACTCGGCGCGGGCGATCTAAGTGCCTCGCGGCTGTTCGACAGGTTCGGGCAGGGCGTTGTTCTGAACCAACTGGTCACGGACTCCGGCCGGACGCCGAACCTGGTGGCCAGCGCGCGCTTTAATGCCCAGGCGTCCGCCCAGAATTTGCAGGCCATACGTTACGACGTAGTGCTTCAAGTAAATCGTGCCTACTTCGATGTTCTACATTCGCAGGCTGTGATCAAAGTGGCCCAGGAAACCATCGACGCCCGTCAACTTCTCAGCGATCAGGTAACAGAACTTGCCAAGAACAATCTCAGGTCCCAGCTGGACGTCAGTTTCGCGGACGTCAACGTCTCGGAGGCGAAGCTACTGCTGATCCGCGCTCAGGAGGCAGTGGACGCGGCGCTCGCCGAATTGGGCCGCGGGCTGGGGTCCGATCAGCCGGCCAACTATCAGCTGGTGGATGAACCTGTGGCCATGGGACCGCCGCCTTTACCCGACTCTCTGATCGCAGATGCCATCAAGAACCGGCCAGAGCTCGCCAGTCTTCGTTTCTCACGCGATTCGGCGTATAAGTTCTACGAGGCGGAGAGAGACCTGAGGAGACCTACCGTGACGGTCGAGGCGGTGGGGGGATTCATTCCGTATATCAACGCACCGGCGACCGCGCCGATCCCCGCCGAATACGAGGGCATCGCCGCGAACGTCAGCATTCCGGTGTTCAATGGTCACTTGTTTTCGGCGCGCCGCGAAGCCGCGCATGAGCGCGCCCTCGAATCCGACCAGCGCCTTCGCTATCAGCAGCAGACCATCGCTCGCGACGTGCGGGTAGCCTACGGAGGCGCACTCACCGCGTATCGGCGGATCGATGTGACCGCCCAGTTTCTTCGACAGGCCGCGCTCGCGCTCGACCTGGCCCGGGGCCGCTACCAGCTAGGCCTTTCGTCTATCGTGGAACTGACGCAAGCCGAGTTGAATCTGACGCAGGCGGAGATCGAAAATCTGAGCGCGAAGTACGACTACCAGAGCCAGTACGCGGAACTGCAGTACACCATCGGCGCTCTACGGTAAGCTAACGCGGCGGAAGCTCGCGGGCTTTTCTGCGCTCTTCCACCTCAGCGTCGGTCAGACGGGCGTCGTAAATCGAGCGGGTTTCAATACTACGCGCCACGAGCGTGGCCGTGCCGACAGCAAGCAGCATCGGCAACATAAAGGACCGGTCCCGTCCCGTCAGTTCCATCATTAACACCACAGATGAGATCGGACCTTGCGTCGTGGCCGCCAGAACCGCTGCCGCGCCCAGCACTGCAAACAACCCCGGTGGCACACCCGGCCAGAACCACGACCACACGTGTCCCAGCACGCCTCCAAGTAACGCGCCGACTGTCAGCGAAGGCGTGAACAACCCGCCGGGAGCTCCGCAGCGCATGCACAGCACAGTGGCGGCGGGCTTCAGCACAAGCAGGATCAGAAGCAAAGACGGCACTACCTGGTTGGTGAAGGCGAGTTGCGAGACTTCCCTGCCATTGCCCAGAACCTGTGGGAATTTTATCGATACTACACCCAACAGTCCCAATCCAAGGATGGGCGCGATCAGCCGATTCCAACCTAGCGGTTTATTGCGATCGGCCCAGGCGATAACTCGAACATAGCCTACCGAGACTACGCCGGCGATCGGCCCGGCGAGGAGAGCCCACACCACACTCGAAGCGGAGCTGGAATAAGACGGGATGAGGTAGGTTGGCGCATCCGGCAACACCAGCCATGAAACCGCCGTGGCAATCACGGAAGCGAAAAGGGCGGGCAGCACATACCGGAGCGCCAGCATCCCACGCATCACCTCCAACGCAAAAAGCGCCCCACCCAGAGGGACTCCATAAGCGGCGCCCATTCCAGCCCCCGCGCCACAGGCTACCAGCAGCCGGCGCTGTTCATCGGATAAACGCGCTCTGTCGGAAAAGAAATTGGCGATCACGGCGCCGGCTTGTTTTGGTGCGCCCTCGCGTCCGAGGGACGCTCCCATCCCTACGATGATTACGGAAAGCACCGCGCTTCCCATCGTGCGCAAAGCCGGCAAGCGGCCGGCGTGGAACCAGATCGCAGCCGTGGTGTCAATCCCATTACCGCTGGATAGTTGCTTCAGAACCATCTGTCCCATGCCAGTCACCACCCCGGCGCAGAGCAGCACCACAATGTGACGCCACGCACCAACATGCTCCGCGGCTTCCAGCAGGTTGGTGGCGGAGCCCTTCCACATTACCTGCTGCACCGCCTCCAGCAGCCGGGTCAGCGCTGCCGCAGCTACACCCGTGCCGACCCCTGTGAGCAACACCGACGCCCAAAACAGCGCTGCGCCAGGACGAGCCAGGGTGGAGGGGATGGCGTCGTTACTGGCTGCTTGCGGCATTTAAGACGGCGTCCTGGAGTGTACCAAGTCCGCGAATGGATGACGGGCGCCCGCGCTAAATTGTTACTCCATAAGAAACGGTAACCCACCAGCGGACTCTATAGGTTATAGCGGGAGGCCCGTATGGACAGCAGCGTAAGGATAGCCGATTCGCGAGAACGTCAGATCTTTGACGCGCCGGTTAGAAGCCATGAACATTCGTCCGGCGTATCATGGAGCGCGGTGATTGCCGGCGCTTTCGTGACCGCCGCAATTTCGCTGATTATGCTCGCACTCGGTGCGGGATTCGGCTTGTCGGTAGTTTCGCCCTGGTCTAATGTTGGCGCGTCGGCATCGGCGGCCGGCACTGCTGCTATCGCCTGGCTGATCGTGACTCAAGTGCTCGCCTGCGCCTTGGGCGGATACCTTGCGGGGCGCTTGCGTACGAAATGGGTGGCAGTCCATACAGATGAGGTTCATTTCCGGGATACCGCGAACGGATTTGTAGTATGGGCCGTGGCGGTCGTGATGACCGTGACATTCCTGGTGTCGTCGGCCGCATCCATGGTCGGCAGCGCGCCATCCCCCGACAAAGTTTCCGGCGATCCTCACAGCTACTTTGTCGATCGCCTGTTTCGTTCAGATACGTTGGCTTCGCAGCCGCTCGATCCGTCGATACAAGCTGAGGCCAGCCGCATTCTTGCGCGTCCCGATACCAGCGCGGATGAAAATTATCTGGCGAGACTCGTCTCGGCCAAAACCGGCTTGAGTCAATCCGACGCGCAGAAGCGGGTAGCTGACGTAACCGTGGAGTTTCAGCAAGCCGAGGACGCCGCGCGGCGAACAGCAGCACGCCTTCTGCTGTGGATTTTCGTGGCTCTCTTAATGGGGGCTTTTAGTGCAAGCTATGCCGCCACCATCGGTGGCAGGCAGCGTGATCATGTGAAAGCTTTCTAAGGAGACCTCTATGCGTTCAGTCTTACTCTATTTCATAGGCGTGCCGATTCCCATCATTCTGCTGATTGCTCTGTTCACCCATCACTGTTAGCGTGGACCGCGTTTTTCTACTATCACCGGCCAACGCGTCAGGCATTCGCGCGAAGCTGGTGATGAACGAGACAGCCGAGTTTGAACTTGCCGTCCGGCTGCGCGGTGAAGGCGCTCCTCTTGGTGAGGTGTTCGCGTTCATCAGCGGACTGTATTTCCGAGGGAAAATGGCGTACGCCAACGCCTTCGGGACGCCGTTGGTCATTACCGCTGGTCGGGGTCTGCTGCCGCCTGACACCTTAATTACTCTTAGTGATCTGCGCGAAATAGCAGCCGTGCCGATCGATCTTGCCCATCCGCTCTATCGTCAGCCATTGGAGCGAGACGCCTTGCAATTGCACAAGACCCTCACGCCGGGCCGCGAAGTTGTTCTGCTGGGCAGCATCGCGACCCTGAAATATCTGGAGCCATTGCGGGATATTTTGGGTTTCCGGCTTGTCTTTCCGTCGGAATTCGTGGGTCTTGGCGACATGAGCCGCGGTGGCCTGATGCTCCGTTGCGCGCGGGAGGGGAGTGAGCTTAACTACATTTCGGCTCTTCCAGGATCAAAACGTTAGCCGGTGATACGATGCTGTTCATGGACACAACATGAGCCAGTTGAAGCAGCTGATCGATCGCTATTCCGAAGTACAGCTTGCCACTCTGGTCGACGCGCCACCGGAAGGTCCGGAGTGGGTCCATGAAGTCAAGCTTGATGGCTATCGCCTGCTGGGTTTCATTTCCGGGGATGACTCGCGACTGCGCACTCGCAACGCCAAGGATTGGACGGATCGGTTCCCATCGCTTTTGGGGGCGCTGGAATCACTCAAAGTTAAAGATGCGGTCCTCGACATGGAAGCAGTGATTCTGGATGCGCAAGGCAAGAGCAGTTTTCAGGCACTACAGGTCACGCTCGGCGAGGGCGGTACTCCGTCAAAGATTGTCGCTTATGTCTTCGATCTCCTTTACCTTGATGGAAAAGATCTGACCGGGCTTCCGTTAGTAGAGCGCAAAAAGAAGTTAGAGCTTCTGCTGAAACGGTCCAAGCAAGACATTCTCCGCTACAGCGATCATATCGCCGGTCAGGGCGCGGAGATGTTCGCGAAAACGTGCCAAGCCGAACTTGAAGGAATCATCTCCAAGCAGAGAGATGCGCCTTATGTAGCAGGTCGCCAGAGAAGCTGGCTGAAGATAAAATGTGCTCAACGCCAAGAATTTATCATTGTGGGTTACAGTGACGCGCGCAGGGGTGAGAGGGCTTTGGGAGCCTTGTATCTTGGATACCGCAAGAACAATGTGCTCCATTACGCCGGCAAGGTGGGTACAGGTTTTTCCATGAAGAGCGCGAGAGAGATCAAGGACCGCCTCTCAAGTTTAAAGGTCGACCAGCCAGTTCTGACCCGTGCTGAGGCTACAGGGCTCGGTGCCGGCGAATGGCGTTCTGTTCAATGGGTCAAGCCCCAATTGTTATGCGAAGTGGCCTTTACCGAATGGACCCAAGATGGCCACATCCGACATCCTTCGTTTCAGGGACTCAGAGAAGACAAAGATGCCCAGGAGGTGAAAAAGGAAATGCCCGTTAAGACTTCGCCTGCCAAAATGACTTTGAGTGGCGTCGCGATTACGCACCCTGACCGCGTTATCTCCGACGCAGGGCATGTCACGAAAGGCGAACTGGCGGAATACTACGCGGGCGTAGCGCCGTTCATACTGCCCACTATCGTGCGGCGCCCTCTTAGCCTGCTACGTTGTCCTTCCGGCATTAATGGCGAGTGTTTCTTTCAGCGCAACCCCGGCAAAGGACTCGGCTCCGATGTAAAGCCCTTCGAGTTCCGGCACAATGGGAAGAAATACGAATATCTTTATATTCAAGACGAAAAGGGCTTGCTGGAAATAGTCCAGATGGGTACGATTGAACTGCATCCATGGGGTGCCCCTATCGATGCGATTGATTATCCGGATCGCATGATCTTCGATCTCGATCCTGCGCCCGATGTACCCTTCGAGGCCGTTAAGTTAGCCGCAACAGACCTTCGGCAACGTCTGGAGCGGAGAGGCCTCAAGTCTTCTCTCAAATGCACCGGCGGCAAAGGATTGCACGTCACAGTGCCTCTGGCCGGAAAAGACCAATGGCCCGCCGTCAAGTCCTTCGCCGCGTCCGTCGCCGAAGAGATGGTCGCGGCGGCGCCTGAAGCTTATATAGCGACAATGAGCAAGGCCAAGAGGGTACGGAAAATTTTCATAGACTACTTCCGAAACGACTATACAGCGACTGCTATCGCCGACTACAGTGTCCGCGCACGTCCCGGGGCGCCGGTAGCTCTGCCGGTTGAATGGAAAGAACTCGATAGTCTTCAGTCCGCCAGCCAGTTCCTGATGAAAGATGTCCTGAAGAGAATGAAGGGCAAGCGGCCAAAACTGGCTTCTTCAAAACAAACACTTCCGGCAACTTAGACGGCAGTTTTATGAACTTAGCGCGCCGACCGAGGCTCCGCCATTTTGCGGCGAATTTGGGCTTTAGCAGACTCGGGTAACACTCGCGTTTCGAAGCCCAAGAACTCGTTCTTGTAGGAGCCGGCAATGACTTTGTCTTTACCGGCCATGAGAGCCTCAAAGCCATCCCGAGCCACGTCCGCCGGATCGTCCTTTTCGCTGGCTCCGACTTTGATGTTTTCCATTCCGGCTCTTCGAAAGAAGTTCGTCTCGGCCGCGCCAGGCATAAGCGCAGTGACGGTGACTCCAAAATCCTGCAGTTCGCTGCGTAAGGCCTCAGAGAACGAAAAGAGCAAAGCTTTGGATGCCCCGTAAACCGCTTCGAAAGACGCAGGCATTCTTCCCGCGACCGACGACGTGAACAGGATCCGCCCTTGCTTGCGGTCCACCATGTCATGTACGACGCGCCTCGCCAGATGAACCGAGGAAGTTACGTTCAGAGCTATGAGGTTAAGTTCCGCCTTGAGCTCAGTATCCCTGGCGAAATTTCCAGAAGCGCCCACGCTCGCATTGATCGCGATCGCATTAACCGGGCGTCCGCAAGACTGGATCTTCGTATATAGCTTCTCGACTCCATCATAGTCGACCAGATCGACTTGAATGGATTGCACAGATGTACCGGCCGCGCCGAGTCGTTTCGCCGCCGCCTCAATTCCGTCATCTTCTGCGCTGACTAAAACGTCAAAGGCATGTTCCGTAAATTGTTTCGCGAGTTCGAAGCCGATGCCGTAGGAGGCTCCCGTGATCACAGCGAACGATCTACCGGAAGAGGGTGAATTATCAATCATATGACTCCCCTACGTTAGAATCAGGCTTCGGTGTGCACGTTTCCTCACTTCCATTTCGCGTGCATGCCGGGGGTCCGCTAGAGGGGTCGAACAGGGCCGAATATGCTCTTCGGCGGCCCTGTCCAGTCTATGGGAGGGCACAGCGTCTGCAGGTCCACGGCGCCTTACTCCTCCCGGCTGGCTACACCAAGCCGGCTGGGCATTCGAGTTGAACTCCACTGAAATGCCCACGGCCCGCGTTCGCTCTTTTCTGGAGCAGCTATCTATTGCTGCTTTGGGGCGAATCCCGTCGCAGCGCTCTTTCAAATCTTCGGGCGGCTTCCGGTGTTTTGAAGTCTCCCGTCAGAATTTCACGATTGGTTGAGTCGCGGCCGTACATAACTCTGTTGCTCTCCCCATCCGGACGAAGCGTCGCGCCTTTCAGCGAGATGCCGGCAAACAGGCCGCGAGAGCGCGAATAGGAGAGCATTTCCGCGTTCATCATGGCGTCGGTCTGAGCAGTGGTTTCGCGGCCAATCGGGCCTGCCGCCGCACTTGCGTCTCCGCCGACCGTGAACTTATCGGATAACAAATGCTTCATACCGCCCTCGTTCATGACCAGCAACACAACGTCGGTCTCGGAGGCGCCAATCTGAAATCCGAAACTCCCGCCTTCCGTCCGCACCGCGGCCGGTGCGCTCCAGCCAGAGCCACCAGGCCGGCGGCAAACGGCGAACCCGCGGCCTTCCTCGGCTCCGAAAATGAATCCAGCTTTTTTCATACCCGGAATGACCACGACGCAGCGCGCCTTGTCGATCAGATCCTGCGGGATACCTTTATCGGAAGCCCTCATTAGCTCGATCAGCGTGGTAGCGGACGCGTCCAGCCTGTCGTCGACCTTAATTTCTCTGTCCGCCGCGAAAGCGGCAGTACTAAGGGAACCGGCAATTGCCAGAACCCACACTCGGTTTTTCAAATTTATTTTCATAAAAACGATCCTTCAACTCTCTCGATAGCTTTATTTGTCCGCGCCCGTCGACAGGAGGGTCCTGTTTTTTGTAATGATGCCGCTTCAGCTTTGCGCCGGCGCGGGGAGTCGCTGTCTACTTGCGGAGCGTCATTGCTTCCAGCGATTTGTGCGACATTAGCGAATGGTCATTACCTTTCTGGCCCGGACAATTCAGCACTCTTTGAAAGGCACCCGAACATCCAAACGGGACTCCGCGCAAAAGTCAGAAGAAGTCACCCCGACTCCGTACTTTGGCGGGTCGGACCCACTTCGAAATCAAGTCGCGGGTTTGACCATCCAACGTCGTGTGACGGTCATTGGTCACGAAATCGCGGAACCGCTCTCCGCAGCTCAGGATCCGGGCTGTGGGATGCTTTCTCAAAATGCGTTTCGGCCTCGCGCAGATTGCCTTTGCCAGCCAGGATTCGCCCCAGCGCTAAATGTGCTGCGTAATAGTCCGGATCGGCTTGAATCGCGAGCCGAAACTGCTGTTCGGCTTCGCCGATTTTTTTCTGGCTCGCCAGTAAATCGCCCAGGTAATAGTGCGCCTCGCCGGAGCGCGAATCAATCTCGATCGCTCTCCGATAATTCTCGACGGCGCTTCCCGTTTGCCCTTGAATCGCCATTAGCCTGCCCAGATCGATGTGCGCTTTTGCAAATCTCGGATTCAGTCGCACGGCGATGGTCAATTCGTTCTGCGCCTTAGCAAGAGCACCGCTGGCGGCATATGCCTGGCCAAGGTTGTAATGGGCGTCCACATTTTCCGGATCGCCGGCGGTAGCCTTCTCGAGATGGGAGATCGCTTGACGAAGATCACCGGTTGAAGCCAGCAGGTTTCCTAGATTGTTTTGTGCCGAGGATAGATCGGGTTGAACACGGATGGCCTCCCGGAAAGAGGACTCCGCTCCCCGCTGGTCGCCTTTGCGCAATCGCTCTAATCCCAGAAGATGGTGCGCGGCGGGCAGATCGGGATTGACGCCGATGGCCCTCTGCAGCGCCTGTTCCGCCAAATCCAGTCTGCCTTGCTGGATGTAGACGCCTGCCAAGTCCGTCAACGCGTCCGCATCCGGAGGCGTAACTTTCTCCAATGCTTCCGCGGCACGTGAAAGCTGTCCGGAATCGGAGAGAGCCGCCCCTAATTCCTTGAGCGCCGGTGCGAAATCCCCTCGAATCCGGAGGGCCTCGTCCAGCCAGTGGATTCCCTTTTCCACCTCACCCGATTTCACGAACGCTCTGCCCAGTTCGAAGTAGAACTCGGGCTGGACCGGATGATACCGTTCTATGGCCGATTGCAGTGTCGCCGTTCCGGTCCGCTGCTGAGCCTCAGCGACACCGCGATAGAGTTCAGCGTCAGCGGAAGACACCTCGGCCGCGCGATAGACGGTTACCGGGCCTTCGTTCTTCGGGTGAATTTCTTCTCTCGGCGCGAGTAGGTCGGATGCCGGCTTACGTCTCTGGATGTAATGATCCGTCATGACGGCGTGCACTACGTCCTCTGTTCGACGCTTGGGCATATGGCAGTCAAGACAGCTTTTTCCTCCGATAGACACCGACGAGGGATGCGCGGAGCTGTGGCAATTCCGGCAAATAGCCTCGATTGCCTGCGGTCCCCGCGAAACCTGATGCGGATCGTGACAAGTGGTGCAAGTCATCTGGCTGCGCTCAAAACACTTGGACTTTGACAGCCGGTAGGCGGCATGATCGATCTCGAAAGTATCCGTTCCCGGAAAATCGAGGTGCACCATGTAATCCTCCAGCGCTTCCCCGGGTTGATAGGAGAACGGCAGGCGATTATAACGGCGGATCGAGTCGGGCAAGCGAAGACTCGTGGTCTGCAGATGACACAGCATGCAGACGTCGAGCTGCCTCTCACGGCTCAGCCGGGCGGGATTGACGATCGCGCCGCGAATCGATTCCGGCGTGGCTTTTTGAGACGTCGCCGCTTTCACGTGAGCGCTGCCCGGGCCGTGACAACGCTGGCAATCGATGCCCTCCGGAATATCAGCGGCGGCGAAAATCGTGTCGCTCCCGGCGGGAACAGACGACGGGTAACCGTTGTGACAGGACATGCATTCGTAGGAGATCGCACGCCTGAAGTCGGAATGATCGGGCCGGGAATAGCCAGGACTCATGGCCCAGTAACCGCCCTTTTCGGTGTACCAGGTAACCGGCAATTCGACCAGTTTCCCTTCGCCGGTTCGGCGCAGATAAGTGCGGGCGTGGTCGCCCGACCCGATCACGTAATCAATCTCCGCTTCCACAACGTTCGTTTCGCCGCCGTCAAAGCCAGTCTGATGGCGACGCTCGAACCATCGCCCATCTCGCGCAATCATCGTGTAGTAGCGATCGGAGGCTCGATGGTAAAGAGTATGGCGCGTCTGATAATCTTCGATGATGCTTTCCGGGCGCGGCCGAAAAAAAGAGCGCCCCATCCCCGTCAACTTGTAAGTTTTGGCAATGGCCGGGTGACAGCTCGCGCAGACAGTGGGATTCACATACGCGGAGGTTTCCGGAAGCGGCTTGGGTTTCGAGCAATGGATCTCGACGACGCTAAAAACAAGGATCGCCAGCCGTCTCCAGTGCATTACGTCGAATCGATTTAAGGAGCTTTCTCCCATTCGTAAGGCCGGTTCATCGCATACTTCTCAAACCAGGCGAGCTCGACGTTCATTTTGTAGAGCACATGACGCAGTTCCGCCCATCCGTGAGGCTCCCGTGGAGCCACGTAAAGATGAGTCGGAACCCCGTTGCTCTTCAGCGCGCGATACATCTCCACCGACTGCGGCTCCGGTACGCGAACATCGTTTTGTCCCACCAGGAAGATGGTCGGCGTGGTCACGTTGGCGATGTCTTTCAACGGTGAGTTATCCCAATAGACGCTGATCGGCGCGTTTTTCTGCCAGGGCGTTCCGCCGAACCACGGAGTCCGGTAAGTGCGGACATCGCTTTGCGCATACATGGAGATCCAGTTTGCCGCGCCGGCGCCCGCCGATGCCGCTTTGAAGCGGGTCGTGGTGGTGATGATTTTGTTGGTCATGTGACCGCCGCCGCTCCAGCCCATTTTCACCAGGCGGTCGGGATCGGCGATGCCTCGGGCGATCAGATAATCGACGCCGGTGAGGACATCGAGATGCGCGTTTTGAAAATAATGTCCCACCATGTCGCGCAGAAACTCGTCGCCATAGCCGGTGCTGCCGCGGTAATTCGGCTGCAGCACGGCGTAACCTTTGGCCGCAAGGACCGGCACGAAATTCTGGGCGCCGCCCATGCCGTACTTATCGGATGCCTGCGGGCCGCCGTGCGTCTGCACCGCGAGCGCATAACGTTTCCCTTCCTGATAATCGAGCGGATAATACAACAAACCCTCCACCGTGGTTCCGTCCGCGCCCTTCCATTCGACGCGCTCCTGCCGCGGCAGCTTGAACTCGCGCGGCAGATAATCGTAAACCGCTGTTACTTTTTTCGGCGCGGACGAACCATCGACGCCCGAAATCCAAACCTCTCCTGGACTCGACATTTCGCTGGTGGTGTAAACGTGTTTGTTCGCGGCCGTCGACATCGACCAGCCACCGAGCGTGTGCTTTCCGCTGGTGAGCTGTTCCGGCTTCGGATTCATCAGAGCGACCTTGAACAACTCCGTATGGACGCCCATGTTGGCCAGGAAAAATATATTCTTCCCGTCTTTAGACCACGACGCCTTGTCCACTTCATACGGAAGCTCCGGCATCAGGACGCGCGCGTCGCCGCCTGTAGCGGGCGCGACAAAAACTTTCCGGTTGTAATAGGTTTCGAACTTCTGGTCGGCCTGCGATAGAAACAGAACCTTGGAGTTATCGGGAGACAGAACCGCTTCCGACTCCTGAACGTGATTGTGCGTGATCTGCTTCAGGTCGCCTCCGGTCGCATCCATAACCCACACTTCACTCTGATCCGAGTCTTCGATCAGCGGAGTCGGCGCCCGATGAAACACGATTTTCTTTCCATCGTCCGAGAGATTGTACCCCAGCACGGAATAATCCCCCTTGGTGAGGCGGTGTTCTGTTTTGGACACTGTAGCGACGTTCCAGAGATGCTGCTGCTGGTAGTCCTCGTCGAACATGAAGACGTCGTCCTTCACTTTTTCGCGCGCTTTCAATTCGTCGGATTTTGGATCGGGGGCGCGGAAGTAAATCAACGCGCCGTCCGGCGACCATGCGATGTTCGATACCACCGTGGCATGCGTGGTCAGCGCGCGAGCTTCACCACCCGCATCAGGAATGAGAAAGACCTGGCTGACCGCGTCCGGCCCGGTTTCCCTCTTGGCTATAAAGGCAATCGCTTTGCCGTCGGGAGACCAGCGCGGGCTGTTTTCGCCATCGGTTCCGCTGGTCATCTGGACCGCACCTGTGCCGTCGGAGTTCACTTTCCAGATGTGGCCAATGCGGCGGTTGGCCTTCCAGTCAGGCTCCGATCGAACGAAGAGAATTTCGCGTCCATTAGCGGAGACTTGAGGATCGCTAATTTGAGGGACATTCATCACATCGACCAGCGTCATGGGACGGGGACTCTGGGCCATGGATGCAGTAATCACCGGAAGAATGAGAAGAAAAAGTCTTGCGGATTTCTGCATGGCGGCTCCTTTGGGTTTCTACACACTAACACGAGAATTGAAAAGCGGCAAGACCAACCAGACCGGCTGGAATGACGTTTCCTCTGCGATATTAACGATTCGAAACTAACAAAGATTGCTCTTGCTCCGCGGCTTGATTTGGAGTATATTCGAACAACCTTACGAGCATCACTCGGTCGACAGCGCCGTCGGCTTACTCCCCGTGAACCCGTGATGCTTTAATTTTCCGAGCAACGCCGCCCTTTTTGTCGGCCAACCCGAATCTGAAGGTCTAAGTGTGTTTCAAAGCTCCAAGGGGATTTGTATGATTCAACGTTTATCGCTGGTTTCTGCGCTATTTTTGATTTCATCCGTAAGCTGGGCTCAAACAACGAATGCATCGATTTACGGAACGGTAAAGGATGCCTCGGGCGCGGCCGTCCCCAAGGCGAACGTCCAGGCGATCAACACCAAGACCGGAGTGGCGCTGCCGACGGTAACCAACGACGCGGGCATTTATATTTTTCCGTCGCTGCTCCCCGGCGAGTACAAGGTAACGGCGGAGGCACCCGGTTTCCGCAACGCGATCGCCGACCATATCGAGCTTGACGTTAGCGCGAAGATTACGATCGATTTGAAGCTCGAAGTCGGCACGGCCGCCGAGAGCATCAGCGTCGAATCCGTTTCCAGTCCGATCGAGGCGGTGAACGCATCGGTGAGCAACGTCGTGACGCTGCAAAGGGTGCAAGGCCTGCCGCTGCAAAGTCTCGACGCGGGCGCGCTGGTCGCGCTTCAACCGGGCGTAGTAGGCGACAACATCAACGGCGTCCGGTCGCAATCGCAGAACGTGACGCTCGATGGAGTAAATATTCAAGAGACTCGCTACAACGGCGGAGTCACCACCAACACGACAACGGTCAACGCCGTGGATCTGATCGGCGAATTTCGCGTCAGCACGGCGCCGGTGGACGCGGAGTCCGGACGCGGAATGGCGCAGGTGCAGATGATCTCGAGGTCGGGCACCAACGAGATCCACGGGAGTGCTTTCGGATTTAATCGCGTGACGGCGCTGAGCGCCAACACTTGGTTCAATAACCAGCTTGGCGACAACCCGAACGGAACCCAGGTCGCGCCACGAAATTTCCTGATCCGTAATCAATTCGGCGCACGGGTTGGCGGACCTGTTATCAAGAACCGGACATTTTTCTTCTTCCTCTATGAGGGCCAGCGGCAAACGACCAACACCACTGAAAACGACACGGTGCTGACCGCGAGCGCCCGTCAGGGCATTTTCCGATTCTACCCAGGCGCGCAGGATGCCAATGCCACTGCCGCCGCACCGACTGTGGATTTGAGCGGCAACCCGGTGTCTCCGGCGTCGGCGACCGGACCGCTCCAGAGCGTGAGCATATTTGGGCGCGACCCCAACCGGCTGGTGCCGGATCCCACGGGAAACGTCGCCATTGCGCTCAAAGACGTTCCGCTGCCGAATAACTTCCAGCGCGGCGATGGCCTGAACACCGCCGGCTACGTGTGGGAGGAGCCGGGGACCAGCAATTTCAATTTATACGACTTCCGCATTGACCACACGCTCACGCAAAACACGCGCCTGGCGTTCTCGATGCAGGCCAAGCATGCGGATCAGTTCAACGGATACCGCGGCCAAGTGTACCCGGCGCAGCCGACCGATGCCGGACTCCAGAAGAACTATCTTTATACGTTCTCCGCGACCACCACGATCCGCCCGAATCTGCTGAATGAATTCAAGGCGGGCGTGAACTATTTTGAGGCTGGTTACGCGGGTCCGTTCTACCCGAACGAAGATTCCGTATTGCCGCACATCGCCGGGGTGCCGTTTTTCTTCCAGTTTGCGACGATCACCAATGAATATACGTCGAACAACGCGCCTCAGGGGCGGACTTCGCCTCTTTATCAGTACGGCGATACGGTCAGTTGGCTGAAGGGTCACCACGCGCTCAAGGGTGGAGTTCAGGCGATTTTCGACAGCTCGAACGGTTATAACTCGTTCTATGTCATTCCTGGCGCGATCACCGGTGCGGGCAGCGTCCCGTTCACCAACATCACCACGATTTCCGGGATCGGCGCGAATTCAACAAATGCCCAGAATCTGCTGGGCGATCTCTCCGGTTCGCTGAGCGGTTGGGAGCAATCGTTCAATTCGGCGGGCGGCATGAACCCCACCTATGTTCCCGGCGAGACGGATCGGCGGGACTGGCGCCAGCACGAATACGCCGGCTTTCTTAAGGATGATTGGAAGGCGACCCGAAGCCTGACCATCAACCTGGGAGTTCGCTACGAATACTACAGCCCGCCGTTTGAAGCCAATGGAAAGTCGGTGATTCCAGTGGGCGGATCGGCGGGAGCCTTCGGCATCAGCGGCACCTCTTATGCGCAGGCGTTTACGCCGGGCGCTTCGAGCGGATCCCTCACCCAGCTCGAACTGGTCGGTCCGCGCTCGCCCAATCCGAACACGCCGGTTTACAACCCTCAGTACAATACATTCCTACCGGGCGCGGGATTAAGCTATGCGCTGGGCAAAGACAACAAGACCGTGTTCCGCGCCGGCTACTCCATGTCCTCCGATCGCAATTCGTTGCGCAATGCCGACACCGAAGTAGGCAGTAATCCGCCGATGAATACCACCCCCACCTACGCTTCCGGAGGTCTGCTAAATCTGAGCAACGTCGGCGTTCCATACAACCCCGGCATTCCTCCTTTTGTCGGACAGGGCACGATTCCTTTGACGGATCGCACGCAGACTCTGCGGGTTTTCGATACCGGACTCCGCAATCAGTATTATCAGAACTATAATGCTTCGCTGCAGAGGGAGATCACGAAAGATTCGATTCTCAGTGTCCGTTTAGTCGGCACTAAAGGTAGCAAGCTGTTGAGCGGCGTGAATCTCGATTCGGACGTGATCACCAGCAATGGCTTCCTCAATGCGTTCAATGTCACGCGCACTGGAGGGGAAGCGCCCCTGTTCAACCAGATTTTCTCCGGCCTCACGACGGGAACTCAGCAGGGTTCGGATTATGTCCGTTCCAATTCGACGTTGGCCGCCTACCTCGCCAACAACAACGTGGGAGCTTTCGCAAACTACGTCAACAGCACTCCGCTGGGGACCAATGTGAATGGTGGGTTGTTGGCAGCGGCCCATCTTCCGCAGAACTTTTTTGTGACGAATCCGCAGTTCGCCAACGTTTACCTGGTAGGGAACAACGGTAATTCGACTTATAACGCCATGCAGGTAGAGTACGAAAAGCGTTTTAGCCACGGTTGGGTTTACCAGGGAAGCTATACCTGGAGCAAAGCGCTGGGTGAGCTGGAGCTCGGCAGCACGCAGTATTACGACAATAACTACCGCGATCCCGAAAACCGCAGCTTCGACAAACGCATCATGACGTTTAGCCGGACCAACGTTTTCAAGAGCAACGCAATTTACGAGCTGCCGTTCGGACACGGCCGGGCAATGATGAGAAATGCCAATCGCGTCGTCGATGGCGTTCTCGGAGGCTGGAAGCTCAGCGGCATCCTGACCTATACTTCGGGAGTTCCGTTCACGGTAACGGCGCCGGTGTCGACCTTCGATCAGTTCACCACCGGGCAGACCCCCGACGTCATCGGAAATCTTTCTAAGGGCACGGGAGCGATTCAGTTCAATGGCAGCGGCGCCTGTTATTTCTGCAACTTTAAGCAGATTGCCGATCCCAACATCAGCCTGCTGACATCTTCGATCGCGGCGCGCAGCACGCTTTTTGCTCAGACCGGTCCGGGTGGCGTGATCCTGCAAAATCCACAACCGGGAACTCTCGGGAGCCTGGCGCAGACGTTCTTTACCAGTCCCAACTTTTTCGACGTGGATTTAGCCCTGACCAAGCAGTTCCGGATTACCGAGCGCTTTAATGTGGAGATTCGCGCCGATTTTCTCAACGCAACGAATCATCCGGATTTCAGCACCGCGACGATCGACAGCAGCATCGACGATGCCAATTTCGGACGGTTTACCGCGGCCGGCAGCAACAATAATCGCATCATCGTGCTGGGCGGTCGAGTCAACTGGTAAGAGTGGAGGCTGTTCATGTTTAGGCTCCGATTCCTCAGAGTTCCGGCGCTTCTTATTTCGCTCGCCGCCGCCTTCGGGCAGCCCGCGGCGAAGCGCCCCTTGAACCATCGCGACTACGATTCATGGAGGGCCACCCAGGGCCAGGTGCTTTCGCGCGACGGGAAATTTATTGCGTACGCCCTGTTCCCGGAAGAGGGTGATGGCGAGATCGTCGTTCGCGATCTGGCTACCGGCAAAGAGTCCCGGGAGAATGCCGGATCGATGCCTCCGGTTACGGAGAACCAGGATTCGGAAGGTCCCCCTGCGGAGGGGCCTGGGGGCGGCGGCCGCGGCGCGCGGCTGGCATTTACGGCCGATGGAAAGTTTTTGATCTCGACGGCGTTTGCCAAGAAGGCTGACACCGATCAAGCGAAAAAAGATAAAAAACGAGCGGACGAGATGCCCAAGCCAAGTCTGCTGATCTTCGATCTGAAGACCATGACGTCCACACGCATCCCTGACGTGGCGAGCTTTCAGGTTCCTGAAAACGGCGATAGTCTGCTGGCCTATCTGAAAGGTCCCAAGCCCTCGGCTACGCCGGTGCCGGCGGTCGAGAACGACGGCGATTATCAGGGTCGAGGCGGACGTGGCGGCGGGCGCGGCGGCGCGCGCAGGAATGCCGGGTCCGATATGGTGGTGCGCGACCTGCGGGTGCAAGCCGTAAAGGAGCGAACGTTTGAAGATGTCACCGAATATTCGATGAGTAAGGACGGCAAAACGCTGGCTTACACGGTGGCGTCCAAGAAGGATGATTCGAACGGCGCATACGCGGTCGCGCCGGGAAGCGACGGTCCGCCGGTGGCACTGCTGGCGGGTAAGGGGCATTACTCGAAGCTGACCTGGGATTTCGCGCAGAAGCAGATGGCGTTTCTAAGCGATCGCGACGACGCGGCGGCGAAACCTCCGAAGTACAAGATATATGGGTGGGACCGCCAGACGGCTACCGCGTCAGAGCTGGTCTCGGAAGCGACGCCGGGATTCCGCTCGGGCTATGGGATCTTCGAACGCGGAACGATCAATTTTTCCCGCGACGGATCGCGCCTGTTTCTGAGCGCGGCGCCGCTCGCGACCATAGCGGCGGCGGAGAGCGAAACTCCCGCCATAACGGCCGTGCCGGGTCCGAATGAAGAGAAGGTGGTCGCCGATCTGTGGCGCTGGAACGACGACTACGTGCAGCCCATGCAGAAAGTGCGTGCGGCGCAGGAAAGGGCGCGCTCCTATCGCGCCGTGCTGCACCTCGCCGATAAGAAGTTCGTCCAGCTCGCCGACCCGACGATGATCGGTCTGACTCCGAGCGACGACGGGCAGTACGCGATCGGCATGGACGACCGCGCGCTGCGTCACATGGTGGATTACGACGGCGCCTTCAACGACGTCTACCTGGTGGATACCAGATCGGGTAATCGCAAGCTATTGCTGGAGCAGATGCGAGGCGGAGGAGGAGGCCGTGGCGGCGGAGGCGGCGGAATCCAGTTCTCTCCCGATGGAAAATTTCTGCTGGCGTTTAAAGACAAACACTGGTGGTCCATTCGGACCCCGGATGGGGCGATGACCAATCTGACCGCCAAGACCGGGGCGGTGTTTTTCAATGAGGAGCACGACACGCCGGATACGCCTCCAGCCTACGGAACGGGCGGATGGACCAAGGATGGGAAGTGGGCGCTGGTCTACGTCGAGTTCGATGTGTGGGCTGTTTCGCCGGACGGAAACGCGTCGAAAAAGCTAACCGATGGCCGGGCGTCTAAGCTTCAGTTCCGCGTGGTGAGGCTGAATCCCGACGACGAAGAGGAGCGCGGGATCGATCCGGCCAAGCCTCTGCTATTGCGCGCGGAAAATACGGATACCCGGGACACGGGATTTTATTC